>SL_3KL_010_SEDDRAFT_10000591_pt1 | contig 30277 bp, 22 predicted proteins | sample SodLakKL_010_SED_2_FD_10381 | JGI IMG/M metagenome (IMG submission 10381)
CCGGGGCGAGCCCATCCGGGTGGAGGGCGAGGAGCTCTTTGCCCGGGCCCTCCTCCACGAGTTGGACCACCTGGACGGGGTCCTCTTCATCGACCGGCTCACGCCCCTGAAGCGCAGGATGCTCCTCCGGAAGTACCGGAAGCTCCAGGAGGAGGAGTGAGGATCGTCTTCTGGGGCACCCCGGACTTCGCCGTCCCATCCCTCAGGGCGCTTCTGGGGGAGGGCCACGACGTGGTGGGGGTGGTGACCCAGCCCGACCGGCCCGCGGGACGGGGCCGGAAGCTCCGGGCTTCTCCGGTGAAGGAGGTGGCGGTGGAAGAAGGGCTTCCCGTCCTGACCCCCCATCGCCCCCGGGGTGAGGACTTCCTGGAGGAGCTCCGGACGCTGGCCCCCGAGCTTTCGGTCGTAGTGGCCTACGGGCACATCCTCCGGCCCGAGGTGCTGGACCTTCCCCCCCGGGGCTCGGTGAACGTCCACGCCTCCATCCTTCCGAAACTGCGGGGGGCCGCGCCGGTGAACTGGGCCGTGGTCCGGGGATACGCCCGCACCGGGGTCACCATCATGCGCATGACCGAGGGGATGGACGAGGGCCCGATCCTCCTGCAGCGGGAGCTCCCCATCGGACCGGAGGATTCCGCCACCGGGCTCTACCTCCGCCTCTCCGAACTGGGGGCCTCGGCCCTCCTGGAGGCGCTGGCCCTGATGGAGCTGGGGGCGCTGGAGGAACGGGAGCAGGAGCATTCCCGGGCCACCTATGCTCCCAAGGTGGACCGGGAGACGGCGCGCATCGACTGGACCCGCCCGGCCCCGGAGGTGGCGAACCATGTTCGGGGGATGGACATGGTGCCTGGCGCCTGGAGCCTCCTGGGCGATGACCCGGTGAAGCTCTTCCGGCCGAAGGTGGTGGAGGAATCGCCGCCGGAACACATGCCGAACGAGGCCGAGGGTTCGGCGGGACCCGTCCCGGTAGAGCCTGGGATGGTCCTCCTGGCCGACCCCGACCAGGGGCTGGTGGTGGCCACCGGGGCCGGCGCCGTCCGCTTCGACGAAGTGCAGCCCGCCGGGAAACGCAGAATGCCCGCCCGGGACTGGCTCCTTGGGGGGAAGGTGCAACCCGGAGCCCGGTTCCACGGGTGAGCCGCCCCGAGGCCGGGGGTGGCAAGGGGGAAGGCCCGGAGACCGGGGCCGGAAGGGTCCCCCGTCTCCACCTGATCACCGATGGGGCGACCCTGACCCGGGATGGGTTCGTGGCGACGGCGATGGAGGTGGCCGAAGCCCTGGCAGAGTCGGGGAGAGATTCCGAAGGAGAACCCGGAAGCGGACCGAGAGGGAGTCCGGTCGCCTTCCACCTCCGGGGACCGGGGCTCTCCGGCCGGGCCCTATGGGAGTTGGGCCGCCGTCTCGCGGAGCCCCTCCAGGCGAGGGGACTCCGGTTCCTGGTGAATGACCGGGCGGACGTGGCACGTGCCCTGGGAGCCGATGGCGTCCATCTGGCCGAGCGGAGTCTTCCCGCTTCCTGGGTGCGGGAGTGGCTGGGGGCCGACACCCTTCTGGGGCGATCCATCCACGATCCCCATGAGGCGCGGACAGCGGGGACGGTGGCCCCAGGGCCGGATGGTCGAAAGGAACGGGTCAGCCTGGACTATCTCATGGTGGGGACGCTCTGGGCCACGGCCTCCCATCCGGGGCGGCCCGGGGCCGGGATCGAGAGACTCCTCCGGGTGCGGTCGGCCGTCCAGGAGGTGGGGGCCGGCCCTGTCCTTCCCCTCATCGGGATCGGAGGGGTGACGCCGGAGCGGGTGGCCGAAGTCATGGACGGAGGTGGGTACGGGGTGGCGGTGAAGGGTGGGGTCTGGGAGGCATCGGATCCCGCCGCGGCGGGGGTCCGATTCCGGGATCGGCTCCGGGAGTCACCGGGACGAAACGGATACGGATAGGGAAGGGGTCAGGGGGAAACGCATGAGGGATGAACAGGGAGGCGATGGATGAGCGGCGACAAGGCGCAGGACCCCGGGACCGGGGTGGAAGAACGGGGCGATGGGATCGGAGATGGGGATGGAAACGAGGTCCTCCTCCGGGTGAATGGCCAGGACCGGCGGGTTCCCGCCGGGACCACCGTTGCGGGCCTCCTGGCCTCGCTGGAGCTGGTCCCGGGGATGGTGGTGGTGGAACGGAACCGGGAGATCGTGGACCGTTCCCGTTACGTTGAGGTGGAGCTCGAACCAGGAGATGTCCTGGAACTCGTTCATTTCGTGGGGGGAGGGTGAGGCCGATGGCGCAGGAGGCAGGGAAGGGCACGGAGGGGAGCGATCCGCTGGTCCTGGGAGATCGGAGTTTCACCTCCCGGCTCATCCTGGGAACCGGAAAATACCGCGACAACCAGGCCATGATGGACGCCCTCCGGGCCAGCGGTACCGAGATGGTCACGGTGGCGGTGCGCAGGGTGGACCTGGATCGTTCGAAGGAGGAGGCCATCCTCCATCACCTGAGCCCCGACGAGTTCTTCCTCCTCGCCAATACGGCAGGGTGCTATACCGCGGACGAGGCCATCCGGTACGCCCGCCTGGCCCGGGCCGCAGGGTTCAACGAGTGGATCAAGCTGGAGGTCATCGGAGACGAGCGGACCCTCCTCCCCGACGTCCAGGCGACCCTGGAAGCGTCCCGGGTCCTGGTGGAGGAGGGGTTCAAGGTCATGGCCTACACGAACGACGACCTGGTCATGGCCCTCCGCCTGGAGGACGCCGGATGCGTGGCGGTGATGCCCCTGGCTTCGCCCATCGGTAGCGGCCTGGGACTGGTGAATCCCTACTACATAAGGGAGATCAAGTCCCGCCTGGAGGTCCCGGTCATCGTGGACGCCGGGGTGGGGACCGCTTCCGACGCCTGCGCCACCATGGAGCAGGGGGTGGACGGGGTACTCATGAACACCGCGGTGGCGGTGGCGGATGATCCCGTGGCCATGGCTCATGCCATGCGGCTGGGTGTCCTGGCGGGCCGGCTGGCGTTCCAGGCGGGGCGGATGCCCCGTCGCGAAATCGCCGTTCCCTCTTCCCCCCTGCGCGGAATGCTGGATTGAGCGGCGCAGCGTGAGCCGGACCTCCGTCGGGATCTCACCCGGTCGACGGGTGGCGTTCCGCCTGCTCTCCGAGGTGGACCGGGGAAGGCGGCTCGATCGGGCCTTCGAGACGGAAGCCCCCCGGATGCCCCCCCGGGAACGGGCGTGGGTCCATGAGCTCACCTATGGGGCCACCCGACTCCGAGGCCGCCTGGACCACCTCCTCAATCTTCACCTGGACCGGGGGGTGGCGAGCCTGGACCCTCCCGTTCTGACCCTCCTTCGAATGGGCGCCTACCAGCTCCTCCGAATGGGGAGCGTTCCATCCTATGCGGCGGTGTCCCAGACCGTTTCCCAGGTCCGGGAAGAGGCGGGTCGGGGTGCAGCGGGAATGGCCAACGCCGTGCTCCGGGCCCTTTCCCGGGAGGGAGGGGGAGAGGAGCGCTTCCCTGCATTCGAGGACGATCCCCTGGGGAACCTGGCCAGTTGGGGATCCCACCCCGAGTGGCTCCTGGAGCGCTGGCTCCACCGTTTTGGACCCGCCGAGACCCGGAAGCTGGTGGAGGTCAACAACCAAATCCCCTCCCTCCACCTCCGTCCCCTGGGGGTGACCCTCCCCGAGGCCCGGGAGCGACTCGAGGCGGCCGGGATCGGTTCCCGGGAGGATCTCCCCGGGAGCGGGACCCTGGAGCTGGAGGAGGGGACCGACCCGGTCGCGGCGCTGGGGGTCCTGCCGGCGCTCATCCAGGATCCGGCGGCGGGGCTGGTGGTGGGGTGGGTGGGGCCGGTGGCCGGCCGGGAGGTGGCGGACCTCTGCGCCGCTCCCGGCGGTAAAGGATTGGGGCTCGCTGCCGAAGGGGGGCGGGTGGTGGGGATGGACCTCTCCCCGTCGCGGCTCCGTCTCATGGCGGAGACGGTGGACCGGGTCCACCTCACGGTGGGGCTGGTGGTGGCCCGGGGTGAAGCACCACCCATCCGGCCCCGGGATGTGGTCCTGGTGGATGCGCCCTGTTCCGGGACCGGGACGCTGGCCCGGCACCCGGACGCCCGGTGGCGCCTCCGGCCGGAGACCCTGAGAACCCTTACCGGGGTCCAGGACCGCATCCTGGATGGGGCCGTGGAAGTCGTCCGCCCGGGGGGGCTGCTGGTGTATTCCACCTGCACCCTGGAGCCGGAGGAGAATGGGGACCGGGTCGAGGCGTTCCTCGGGAGACATCCGGGATTTATCCTGGAGGAGGGGGAGAATGCGCCCCCTCAGGTCCGGAGAGACGCCTTCCTGGAGGTGCTTCCCCAGCGGACCGGTACGGATGGCGCCTTCGCGGCCCGCCTTCGGAGGCGGGAGCAGGACGAACCGAGGTAGGAGAGGGACGGATGGAACTGGGTGGATCACTACGCAGGCGGCGGGGCGGCGGACGCCGCACAGGCGGTTCCTCGAAGTCCGGAAAGGGTGGAGGCGGGGGAAGCCGTTCCCTCCTCGGGGTGGACCCTCGTTGGGTCCTCATCGGACTGGCGGTTCTGCTGGTGGGTTCGGGGAGCGGCTATCTGTATGCCACCCAGGTGGTCTTCCCCGGGGCGGAGCGGACCGGTTCCCACTTCGAGCCGGTCCCGGATCTCCGGGGTACCAGTCTTCTGGAGGCGGAAGAGCTCCTGGAGGGGCAGCGATTCCAGATGGGACGGGTGGATTCCATCCAGCACCCTCGCGCGCAGATGGGAGTGGTCGTGGGCCAGACGCCCCTGCCGGGACAACTCCTCGAGGCCGACGGTATGGTGGAACTTACCCTGAGCCTCGGACCCGAGCGCCGGCCGGTCCCTGACGTGACGCGACTCCGGGCCGACCGGGCCATGACCGTCCTGCGCACCACCGGGTTCGAGGTCATGGTGGACTCGGTGGAGGCCGACGAACCCGAGGGGCGGGTGGTCGCCACCCAGCCGCCTGCCGGGATGGAGGTGACCCTGCCGGCAGAGATCCGTATCGCCGTTAGCCTGGGACCGCCCCTGGTGATCCTCCCGGAGCTGGTCGGCATGGCGGAGGAAAGGGCCCGGATCGTACTGGACTCGCTGGGGCTGGCGGTTGGGGAGGTAGAGGCCCGGTTCCGATTCGGATTCAGTCAGGGCGAGGTGGTGGAGCAGTTCCCTGCGGCGGGGGAAGAGGTTCCCCGGGGGAGCGCGGTCCGCCTGGTAGTGGGGGGGAGGGGGTTCGACCAATGACCATGGAGAGATCGGAATGACCCGGAAAAAGCCGTCCAACCTTCCCTATCTGGTGGCGATGCTTGTCGCCCTGGGGGTCATTTCCTTTGCCTGGTTCGGGAGGGACCGGTTCCAGCCGGTGGGCCCGGGCTCCATGGCGCCGAACTTCGAGGCTGTGTGGCTGGACGGGGAGCCCGCCAGCCTCCGGGACTTCCAGGGGAAGGTGGTCCTCCTGAATGTCTGGGCCACCTGGTGTCCGCCCTGCGTCTGGGAGATGCCCTCCATGCAGCGCCTCTACGACGAATTCGAGGGGCAGGACTTCGAAGTGGTGGCGGTAAGCATCGATGCGCCCACGGGACAGCGGGATCCCCTGGGGCGTCCCGGAGGGAACATCCAGGCCTTCGCGGATTCCCTCTCGCTGACCTTCCCCATCCTCCATGATCCCCCCGGGCTGATCCAGCGCATCTATCAGACCACCGGAGTGCCGGAGTCCTTCCTCATCGGACGGGATGGTCGGATCTACCGCAAGGTGTCCGGGGCCACGGAGTGGGATCGCCCCCAGTACATGGAATTCATCCAACGCCTGCTGGATGAGGAGGCCTGAGGAGTGGGTCCTCTCTCCGGGTTCTTTACTCGCAACTGGACCCTGAAGCTTGCCGCTCTCGGGCTGGCCCTCCTCCTCTGGATCTCGGTGAGAGTCGAGGCTCCCAACCGCCAGGAGCTCTCGGGGGTTCCCGTGCGCGTGGACCTGGCGGATCCGGGCTGGGCCCTGACCGACCCACCGATGCCGGCCACCGTGCAGGTTCGGTTCGGTGGTCCGTCCCGGGAACTCTTCCGGATGGCGGTGGACCGTCCCTCCCTGGTGATTCCCATGGACCAGGTGGTGAACGGAGACACCACTGTGGTGCTGCGCAATCAGTGGGTCCGGGTCCAGGATCGCCCAGGGGTGGTGGTGGAGAGCATTCAGCCGTCCACCGTCCGTCTGGTCCTGGAACCCATCGAACGGGTGGCGCTTCCTCCGGCTCTTCGATTCCAGGGCGAACTCCCTCAAGGATTGGCCTTCGCCGCCCCAACCCTCCCCTCGCCGGTGGACATTCGGGTCTCCGGCCCCCGGAGCCGGATCGCTGCCCTGGATTCGGTGCCCCTCGTCCCCGTGGACCTCTCCAACGTCCGGTCCTCCGGGGTGGTGTCCACCGGGGTGGCCACGGAGGGGCTTGAGGGACTTCAGATCCAACCCCTCAGCGTGGAACTGGAGCTTCGGGTGGAGGACCGGGTGGAGCGCATGGTGAGCGGGGTTCCCGTCAGCCTTCCGGAGAACGCGCCGTTGGAAGGGGTGGAGATCCTTCCCGCCACGGCGGCGATCCGGCTATCCGGGGCTCGTAGCCTCCTGGAACGGGTGGACCCCACCGGCCTGCGGCTGGTGGTGGATCTCGATGGGCGGGAATGGCCCGAGCCCGGAGACGAAGCCGACTTCCCCCTCCGACTGGAAGGGATTCCCGATCTTGTCCAGGGGGTCCCGGAGCCTGGAGAGGCAACGGTGCGCCGCCTGGAGGCCGATCCGGCCGAGGATGAGGAGGGACCGCCGGAGAACCAGGAGGAAGGTGGGGACGGAGTTGAGACCGGAGGCGGGGGCGAGGGCGGGGGAGAGAGGGGATTCCCATGAGGGGACCGATCGCCCACGGAGCCCGTCGGCGGGATACAGGGAAGGGGAGTGGAGAGGCGGAGACGGTGGTGCTGGGACTCGAGACCTCCTGCGATGAGACCTCCGCGGCGCTCCTCAAGGGAGGACGGGAGGTCCTGGGGCACGTCATCCTCTCCCAGGATGTCCACGAGATCTGGGGCGGTGTGGTCCCGGAGCTGGCGGCCCGGGCTCACCTGGCCGTGGTGGACGATGTGGTCCGGGAAACCCTGGCCGAGGCGGAACTCTCGCTGGAGCAGGTGGACGTGTTCGGTGTCACCGCGGGCCCCGGTCTCATCGGTGCCCTTCTCGTGGGGGTGAGCTGGGCCAAGGGGGCGGCCTTCGCCCTGGATCGGCCGCTGGTGGCGGTCCATCACATGGAAGCCCACCTCTTCGCCCCGTCCCTCGAGGATTCTGGGGCCGAGCCTCCCTTCGTCGCCCTCCTGGTCTCCGGGGGGCACACCCTCCTCATCCACGCCGAGGCATGGGGCCACTACCGCCTTCTGGGGCAGACCCGGGACGATGCTGCCGGCGAAGCGTATGACAAGGTGGCCAAGCTCCTGGATCTCCCCTATCCAGGCGGCCCACACGTGGAGCGCCTCTCCCGGGAGGGGGATCCTGCCCGACACCGCATGCCCCGCCCCATGCTCCGGGGGAACCAACTCCCGGGCGATCCGGACTTCTTCGACGTCTCCTTCTCCGGACTCAAGACGGCGGTGGCCACCCGGGTGGCACAACTCCAGGAAGAGGGGACGCTGGCGGAGGAGCGTCCCCATGTGGCGGCGGCTTTTCAGGACGCGGTGGTGGACACCCTGGTGTCCAAGACCCTCCGGGCCGTGGAGTTCACCGGGTGCGACCGGGTTCTCCTGGGCGGCGGGGTCTCGGCGAACCGGGGCCTCCGGGAGGAGATGGCCCGCCGCCTGGGAGCCGGCGGAAAGGTCTTCGTCAGCTCCCCGCGCCTGGCGGTGGACAACGGGGCCATGGTGGCTTGTGCGGCCCACTTCCGCTTCCACCGGGGTGACCTGGCGGCCCCGGAGTTTACCGCCGACTCGGCCCTCGCCTTCCCAGGCCTCGCCTTCCCGGGGATCGAGGTCGCATGAGGTCGGGTGCGAAGATCACCGTCCTCCACGGGTCCGATCTCCACTTCGGGAAGCCGCACTTCCCGGAGATGGCGGAAGCCCTCCTGGAGCGGGCAGAGGAGGTTGGACCGGACCTGGTGGTCTTCTCCGGGGACTTCACCCAGCGGGCCAAGGTGGAGGAATACCGGGCCGCCCGTGCCTACCTGGACCGGTTCGCGGAACGGGTGGGGGCCCCGATTGTGGTGACCCCCGGCAACCATGACGTTCCGCTGTACCGGGTGATGGAGCGGATCTTCACCCCCTACCGGAACTACAGGGAACACATCCACCCCGAGCTGGACACGGTGACCCGGATTCCTGGCCTGACGGTGGTGGCCTTGAACTCGGCGGCCCCCCGCCGGGCCATCGTGAATGGGCGGATTCGCCCGGAGCAGCTCGATTTCGCCCGGGCCGCCTTCGCCGAGACCCCTCCCGGTGACATGAAGACGGTGGTGGCCCATCACCACCTGGCCCCGGCGCCGGACTATGAGGGGGACTCGCCCCTTCCCAGGGCCAAGCAGATCCTGGACGCCTTCAAGGGGATGGGCGTGCAGATGGTTTTGGGGGGGCACCTCCACCGGGCGTATATCGGGAATTCCCTGGATGTCTATCCGGGCGCGGATCGGGGGCGTGGGATCATCATCGTCCAGAGTGGCACGACCACCTCCCGGCGGGGACGAGCCCGGGAGCAGGCGAAGAATTCCTTCAATGTGATCCGGGTCTCCGAGGAACGGGTGCAGGTGGTCCATTACATGCACTTCCAGGAGGCCGGAGCGTTCCAGCCCTTCTCCGACCATACCTTTCCCCGCGCTCCCGCCCTCTGGCTGGGAGACGCGTGGGGCCCGTCCGTCTCGGCCCCGGGGCGGACCCAATGAGGGATCCCGAGCGGGATCGACGGAGGGGTGGTACAGGGCGGGGAACGAGGAATCCCATGGAAACGGAAAGGCCGGCCCTCGTCCGTCGGCTCCGCATCCTGACCGGCGTGCTCCTCTTTCTGGTTATTGGGTTCCATCTGGCCCCGGAACAGGCCGCGGGCCAGACCCAGAACCGGCCGGAGATCCTCTCCCTCCAGTTCGAGGGGAATCGGTCCTTTCCAGACCGGGCGCTGGCCAACTCCATTCTCACCCGGGAGACGGTCTGCCGCTCCTTCGTCATCCAGCCCTTCTGTTGGCTCGGCGCCGACTTCGCGGTGGATCCCTCCTTCCTGAATCCGCGGGTCTTCGCTCAGGACTTCGTCCGAATCCAGCTCTTCTATCGCCAGCGGGGGTTCCGGGAGGTCCAGGTGGACACGGTGATCCGCCGGGAGACACCTACCCAGGTGGCCCTCTGACCTTCCAGATCCAGGAGGGAGAGCCGGTGCGGGTCACCTCGCTGGAGCTCCGGGGGACTGCCGGAATTCCCGGTTCCCCCCTGGACCAGAATCTTCCCATCCGGAGGGGGGATCCCCTCGACATGACCGTCCTGGAGGCGGCCAGGGACACCCTCACCCAGCGCCTCAGGGATCGGGGGTTTGCCCACGCAGACGTCCTCCGAAACATCTTCATCCCCACCGACACCCCTCGGGAGGCCGAGGTCGAGTTCGATGTCTATACCGGTCCCCTCGCCCGTTTCGGGGAGATCCAGGTGGAGGGGAATGAAGCGGTCTCGGAACTGGTGGTCCGTCGGATGCTCCCCTTCCAGGAGGGGTCCATCTATTCCCGGGAGGCCATCTTCCAGGCCCAGCGGAACCTGTTCAGCCTGGAGATCTTCCGGCACGCCGCGGTGGTGGAGGATCTGGACCACCTGCCCGACTCCATCGTGCCCCTTCGGGTTCAGGTCAACGAGGGGAACGCTCGCCGGGTCCGGGCGGGAGGTGGGTGGAACAATGCCGATTGCTTCACCACCGAGACCCGGTGGGCGAGCCGGAACTTCATGGGTGGCGCCCGCCGCCTCGTCCTGAGGGGGCGGGTGTCCAACGTCCTCACCCCGACCCTGGAGGAGTCCATCTGCTCCGGCGCCGGGACGGGGGAGTTCGCCCAGTTGAACTGGCTCGCTTCGGCGGAGTTCACCCAGCCCTGGATCTTCTCCCCCCGGAACACCTTCAACGGGAGGGCCTTCGCGGAACGCCAGAGTGTCCCCGATGTCTTCATCCGGGAAGCCCTGGGGCTGAATCTCTCCATGACCCGGACCCTCGGCAGGAACGCTCCCCTCACCCTCGCCTATCGGCCCGAACTGGGGCGGCTCAGCGCCGCCGAGGTCTTCTTCTGTACCAACTTCCTGGTATGCAGTCCAGGGGAGATCGAGCTCCTGGAACGGAGCAATCGTCTGGCGCCTGTGGCCCTCAGTTTCTCGTACGACGCCACGGACAGCCCCGTGTCCCCCAGGCGTGGGCACACCCTGGCGGCGGAGGTGGAACACGCCTCGCAGGCGACGGCCTCCGACTTTGACTTCGAGCGCCTGGTGGCGGAGGGTACCGTTTTCCAACCCCTTCCCGGGGACATGGTCCTGGGGGCCCGGCTCAGGGGAGGCTTCCTCAATGCCTCTCCCTTCCGGGGCTTCCGCTCCACGGCCCGGGAGTCCATCCGCATCGCCCACCCCCAGAAGCGCTTCTACGCCGGAGGCGCCAACTCGGTGCGGGGCTATGCCCAGAGCCAGTTGGGTCCCCGGGTGATGACGGTGGGTGTGGAGGAGCTCGTCTTTCCCCGGGGAGCCGCGTCCGAGGCCATCTGCGCGCCGGAGGCGATCGCGGACCTGAGCTGTGACGCTGGAGCCCTGGCCGAGGGGGCCTTCGAGTCCCGGCCCACCGGAGGAAGCACGGTGATGGAGGGGAACCTGGAACTTCGCTTCCCCGTCTGGGCGCCCTTCCTCCGGGGAGTGGCCTTCGTGGATGTGGGGCAGGTCTGGCCGGAGGCCCGCGACTTCAATCTGGGCGAGGTGGTGGCCACCCCTGGCATCGGCCTGCGGTATGCCACCCCTATCGGCCCCATCCGGGTGGATGTGGCCTACCGCCCCCCCGCCCGGCAGGAACTACCCGTCATCACCTCTTCCATCCGCCCCTTCCGCCCCGACGAGGATGATCCGGGACAGCGTCTCCGGCCCAACGGGGGCGACCCCCTCGACTGGGTCCTGGTGGATGCACTGGCCCGGCTGGAGCGACCCGTGACCTTCGAGGAGGCCAGCGGGTTCAGCCTTCGGCGCCTCCAGTTCCAGTTCGCCATCGGCCATGCCTTCTAACGCCCCCCCGTCCAAGTCGCCCCCGCGCGGATCCGAACAGGGCCCGCGGCGGAAGGGGTCCCGGCGTCTCCTTCGGGGGCTGGGCGTCTTCCTGGCAGGGCTCGTGGTCCTGGTGGTGGTCATAGGGGTCTTCCTGGCTTTCCTCTTCCAGACCGGTCCGGGGCAGACCCTGGTCCTGCGTACCGCCCTCAGCCAGGTGGACCGGGTGTTGCAGGAGGGCCGAATGGAGGTGTCCTCCATCCACTCCGACGGGCTGCTCCGGGGAATGACCCTCCGGGGGATCGCCATCCGGGATGCTGGAGGCCGACCCTTCCTCGAGGCGGATTCGGTACGTATTGCGTACTCCGTCCGCACCTTCTTCCAGCGAGAGGTGGTCCTGAACCCCGTGGATCTCTGGGCCCCCCGGGTGGTGATCGAGACCCTCCGCGGGGAACCCCGATCCAATCTGGCACGGATCTTCGTGCCGCCGCCGGTCCCCGATCCAGCGCCCCCGGTGGAGGAGGAAGGGCCCGACGAGCTTCCCCCGGATACGATTCCTGTGGAGGCGCCCGCGGTGGAGCCGGTGGAGGAGGGTCCTTCCCTTCGCATCGAACTTCGACGGGTGGCCATCCACGGGGGTGAACTGATCGTCCGCACACCGGTGGAGGGGGAACCGGCCCCCCGGATCCAGGTGGACGAAGTGCCGGGGATCGAGGGATTCCACCAGGTGGTTCGATTCCATGAGATCCAGGCCCGTCTGTCCCGGGCAGAACTCCTGGCTCCGGCGGGGGAGCGGTTCGAGGTCGGTGCCCTTTCCCTCATCGGCCAGATCTTCGATGAGCCCTTCCGTATCGAGGACTTCCGAGGCGAGATCCGACGGGTGGCGGAGCGACTGGAACTGGAGGCGGAGCATCTCAGGCTGGAGGGGACGGAGTTGGATGGGCGGCTGGCCCTGGACTGGGGGGACGAAGCGGCGGGGATGACCCTTGCGGTGGCCATGCAGGCGGATCCTGTCCGGCTGGAGGACTTCCGGTGGGTTGAACCCCGCCTTCCCCAGGGGGAGGGGCGTCTCACCCTCGCTGGGGAGGGTCCCCTGAACGCCGGGCAGTGGCGCCTGACCGAGGTGGACATCCGCTCCGGGTCGAGCCGGATCCGGGGGCGGGCCGGCGTGGATCTGGGCGCGGAATTGAGGATCGCGGCCACGGACCTGGAGTTCCTTCCGATGGAGCTCTCCCTCCTGGATTCCTGGCTGGACGAGCCCCTTCCCGTGGGAGGACGGCTCCAGGGGCGGGCCCGGCTGGACGGTCCTTTCCGGGCACTTCGGGTGGATGGGAATCTCACCTACTCCGATCCGGCGGTGGACCTCCCGACGTCCACCGTCCGTGCGACGGGCACCCTCCACCTGGGCGATCCTCTGGGGGTTTCGGAGCTCTCCCTTGTCGCCGATCCCTTCCGCTACGGGACGCTGTCCGCCTTTCTTCCCGACGTTCCCATCCAGGGAGAGGGTACCCTCCGGGTGGAGGCCTCGGGGAGCCTGACCCAGGGGCTCCGCTTCACCGCCGACGCCAGGCACGGAGTCGACGGTCTCGAGTCCCGGGTGCTGGCGCTGGGGTCGGTGCGCCAGGTGGATGGGGACTTCCGGCTGTCCGTGGATGGGAACCTGGAGCCCCTCTCCCTCGATGGCCTCGCCCGGGCCACTTCCCTGGAGATTCCGGCAGAGGGGGAGGTCCGGGCCCAGCTTCGACTGGAAGGGCTGCTCTCCGACCTCCAGATGAATGGACGGGTCCAGACTCCCGGCGGAGTGGTGGCCGTCGAGATCCGGACCGATGTCCGGGATCCGGGAGCGGGGTATCGAGTGGTGGCGGCCACCTCGGAACTGGATCTCACCGCCTTCCTCCCGGACCTTCCCAGGCTCTCGGTGGTGAGCGGGTCGCTGGAGGCGGAAGGGCGGGGGTTGGATCTTGAGACGGTGGAAGGGTCCGGGGAGTTGACGCTTTCCGAGAGCCGTGTGGGAGAGGCGGTGGTGGACCGGGTGACGGCAAGGATCCAGGCCCGGGACGGCGTCCTCCAGATCGAGGAACTGGAGCTCGTGTCCCCCCTGGCCCGTCTCACAGCCCGAGGCGAACTGGGCCTGCGCACAGGTACGGGGGCCGAGGCGGGCGACCTACCGGGGGCGGGCGTCTTGGAGGTGGCATGGGAAGTGGAAGACTTCCACAGCCTCCGCCCCCTCCTCATCGGCGACACCCTCATCGTGGCCGATACCCTGACACAGCTCGAGCGGGATATTCTCGCCTTCGACGGGCTCGATCCCGATGCCCTAGAGGAAACCCGGGGCCCTCCGCTGGAGGGCCGGGCCCAGGGGGAACTCCAGCTTCGGGGAAGCATTCCCGACCTGGCGTTCGAGGGGTGGATCCAGATGGCGGAGGTGGTGTGGGATCAGGCGCGACTGGAGGAGGGTCGACTCGACTTCCACGGCCGCGCCGCCGGGCGGGAACTCCGGGGCGTGGAGGGAGGGCTCGAACTGGAGGAACCGGCCTGGGGTCGTTGGGAATTCCGGCAGGTGGAAGGCGAAATGGTCTACGCGCCAGGGGAGGGAAGCGCCCAGGTGACCCTCTTCCGCCAGGAGGACGAGTCCTATCGGTTCGAGGGCCGGTTCGCACATGACACGGCGGGCATGGATGTGAATCTGGATGTCCTGGAACTGAACCTGGATCCGGTCCAGTGGACGCTGGCCCAGCCGGCCCGGATCCGGATCGAGGGTCGGCGCTTCCAGGTGGATGACCTGGAGGTCCGCCGCCCCGATCCGGCCCAGGGCTTGGCCGATGGACCCCTACGTATGCGGGTGGCCGGCGTCCTGGACCTGGAGGGAGACTCCCGATTCCGGGTCGATGCCGAGGGGGTGGACCTGGAGCGTCTCGCGGGGATTCTCCAGTTCGATCCAACCATCGCCGGCACCCTGGACCTCGAACTTGAGCTGGAGGGGGCGGCCGAGGCGCCGGTGATCGACGGGAGGATCCTCATCCGGGACCTGGCGATGGACGACCTGGAGGTCTCCCAGGTGGAAGGGACCCTGGAATACCGGGATCGGGTGGCGCGCACCCAGCTTGGCGTGGAGCAGGATGGACGACGCCTCCTTCGCCTTGCCGGATCCTACCCGGTGGACCTGGCGTTCACCGAGGTGGAGACCCGCCTTTCGGATCAGGAGGTGGATCTGGTCCTCTCTGTGGACTCCCTCCCCGCCGCCACCCTGCTGGCCATGCTCGACGTCCTGGAGGAGGTGGAGGGCGTTCTGAACGGGGAGATGGAACTCCGGGGGCCGCCCCGGAATCTGAGGCCCTCGGGATCCCTCCGGCTTTCCGGGGGAGCCCTGTCTCTTCCCGAGATCGGTCTCCATCCCCGGGGAATCGAGGCGGATTTCACGGTGGAGCCCGATGGCGTGATCCGGGTGGACGCCCAGGCCCGGGCCAGGGGGACTGCCCGGGTCCAGGGCACGGTGGATCTCAGTGATCTTACCGATCCCGCGTTCGACCTCCGGGTGGATGCCTCGGGCTTCCAGGCGGTGGAGCGTCGGGACCTGGAGGCCCGGGTGGGCGGGCAGGTGAACCTGTCCGGGAGTTTCACCCGCCCCCGGGTCACCGGAAACGTCCGGGTGGAGCAGGGGGTCATCTTCCTGGAGGAGTTCGCCCGCACGGCTGAGGTCGTGGACCTGACCGATCCCGCCTTCTTCGACGTGGTGGATACCACCCTGGTGGCCGTTCGCCCCGTGGTGGAGGCGGCCCAGAACCCCTTCCTCCAGAATCTCCGGGTGGACGTGGACCTGTCGATTCAGCGGGACTTCTGGCTCCGAAGCCGGGAGATCAACGTGGAAATGGGGGGAGATCTCATCGTGGCCTTCGATCGGGCCCGTCGGGACATCCTCCTGGTGGGAATGTTGGAAGCCACCCGGGGGAACTATGTAGCCTTCGGGCGTCAGTTCCAGGTCCGGGAGGGGATGGTGGAGTTCGTGGGGACGCCAGGGGTGAATCCGACCCTGGACATCGAGGCGGTTCACCGCCTTCGCCGGGAGGGAGGACAGCCCCTGGAGATCATCGCATCAGTGGGCGGAAACCTCTTGAATCCTCGCGTCTCCCTGAGTTCGGAGGCCCAGCCGCCCATCGCCCAGTCCGACTTGATCAGCTATCTCATCTTCGGTCGTCCTTCCTACGCCCTGGGATCGGGGGAGACGTCCGTGCTGGAAGGGGCTGCCGGTGCCGGTGTGAGTGCCGTGACAGGAACCATCGCCACCCAGCTGTCCCAGGTCCTGGCCCGACAGATCGGCCTGGACTTCTTCACCATCACCCAGGCCCAGGAATCCGATGTGGGCGGGCTCCCACCCACCGTGGGGAGCGCCTTTGCCGGTACCCAGGTGGAGGTGGGACAGTACCTCCGGGAGAACCTCTTCCTGGCTCTGGTGCTTCGGCCCCTCCAGGGGATCGGCGGCACCCAGGCCCAACTCCCCGGCGCACGCCTGGAATGGCGCTTCAGCGACACCTGGACCATGGAGGGATACGTGGAGGATCGCTTCGGTCGACAGGGGGTCTATACCTTCGGCGAGGCGGGCCTCCAGGTGAGCCGTATCTTCGGAATTGAACTCTACCGGGAATGGGGGTACTGAAGCCGCCACGCCCCGCCCTTCCCGTGATCCCGATCCGGGCACGCCCTTCTTCGGGCACCCCCGCCCCCCCTTCGGGTATATCGGAGGCGAGCTGGTCCCGGGACAGCGGAATCCCGCTCATGGGCACTCCCAGCTCCAGGCGGCATCGCACCCCGATGCCGCAGGAACCCCAATCGACGACGGACGAGCAACATGCAGCTAGCCAAGGTCTTTTTCCTCATGGCCGGTCTCACTGCCCTCATGGTGGTGCTCGGCGGCTATTTCTTCGGCCAGGGTGGCGCGGTCCTCTTCCTGGGGATCGCTGCCGTCATGAACTTCGGAATGTTCTGGTTCAGTCACAAAGCGGTCCTGAAGATGTACAAGGCTCGGATCGTGAGCCCTGAGGACGCACCGGAACTCTACCGGATGGTGGATGAACTCCGGCAGCGGGCCGGCCTCCCCATGCCGGTGGTGGCCATTGCTCCCCAGGAGCAGCCCAACGCCTTCGCCACCGGACGGAGCCACAAGAAGGCCGTGGTCTGCGTCACGGCGGGGCTCCTGAAACTGGTGGATCGGCGGGAACTGGAAGGCGTGGTGGCCCACGAGCTGGCCCACATCAAGCACTACCACATGCTCGTCTCCACCATCGCCGCCACCATGGCCGGCGCCGTGGCCATGCTGGCGTCGGTGGCTCGGTGGGGCGCCATCCTGGGTGGTGGGCGGGACGGGGACCGGAACCCCATCGTTCTCATCGCCTTGTCCATCATCGCACCCCTGGCCGCGGTCATCGTCCAGATGGGGATCTCCCGGGTGAATGAGTTCCAGGCGGACCGCACCGGCGCCGAGATCGCCGGGAGCCCCGACGGGCTGGCCAGCGCGCTCCAGCGCCTGGAGAGCTACGCCCAGCGGATTCCCATGCAGGTGAATCCCGCCGGGGCCCAGCTCGCCATCGTGAACCCCCTGGCAGGGGTGCGGGGGCAGGCCTTCACCAAGCTCTTCCGCACCCACCCGCCCACCGAGGAGCGGATCGCCAAGCTCCGGGAGATGAGGGGGACGTTCTGACCCCGGAGCGCGCAGGCCGGGACACCCTCGTCATCCGCGGGGCCCGGGAGCACAACCTCCGGAACATCTCCCTCGAGCTCCCCCGGGAGCGACTGGTGGTCATCACCGGAATCTCCGGCTCGGGGAAGTCGTCGCTGGCCTTTGATACCATCTACGCCGAAGGCCAGCGGCGCTACGTGGAGTCCCTGTCGGCCTACGCCCGGCAGTTCCTGGGGCTCATGGAGAAGCCCGACGTGGACGCCATCGAGGGGCTTTCGCCGGCGATCTCCATCGAGCAGAAGACCATCTCACGGAACCCCCGGTCCACCGTGGGGACGGTCACCGAGATCTACGACTACCTCCGCCTCCTCTGGGCCCGGGTGGGGATCCCCCACTGCCCCGACTGCGGACGCCCGGTCCTCCGACAGAGCTCCACCCAGGTGGTGGATCAACTCCTACGCCTGGAGGAAGGGGCTCGGGTGGAGGTCCTGGCCCCCCTGGTCCGGGGACGGAAGGGAGAGTTCCGGGAGCTCTTCGAGAAGGCTCGCCGGGACGGGTTCGTCCGGGTGCGGGTGGACGGGGTGACCCATGATCTTTCCGACCCCCCCGCCCTGAATCGGTACGAGAACCACGACGTCTCCGTCGTGGTGGATCGCCTCGTGATCCGGTCGTCGGACCGGGCCCGCCTGGCCGATTCGGTGGAGACCGCCCTCCAGGCGGCGGGAGGGGTACTGGAGGTCCTGGAGCATGGGAAGGGCAGGGAAGAGCCCCGATCCCACCTCTTCTCCGAGCACTATGCCTGTGCCCACTGCGCCACCTCCCTCCCGGAGCTGGAGCCCCGGCAGTTCTCCTTCAACTCCCCCTACGGCGCCTGTCCGGAGTGCGACGGGCTGGGGACGCGCCGGGAGGTGAGCGCCGATCTCCTCCTGGGGGATCCCATCATCTCCATCCTGGAAGGGGTGGTCCTCCCCTGGGGGGAACCCAGCGGACACCTGCGTCGCTCCGTGATCCCGGGACTGGCCGAGGCGTACGAGTTCGACCCCAACACCCCGTGGGGGAAGCTTCCGGAGGAGACGCGCCACGCCGTCCTCCACGGCTCCGGGAACATGAAGATCCGCTTCCCCTATCGCCGGAGCGGGAAGGACAAGGCCTATACCGAGCCATGGGAGGGGGTGGTGGCCAGCCTGGCCCGACGCTATGCGGAGACCTCTTCCGACGCGGTCCGGGAGCAGCTCGCCCAGTACATGACGGCTCTCCCCTGCGGAGCCTGTGGCGGATCTCGCCTTCGTCCCGAGTCCCTGGCGGTGACGGTGGCGGGCCGCCACCTGGGGGAGGTGGCGAACCTCTCCATCGGCGCGGCCCGGGACTTCTTCAATGCCGTGCCCGTGGCGGGAGAGGACGGGGGTCAGACCCCTGGCCCCGGGGGCTTTGACCCCGGGACCCCTGGCCCTGGCGTGGCTCCCCAGTCCGAGCCCCTTCCAGGCCCCCCCCTTTCCGCCGAGATCGCCGGCCCCATCCTGAAGGAGGTGCGGGAGCGGCTCCGCTTCCTGGAGGACGTGGGGCTCCAGTATCTCACCCTGGGCCGGTCCGCCCACACCCTCTCCGGCGGGGAAGGGCAGCGAATCCGCCTGGCCACCCAGATCGGGAGTCGACTGGTGGGTGTCCTCTATGTCCTGGACGAGCCTTCGGTGGGCCTCCACCAGCGGGACAACGAGCGCCTTCTGGGGACGCTCCGGGCCCTCCGGGACCTGGGGAACACGGTGCTGGTGGTGGAGCACGACGAGGACACCATCCGGAGCGCCGACTACGTGGTGGACCTGGGACCCGGGGCCGGGCGCCATGGGGGGGAGGTGGTGGCTGCAGGTCGGATCGAGGACATCCTCGCGGAGCCCCGATCCCTCACTGGGGCCTACCTGAGGGGGGAGCGGGTCATTCCCGTGCCGGAGCGGCGCCGACCCCCGGACCCCGACCGCCAGTTGAAGTTGAGGGGTGCCCGAGGCCACAACCTCAAGGGGGTGGACGCCGCCTTCCCCCTGGGGTGCTTCGTGGCCGTCACCGGGGTCTCCGGGTCGGGGAAGTCCACCCTGGTGAACGAGACCCTCTACCGGGCCCTGGCCCGCCACTTCCACCGGGCCAAGGATCTCCCTCTTCCCTTCGACGGTCTGGATGGGCTGGAGGGAGTGGACAAGGTGATCGAGGTGGACCAGTCCCCCATCGGACGGACCCCCCGGTCCAACCCCGCCACCTACTCCGGCGTCTTCACCCCCATCCGTCAGCTCTTCTCCGAACTCCCCGAGGCCCAGATGCGGGGCTATTCCCAGGGGCGGTTCTCCTTCAACGTGAAGGGGGGGCGGTGCGAGGCCTGCTCCGGGGACGGGCTGGTGAAGATCGAGATGCACTTCCTCCCCGACGTCTACGTTCCCTGCGATGTCTGTCGGGGACGCCGGTACAACCGGGAAACCCTGGACATCCACTACCGTGGGAAGAACATTGCCGATGTCCTGGCCATGACCGTGGACGATGCCCTGGACTTCTTCGAGGCCGTTCCCCGCATCCGGGAGAAGCTCCAGACCCTCCACGACGTGGGCCTCGGATACCTCCAGCTCGGACAGTCGGCGGTGACCCTTTCGGGAGGTGAGGCCCAGCGGGTGAAGCTGGCCACCGAACTCTCCCGGAGGGCCACCGGGAACACCCTCTACATCCTGGACGAGCCCACCACGGGGCTCCACTTCGAGGATGTCAGGGTGCTCCTCGAGGTCCTCCATACCCTGGTGGACCGGGGGAATACCGTGGTGGTCATCGAGCACAACCTGGAGGTGATCAAGACGGCCGACTGGATCCTGGACATGGGTCCGGAAGGGGGAGAGGCGGGAGGGACCCTGGTGGCCGAGGGACCGCCGGAGACGGTTGCGGAGCAGATGGACTCCCCCACCGGACGCTACCTGGGTCCGGTCCTGGGTGTCCCGGTGGCGGTGTAGGTCCCGGGGCCGGTTCCGGAATCCGGACCGGCCTCCCGGCCGGGGACCGAACCGGTGTCCGGCCCCGTTGAATCCTTTGGGGGGGATCCCCCGTAGACTTAGGCAGAGGCAGCTCGATCCGCCCCCGGAGTTCTTCCGGACTTCGTTCGGAGGGGGACAACCACAGGCGCCGGTACGCCACGGGATATCCCACGCGGTATTCCAGGGGGCCGGATTCGCCCCAGCCAACGGAGGGGAGATGGTCACGAGAGAGGATCTGGAGAACTTCCTCATCGGGAACAACCTGGACCACGAAGAGGTGGCCGAGGGGATGTACATCGTGAGGAGCCGCACCGACGAGCTTCCGGTGGTGGTGAATCATTCCCCTCCCCTCCTCATTGTCCGGCTGAAGATCATGGACCTTCCCGAGGATGGCGGGAATCGGGAGGAGCTCTATCGAACCCTCCTGGAGCTGAACGCCACCGACGTGATGCATGGCGCCTACGGGATCGAGGAGGGGGACCTCATCCTGAGCCATACCTTCCAGCTCGAGAACCTGAATTTCCCCGAGTTGCAGGCCGCCCTGGAGAGCATCCAGATGGCGGCTTCCAGTCACATGGACCGCATCCGAACGCTTGCCACCGCCCCTGTGGAGGGCTGACCCCATGAGCATCTTTCAGAAGATATCCACCCTCTTCCGGTCCAACATCAACGACCTCATCGCCCGGGCGGAAAACCCGGAGAAGATGTTGAACCAGATCATCCTGGACATGCGGGACCAGCTCTCCAAGGCAAAGCGGGAGGTGGCTGCGGCCATCGCCGACGAGCGGAAGCTCCGAACCCAGGTGGATGACGAGTCGAAGCAGGCCCGGGACTGGGAGCGTCGGGCCATGCTCGCCGTTCGAGAGGGGCGGGACGATCTGGCCAAGCAGGCGCTGCTCCGGCACCAGGAGCACGGGGACCGGGCTCGTTCCCTGGAGCAGACCTGGCAGGCCCAGGCCCAGGAGACGGAGAAGCTCAAGGGTTCCCTGAAGCAGCTCAACGACAAGATCGAAGAGGCCAAGCGGAAGCGGAACCTCCTCATCGCCAAGCAGAAGCGGGCCCAGGCCCAGAAACGGATCCACGAGACCATGTCCGGTCTCTCCGATACCTCCGCCTTCGACGCCTTCAACCGGATGGCGGACCGTATCGAGGAGTCGGAGCGCCGGAGCCTGGCCGCCGCCGAGGTCTCCGAAGCCCTCACCGGCGACACCCTGGAGGATGAGTTCAAGATGCTGGAGACGGGGGACAACATGGACTCCCGGCTCCTGGCGCTGAAGCAGGAGATGGGGCTCCTCCCCAAGGGGGAAGGGCCGCGCCAGATCTCCGCCGGGGACGGTCTCGCTTCCGAGGAGGAGGAGGACGCAGGCGATGCCGCGGAGAATGGCTCCCGGACCGGGAGCCAGATCCGCGAGGCGGAGCTCCTGGAGGAATTCGACCGGCTGGAGCGAAAGGACGCGAACTGAACCGCGGGAGGGAGGGGCGGCCCGCCCCCACCCCTCCGGGCTCTCCCTTCCCCTGCACCCCTGCGTGAGCAGGGGCCATCTGGAGCATCCATGGAGCAGGTATACCTGAACGGCGCCTTCCTCCCGAAGGAGGAGGCCAGGATCCCGGTGGACGACCGGGGGTTCCTCTTCGGCGACGGGGTCTATGAGGTCACCCCCTTCTACGGGGGCGTCCCCTTCCGCCTTCCTCGCCACCTGGCCCGGATGCGACGGGGGCTCGCCGCCCTCCAGATCCCCATGGAGGCGGGGGCCGTGGAGGCCCTGGGGTCCCTCCATGGGGATCTCCTGGCCCGGAACGGGCTGGAGGGAAACGAGATGGCCATCGTCTACCTCCAGGTGACCCGGGGGGCCGCCCCCCGTACCCATCACTTCCCCGATCCCGCTCCTGCCCCCACGGTGTACGCCTACGCCCGGGCCTTCCAGCGCCCCTCCACGGAGGAGTGGGAGAAGGGGTTCGGGGCCATCACCGTCCCGGACCTCCGGTGGGCTCGGGCGGACCTGAAGACGGTCCAACTCCTCCCCAACGTCCTGGCCCAGCAGGCGGCCCGGGCGGCGGGGGTGGCCGATGCCCTCCTGGTGCGGGACGGGCTGGCGCTGGAGGGGGCCCACAGCAACCTCTGCGTGGTCTTCGGGGACCGGGTGGTGACCCACCCCCTCTCCAACCAGGTCCTTCCTGGGATCACCCGGGAGGCGGTGCTGGAGGCGGCCCGGGCCCGGGGGATCCCGGTGGAGGAGCGCCCCATCCCCATGACGGAGCTCCCCGACGCCACCGAAGTCTTCTTCACCGGCACCACCACCGAAGTGCGTCCCACCGTGCAGGTGGACGGGAAGCCGGTGGGGAACGGGAAGGTGGGACCCGTCACCTGGGAGATCCAGGAGGGATTCCTGGAGCTGGTGGCCCGGGAGTGCGGCCTGGAGCATCCCGTGGGCGCGGGAGGCCAGTGACCCCGGGGGAGACCGTGACGCCGCCCCACGGGCCCGGGCGCGCCTGAACCCGACGCCTCGGCCCCTGACGCCCCGGCCCCTGATGCCTCGCACCTCGATTCCTCCTTCCCTCATCCCCCGACCCCTGGTTCCCATCGCCCTGGCCGCGCTCCTCCTGGTGGGATGCATCCCCGCCCGCCTGGGGCCGGTGGAGCCGGCGGAGGGCGGGACGACCCTCTGCTGTGCCCGGGGGTCGGAGGGGATCACGGTCCAGTACCTGGGGGTGGGGGGCTGGCTCTTCCGCTTCGGGGGCGACGCCCTCCTCACCGCCCCCTTCCTTTCCAATCCCTCCCTGGTGGATGTGGGAATCGGGGGGATCTCGCCGGACACCGCCGCCATCGACCGCTTCCTCCCCCCGGTGGGCGATGTCTCCACCCTCCTGGTGGGCCACGGGCACTATGACCACCTCATGGACGTCCCCTACATCCTCCGGCGGCACGCGCCGGAGGCCCGGCTCTTCGGGAGCACCACGGCCACGAATCTGGTGGCCGGGGACCCGGAGATTCCAGGGGAGCGACTCGTAGCGGTGGACGGGAGGGCAGGGGACCACGAGCGGGCCGGGGAGTGGATCCACCTTCCGGGGGGACGCATCCGTTTCATGCCCCTCGCTTCGGGGCACGCCCCCCACCTCTTCGGGATCCAACTCTACCGTGGGGAGCAGGCGGTCCCCCGGGACCGCCTCCCGGGGACCGCCGGGGACTGGGTGGACGGCCTGACCCTGGCCTACCTCATCGATTTCCTGGGGCCGGAGGGGGAGGTGGTCTTCCGGATCCATTACCAGGACGCCGCCTCGGAGCCCCCCGACGGCTTTCCCCCGCCCCTGGAGGACGGGATCCCGGTGGACCTGGTCATCCTCTGTCCTCCCGGCTTCGAACAGGTGGAGCGCTACCCCGAGGGGATCCTGGAGCGGACCGCCCCCTCCCTGGTCCTGTTGGGGCACTGGGAGGACTTCTTCCGATCCCGCACCGATGCGCTGCGACCGGTCCCCACCCTGGACCTGGAGGAATTCCTGGAGCGGATGGAGGCGGTCCTCCCCGAGGGCGTCGAGTGGGTGCTCCCCGTTCCCGGGGCGGCGTTCCGGGTGATGGGGTCGGGGTAGGGGCGAGCCGGGTGCGGCGCAAGGCTCGCGGAGGGGACCCGGGCCACGTCCGTACGCGGGGTCACGCTGCCGATGGATCGGCGGGGAGGGGAAGGAGTAGCAACCGTTCTCGGCCCACCTCCACCGCGGAATCCCCTCCCATGCGCATCGCCCTCTTCAGCACCAAGCCGTACGACCGGACCTCCTTCGAGGAGGCCAACGCGGAGCACGGCCACGAGCTCCACTTCTTCGAGCCCCGCCTCACCCCGGACACCGTCCAGCTGGCCCGGGGGTTCGAGGGCGTCTGCGTCTTCGTCAACGACCAGGTGGACGGAGGGGTGGTCCATGCCCTGGCCGACGGGGGGACCCGGATCCTCCTCCTCCGCTCCGCCGGGTTCAACCACGTGGACCTGGAGGCGACGGACGAGCAGGGCATCGCGGTGGCCCGGGTGCCGGCCTACTCCCCCCACGCCGTGGCGGAGCACGCCATGGGGCTGGTGCTGACGCTGAACCGCAAGCTCCATCGGGCGTACGCCCGGGTGCGGGAGGGAAACTTCGCCCTGGACGGCCTCCTGGGCTTCGACCTCAACGGAAAGAACATGGGGGTGATCGGGACCGGCCGGATCGGCCAGGTCTTCCTCCGCATCGCCGCAGGCTTCGGTTGCCGGATCCTCGCCCACGACCCGTATCCCAGTGAAGAGGTCCGGGAGCTCGGGGCCCGCTACGTGGAGTTGGATGAGCTCTTCGGCCAGGCGGACATCATCGCCCTGCACCTCCCCCTGACGCCGGAGACCCACCACCTCATCGACGGTGACGCCGTCTCCCGCATGAAGGAGGGGGTGATGCTCATCAACACCAGCCGCGGCGGCCTGGTGGACACCCGGGCGGTCATCGAGGGGCTGAAGAGCGGCCGCATCGGCTCCCTGGGGCTGGACGTCTACGAGGAGGAGGAGGACCTCTTCTTCGAGGACCTCTCGGGAACGGTGATCCAGGACGACGTCTTCGCCCGGCTCCTCACCTTCCCCAACGTCCTGGTGACCGGCCATCAGGGCTTCTTCACCCGGGAGGCCCTGGCTGCCATTGCCGGCACCACCCTGGGAAACGCCACCGCCTTCCAGGGGGGGGAGGGTGAGCTGCACCGGGTCTCGCTGGAGGAGGTCCGGGGGTAGCCCGCCGCCATGACGGCCCTCCTCGCCTTCCTCCCCATCCTGGTGATCCTGGTGTTGATGCTGGGCCTCCGCTGGTCGGCGGCCCTGGCCGGGAGTGTGGGGATGGGGGTGGCGTTGGCCGTGGGGGTGGTGGTCTTCGCCTTTCCCAGGCATGCCCATCCCGCTCTCGCGCTGTGGGAGGGCCTCGTGGGCACCGGCGCCGAGGCGGGGTTCACCGCCCTCACCATCCTCTGGATCATCGGGCCCGCCCTGGGCATCCACCAGCTCCAGATGCGGACCGGGGCGGCGGAGGTACTCCGATCCGCACTGGCCTCCCTGGCGCCGGATCCCCGCATCCTCGCCCTCCTCGTCGCCTGGTTCTTCGTGCTCTTCATGGAGGGGGCGGCGGGCTTCGGCGCCTCGGTGGCGCTGGCCGCACCCTTCCTTGTCGCCGCCGGCTTCGCCCCGGTGCCGGCGGTGACCATCACCCTGGTGGGGCACGTGGTGGGCGTCTCCTTCGGCGCCATCGGCACCCCCATCGTGCCGCAGGTGGCGGCCACCGGTCTGGGTGGCCTGGAGCTGGCCCGGGCCACCGGCCCCTACCACTCCCTCCTGGGCTGGGTCCCCCTGGCGATCATGGTGGCCATGGTGACCCGCACCACCCCGGGGGGCAACTCCCTCCGCATCTGGGGATGGACGGCGGTGGCGGCCGCCTGCTTCCTTCTCCCCTACACGCTCCTCTGGGCCATGGTGGGGCCGGAACTCCCCACGGTGGGTGGGGCCCTTTTCGGGGGGGTGCTCTTCGTGCTCCTCTTCCGCTGGCCAGTACCTCCTTGGGGGAGTCCGCGTACATTCGAGCGCCGCTTCATCCGCTCCAGCTTCGTTGCACCTCCTCCCAAGAGCGGTGCTATTCCTCGTCGGTGCGCCTCGCTGGAGCGGCGCATCGGCACTCTCGGTGTTGACGCGGACTCCCCCAAGGAGGTACCAGGCCGCGCCCCGCCCCCGGATTCCGGCCTCCCCGGAGAGCCGCACACCGCCGCCGAGGTGGCCCGGGCCGCGGCCCCCTACCTGACGCTGGTGGGGTTGGTTCTGGCGACCCGCTTGGTGCCGCCGCTCCGGGACCTTCTCCAGGGGGTGGAGATGGGGTGGGAACTGCACCACGTCTTCCGCGGCGCCATGGAGCCCCTCTACCACCCCGGCAGCATGCTCCTCGTCGGCTTCCTGGCCGGTGCGTGGCTCCAGGGGGCCGGCCGCCGAGCGGTGATGGGCGCCTTCGTCGACGCCACCCGGCGGCTGGTCCCGGTGGCGGTGGCGCTGGTGGCCATGCTTCTCCTCTCCCGGATCATGGTGCACGCGGGGATGACCACCACCCTGGCGGTGGCCGCGGCCGAGGGGGCGGGGAACGTCTGGCCGGGGCTCGCCCCCTTCGTGGGGGTGCTGGGGACCTTCGTCACCGGGTCGGCCACGGCTTCCAACATCCTCTTCACCGACTTCCAGCAGGAGACCGCCGTCTTCCTCGGTCTCCCGGTGGCGGGTATCGTGGGAGCCCAGGGGTTCGGCGCGGCGGTGGGCAACATGATCTGCCCCCACAACGTGGTGGCGGCGGGGGCCACCGTGGGGCTCGCCGGGCGCGAGGGGGAGATCCTCCGGCGGACCCTCTGGGTGACGCTCCTCTACGCGGGCCTGGGGGGAGGGCTCGCCCTCTGGTGGCTGGGGTGATTCGTGGCTCGGGTGGTGCTTGGACGGAGTGACTCGTGCCGGGGGATTCGTGCTTGGGTGATTCGTGCTTGGGGGAATTCGATGATCGACCGGGAAGGAAGCCGGAGGTGACGACGGGATGATCGCCGGGCTGCTCGGAGGCATCGGCCTCTTCCTCGTGGGGATGATTCTCCTCACCGAAGGGCTGAAGGACGCTGCGGGGGAGGCGCTCCGTGACCTGCTGGCGCGTTTCACCCGCACGCCGGCGCAGGCGCTCCTCTCAGGTGCGCTGATCACGACGCTGGTGCAGTCGTCCAGCGCCACCATCCTCACCACCATCGGCTTCGTGAGCGCGGGCCTCCTTACCCTGGCCCAGGCCATCGGGGTGATTCTCGGTGCGGCGGTGGGCACCACCAGCACCGGGTGGATCGTGGCCTTCCTGGGGCTCAAGTACAGCATCACCGCGGTGGCCCTGCCCCTGGTGGGGGTGGGCGCGCTCCTGCGCCTCCTGGGGAGAGGACGGTGGGCCGCCGCCGGGACCTCCCTGGTGGGGTTCGGACTGATCTTCGTCGGGATCGACACCCTCCAGATGGGGATGGAGGGGCTCGCGGACCGCTTCGATCTGGCCCGCCTCGACGCCACCGGGTTCTCCGGCCGGGTCTGGCTGGTGGGGATCGGGCTGGCCATGACGGTGGTCATGCAGTCGTCCAGCGCCGCGGTGGCCACCACCCTCACGGCCCTCTACGTGGGGGCGGTGGGGATGGAGCAGGCCGCCCTCCTGGTCATCGGCCAGAATGTGGGCACGGCGGTGACGTCGGCGCTGGTGGCCATCGGAGCCTCGGTGCCGGCCCGGCGGGCGGCGGTGGCCCACGTCGCCTTCAACCTCTTCGCCGGGACCGTCGCCTTCCTGGCCATCCCCCTCTACATGCCCCTGCTCCACGCCATCGATGCAGGGATGGTGGACGGGGGCGATGCCATCGCCATCGCCTCCTTCCACACCGCCTTCAACGTGGTGGCCGTGGCGCTGGTTCTCCCCTTTTCCAGGAGGTTGGCGGAGATGGTCGGGCGCATCGTCCCCGACCCCTTTCCCTCACCCACCCGCAACCTGGACCCGTCGGTGGCCCGGATCCCGGCGGTGGCGCTGGAGGCGGCGCGGGGGGCCGTGGCGGAGATCGGTGGCCACCTGGCCCGGACCGTTGCGGAGACGCTGGCCCCTGAGCCGACGACCCCCTCCCGGGAGCGGATGCGAGCCCTCCACGATGGCCTGGAGGAGGTGCGGACCTTCCTGGCCCGGGTACGCACCTCCCCGGAGGTGGGGGACATCTACGAGCGGCACGTGGCTCTCCTCCACGCCGCAGACCATCTCGATCGGCTGGCGCGGGCGCTTCACAACGCNCCTCCCATCTCCGCACGCCGGTCCCTGGTGGCCCGGGCGGGGGTGGTGGAGGAGGCGGGCCGCGAGGTGGGTGCGCTGGCGGGGGCCCTGGAGGCAGGGGCGGCTGCGTCGGCCGGGGATCTGGCGGGGATCGCGGGGCGAGTGGCCCAGGCCCGAAGGGAGCGACGTCCGGAGACGCTGGCCGCGACCGCGGGCGGTGAGCGGGATGCCAGGGACGCCGCCACCGACCTGGACACCATGCGCTGGGCAGACCGGGTGATCTACCACCTCTGGCGAGCGGCCCATCATCTGGGCCCGGGGACCCCCCCGGCCTCCTGAGGGGGGCAGGCGCCTACCGGGCGCCGCCTACCGGTAGATGAGCGCCCCCTCCCGGAGAGACAGGAAGGCTGCCAGTTCCTCCTCCCACCCCTCCTGCAGCGCCTCCACCTCCGCTCCGGCCTCGATTCCCAGCCGCACCCGGTCCGTTCCCGCCAGCCGATCGAAGTGGGAGGCGTTCCATCTCCACCGCTCGCCACTCATCCGCCGGGTCTCCACCAGGAGGGCGAGCCCCGCCTCCACCGGGTCGTATCCCTCCCGGTCGGTGACGTGGAGGCGCACCCCCTCCACCTCCTGCCCCGGGAACTTCCCGTCCCCGGGATTCAGGGGGGTGAAGCGGACCGCCTCGAAGCGGACCCCGGGGAGCCCACGGGCCTCCATCCGCCGGGCCAGCTCCTCTCCGTCGAGCCACGGGGCCCCCACCTGCTGGAAGGCCCGGTCCGTCCCCCGACCCACCGAGAGGTTCGTCCCCTCGAAGAGACAGGTGCCGGGGTAGTGAAGTGCGCTCTCCTCCGAGGGCATATTGGGGGAGGGGGGGCGCCATGGGAGGCCGGTCTCGGAGTAGTGCATGTCCCGACGCCATCCCTCCAGGGGGACCACGTGGAGTTCCGCCTCGATCCCCAGGACGTCCCGGTAGTAGCGCGCCAGCTCCCCCGGAGTCATCCCGTGGCGGATGGGGAGGGGATGGAGCCCCACGAAGGAGGCGAAGGCCGGGTCCAGGACGTTCCCCTGCACCTTCACCCCTCCGATGACATTGGGGCGGTCCAGGACCACGAAGGGGATCCCCGCCTCCCCGGCGGCCTCCATGGCCAGGGCCAGGGTGTAGATGTAGGTGTAGTAGCGGGTCCCGATGTCCAGGATGTCGAAAAGGAGGACCTCCACCCCCTCCAGCATGGCGGGCGTCGGCTTCCGGGTCTCACCGTAGAGGGAGTGGACGGGAAGGCCGGTGGCCTCATCCCGGGTGTGGTCCACCCGCTCCCCCGCCTCCGCCGTCCCCCGGATGCCGTGCTCCGGGGAGAAGAGGGCCACCAGCTCCACCTGGGCGTGCCCATGGAGCCGGTCGATGGAGGAGACCCCCGCTCCGTCGAATCCGGTATGGTTCGTCACGAGCCCCACCCGCTGCCCCGCCACAAGGTGGAGGGAGTCGGCCAGGAGGACCTCCAGGCCGGGGCGGACCGAGCGGGCTCCCGGGCTTTCCTGCGAGGCTGCGTCGACGACCGCTCCTTCGGATGCGGGTGCGGATGCGGAGGATGCGGAGGCCGAGGCCGCCGCCGCTGGCGCGCCATCTCCCTCGGTGGTGCAGCCGACGACGAAGGTCATGGTGGCAAGGAGCCCGAGGACCGAGAGGAGCGCCAGGCCTGGGGAGCGCGGAGGGCAGGCCCTGCGGTTCGGGCCGGGACCCGGGCTCGGAGGTGTGGGAGGCATGGCGGGCAATGCAGACCTGGGGCGATGGAGGGGTGAGGAACGGGAGCCCTTCCTGTCGGGCGGTCCCGTGAGTGGGATGAACTTCCTTCCCGACCCTCTGGTAGATCTTCGTGCCATGAACAGTTCCCTCCTCCGCCTCGCCGCCCTGGCCATCCTCGCCTCCCTGGCGGTGATCGGCCTCAAACTGGTGGCGTGGTACGTCACCGGGTCGGTGGGGCTCCTATCCGACGCCGCAGAGTCCCTGGCCAACCTGGCCGGCGCCATCATGGCCTACCTCATGCTGGCCCTGGCCGCCCAGCCCCCCGACGACGAGCACACCTACGGCCACTCCAAGGCGGAGTACTTCGCCAGCGGCTTCGAGGGGGGGCTGATCCTGGTGGCTGCGGTGGGCATCGCGTGGGCCGGCGTCGCCCGGCTCCTGGATCCACGCCCCCTGGACGCCGTGGGGCTGGGAGTGGGAATCGCCCTGGCGGCCACGCTCCTGAATCTGGGGGTGGCCCGGATCCTCCTGAAGGCGGGAAAGCGTCACGGATCCATCACCCTGGAGGCCTCGGGCCAGCACCTCATGACCGATGTCTGGACCTCAGTGGGGGTGGTGGGGGCCGTGTCGGCTGCGGCCGTCACCGGGTGGAACTGGCTGGATCCGGTGGCGGCCCTCCTGGTGTCGGCCCACATCCTCTGGGTGGGGTGGGGGCTGGTGCGGCGGTCGGCGCTGGGGCTCCTGGATACCGCCCTCCCCGCCGAGGCGTTGGGTCGGATCCAGGGCGTCCTTGCCGAGTACGAAGCGGAGGGGATCCAGTTCCACGCCCTCCGGACGCGGACGGCCGG
>SL_3KL_010_SEDDRAFT_10000592_pt1 | contig 30273 bp, 28 predicted proteins | sample SodLakKL_010_SED_2_FD_10381 | JGI IMG/M metagenome (IMG submission 10381)
ATTTTTCAGGGTTTACACCTGAGCTCATCGTAACGTTGGCGTACTTTCTGGACATCTTCCCAGGCGGGACGCTTCCAGTGGGGGTTTCGAAGCAGTGCAGCCGGATGGTATGTAACCGTAAGCTCTGTCCCGTGAAAAGGGTAAAATTGCCCTCTGAGGCTTTTCAGAGTGGTTTCTTTTTTCAGAAGTGTGGTTCCGGATACTTTTCCGAGACACAGAATGATTTTGGGCTGAATAAGTTCAATCTGTCTCAGTAAATAGGGCAGGCTGCGGATGCGCTCATCCGGATTGGGATTTCGGTTACCGGGCGGGCGGTGTTTTAAAATATTGGCGATGTACACATCGTCCCGCTCAAAGTTGATGGCTGCCAGTATTTTATTCAGAAGCTGTCCTGCCACTCCCACAAACGGTTCACCCTGGCGGTCTTCCTCCTGCCCGGGGGCTTCACCGATCAGCATCAGATCGGCTTTTGGGTTGCCAACTCCGAATACGAGATTGGTACCATCGAGGTCGGTTCGGAGTTCGTCAGCCTCTTCGCAAAGTATTTTTAACTCCTCGAGTGTTTTGCATGCGCCTAACTTATCTCCAAGCATTTGTGGTTTTTTTGCGTCTTGAGCCGGCGCAGGTTCTTCTGCCTGAACAGGTTCGGGATGGCTGTCATATTCATCACTTTCGGCCTTTCTGTCCGGGCTCTGAATTTGAGTGGTATCACTCCCGATAGAGGATACTGTATGTGGACCATAAACTTCTTCGTCAATATCCAGAAATTCGGCGATGTCGGAAATCAGATTGTTTTTTGATTGACTCATGAATCTGCGGGCCTACAAGTTCAACATTTGATTTATTGAGTTCTCTGATAGATTACATCCCTGTAATAATCAGTTGGATATGCACCTGCCTGAATCAACATCGGGCGCAATGTAAAGCGAATATTCAGTTGATCTATTTCACCGTTCAGGTTCATATCGAACGATAAAAATTCTTCGCGCATACCCGGATTGTTCCAGTGAATGCGAAATGTGTTGTGGTGCCAGTGCTCAAGCTCACCAGTCAGCTTTTCATCATCAAAAATAGTCAAAATTAGTTTGTCATTTTCAAGTCGGATATCTGCATTTTGGTAGAGTTTGTTGTGATAAAGTCCTGTGTACTCTTCCATTGAATGTGTGGGTGTTGTATCCGGAATACGAGTAGATTCAAATTCCTCGCGCTGTTGCCGGGCGATATTATATCGGTTGGTATAAGCGTTGAAGTAGATGTCATTCCAGTCCCGGTCAACGCTGTTCAGGTTGTGATCGATTAGAGTTCTGGCTATAGCCTCGCGAAATGTGGTAAACACATTGGTCATCACAATTATCCCGAGCCCTATTTCTGGTACAAGCATATAGGTGGTATTCATCCCGTCGGTTGCCCCACCGTGAGAAAGAAGCCGAAAGCCCCTGTAATCTGTGATATTATAACCGTATCCGTAACTGTTCTGAGGGGCATCAACCGAAGATGCCTCACGGGCAATTTTTGGGGTTTGAATTTCAGTGAGAGACTGCTCTGAAATAAGCTGAAGATTATTGTAACGGCCATTATTCAGTTGTTTAATCATCCATTTGGCCATGTCAGTTGCGGTAGAATTTACACCTCCTGCCGGGGACGACACATCCCAGTTCCGGAGTGGAATGGTGACAATCTCTCCTTCGATATATTGGTGTGGCCAGGCCATATTGCCATCTTCATGCAGATCATCAACACTGGTGTTGGTGCGGCTCATCTCCATCGGGCCAAAAAATTGCTCTGCCATAAATTCGTCCCAGCTTTGGCCGGTAACTGCTGGCACTATCTCGCCTGCCAGGGTGTACATCACATTGCTGTAGACATAAGCCGATCGGAACGGTTCCTCAAATTCATGATACCTCATTTGATAGAGCATCTCTTCCCGGGAACTGTTGTTCATAAACTGAAGCCGGTTACCAAGCAGCCGCCCAACACCCACCTGATGGGTTAACAGGTCGTGAATAGTAACATTGGCCGTTGCCCAGGGGTCGCTCAGTTTGAACCAGGGGATATACTTGGTTACAGGATCATGCCAATCAATCAGTTCCTTATCAACCAAAATGGCAAGCGCCGAGGCTGTCATATGCTTGCTGATAGATGCAACCCCGAATTGCGTGTCGGCATTAACGGGCTGCGGGTCATCCAGATTCCGAATTCCGTACCCTTCAGCCAGAATTATCTCGTTGTCTTTTACAACAGCGATTGCCATCCCCGGAATGTCCCACTGCTCCATTCCGTCAAGAATCCATTGTTCAAAATTTTCAGGAAGTATATCTTGTGCCTGAACATCTGCAGTTTGAAACAGAAAGAGAAGCAGTAAAAATAGTAGTTGATGAATTTTTTTCATTTGTTGCCAGCTTTTTTTTAACAAAGAAGCAGATAAAGTTTTCTGGAAGGCAATTTAATAGAATGGCAAAAGAATCGCAGAAAATTTTCCTCCGTGATATTTTGAATGCTGAATCTGGTCTAATCCCTTCCCGGAGGGTTACACAAACCAAACCTTGCCCGTTACTCACCGACCTTCCGGAATAAATAGCCGATTTTACTATAACCTTTCCTCTTCCCTACACCAGCTCTGAGCCTATTCCAGCTGCTTTCCGGACCGTGCAGGCTGTCGGGCGTACGTACAAAATACTTTTACATAACATCTACTCTGGAATTTCATTATTATTGTTGGGTAACAAATGCTAACTAAAAATTTGACGAAAATGAGTTTTCAAAAACTGAAAAAACCTTCCGAAGGAACCATTGTAAAGAAAAAATCAGACGGTTCTCTGAAAGTCGGAAATGATCCCATCATCCCCTACATCGAAGGCGACGGGATTGGTATTGATATCTCACCGGTGATGAAAAAAGTTGTGGACAGTGCTGTTGAAAAAGCGTTTAACGGTGAGAAAAAGATTAACTGGTTTGAAGTGTATGCCGGTGAAAAAGCCCTCGATGTTTACGGTGATGATGAATGGCTTCCGCAGGATACACTCGAAGCTTTCAAAGAATACCTGGTGGGTATTAAAGGCCCTTTAACTACCCCTGTCGGCGGCGGAATCCGATCTCTGAATGTGGCCATTCGCCAGCGGCTCGATCTGTTTGCCTGTGTGCGTCCGGTAAAATATTACAACGGTACACCGAGCCCTGTAAAACAGCCAGAGCTGACCGATATGGTCATTTTCCGCGAAAACACCGAAGATATCTATGCCGGTATTGAGTACCAGACCGGAACAGAAGAAAATAAGAAATTGAAAGATTTTCTGATGAATGACCTGGGAACCACCAACATCCGCTTCCCGGAGACCTCTTCGCTGGGCATCAAGCCGATTTCTATTGAAGGCACCAAGCGTCTTGTCAGGGCAGCCATCAACTATGCCATTGAATTGGGACGCGACAGTGTAACACTGGTGCACAAAGGCAACATCATGAAATTTACGGAAGGAAGTTTCAAAAACTGGGGTTACGAAGTGGCCATGGAAGAGTTTGATGCCGAAGTAATCGGGGAAGGCCCCTGGTGTAAACTGCCAAACGGAATTGTTGTAAAAGATGTGATTGCCGATGCATTCCTGCAGCAAATTCTTACACGCCCGGCCGAATACGATGTCATCGCCACGATGAACCTGAACGGCGACTATATTTCGGATGCGCTTGCCGCGTGTGTAGGCGGAATCGGTATTGCTCCCGGTGCCAACATCAACTACGACACCGGAATTGCGGTGTTTGAAGCCACCCATGGAACCGCGCCGAAGTACACTGGCCAGGACAAAGTGAATCCCGGTTCACTGATCCTTTCCGCTGTAATGATGCTGCGATATCTCGGCTGGGGCAATGCCGCTGACCTGATTGAGAAAGGCCTTGAAACGGCCATCAGCAACAAGCGTGTAACCTACGATTTTGAACGCCTGATGGAAGGAGCCGATCTTTTAAAATGCTCCGAGTTCGGCGATGAAATCATCAAAAATATGTAATCTTTTCGGTTGACAGCCCAGAAAAGCCTCTTTTCAGAAATGATTGGAGGCTTTTTTTTGATGAAATCAAAATCAACACTGTCTGAAGTGATTGTTACCATTCCTAAAACAGGATTAGAAAATCCTCCTTGAACCGATATAAATACCGGCCCAATAATTCTCTCTGATGTTCGAAATCATCACACCTGACGAAACCGAAGCGTGTAAAAAATCACCATCTTGCATGGCAATGCCTACGTGCAGTACGCCTCGTGCCGTACGAAAAAAAATCAAATCACCGGGCCGGATTTGATTTCGCCTGACTCCGCTGCCTTCCTGCAACTGCAGGCTGGTATGTCGTGGGATATCAATTCCAAAAAAATCTTTGTAAACAATTTGAGTAAAAGAGGAGCAATCCACACCGTTCGGGCTGCTGCCACCCAAAACGTAGGGAACTCCCTCCCACTGTTCATGTGCACTATTCAACTGTTGTTGAACTGTTCGCCGTTCATCCACTGAGTTGGTCGTAATCATGGCCGGGCGCTCACCTGTAGTTTGTTCATCTGCGCCTGCTTGCCTTGAAATGCCACAGGCTGAGAACAGAATCATCAAAAATTGAAAAATCAGAATTTTTATGATAATCTCGTTCGTCAAGATGCTAAACTTTTGCAATTGAATATTGTATCTTCGGTTAAACTAACGAAAGAACTATGCAGTTACTTGTAAATATCGATCATGTAGCCACACTTCGCAATGCCCGAGGAGAAGGATATCCAGATCCTGTCGAAGCCTCAACCGTTTGTGAAGATGCCGGTGCAGCCGGAATTGTATTTCATCTGCGAAGCGACAGGCGCCATATCAGAGATGAGGATGTTTACCGGCTAAAAAAAAGCGTAAAAGGAATTCTCGATTTTGAAATGGCCGCAACCGATGAGATGATCCGCATCTGCAGAGAAATAGAACCAGAACTTTGCACACTTGTTCCCGAAGGGCGCGAAGAACTGACCACCGAAGGCGGGTTGAATATGAAGCACGTATATGATGATTTTGCAAACCGGGTCTTCCCAGCTTTCGAAGGTACCGGAATTGAAATGAGCCTTTTTCTTGATCCCAATCCACACGATATTGAGCTCGCCCATAAACTGGGGACCGATACCATCGAACTTCATACCGGAACTTTTGCCAATGCACCTGATGCAGAATCACGAAAAAAAGAACTGGAACGGTTGCAAAAAGGGGCTGAACTGATTTACCAGGCTGGAATGAAAGTTAATGCAGGACATGGTCTGAACCTCGATAATCTGCCTGTTTTGGCCCGGGAGGTTCCCTATCTCGAGGACATTAGTATTGGCCATGCCCTGGTTTCGAAAGCCCTCTTTTGGGGGTTGGAGCGAACCGTTAAAGAGTATTTGAAAATTATGAATGCTCGATGAGGGAAAAGGCAAAAGTGAAAAGTGAAAAAGATAGGACACAAAAAATTCTCAGCGCTTCTCAGCATTCTCCGCGGTTAAACAAAGAAAGCCATAATTTTGTATAAGTAATTTCTCAGTATTTCTTGTAAGAGATAATTATATCGTGACCGGCAAACTCCAACAGAAACTGACACATAATTTCATATAAATTGAATCAATCACAACACAAATCCGGTTATGCTGCCATTATTGGCAAGCCCAATGCGGGAAAATCCACGCTGATGAACCGCATTCTGGGGAGTAAAATTTCTATTACCACACACAAGGCCCAGACTACCCGCCACCAGGTTGTGGGTATTTATTCGGATCATGATACACAGATTGTATTTCTGGACACACCCGGCGTCATCTCGCCCAAATATGAGCTCCAAAAAGCGATGATGAAAACCGTGGAGCGGGCCCGAAAAGACGCCGACCTGATTCTCTTTATTTACGATCCAACCGACCGGCATCCGACCGATGAAGTGATTGAACTACTCCAAAGCATCAATAAGCCAATTTTACTTGTTGTTAATAAAATAGATGCAACTGACAAAGCTGAAGCAGAAAAGAAAGTTTTACTGCTGAAAGATCAGCTTCGACTTCACTCAGTGCTTTATGTTTCGGCTTTGCAGGGAGACGGGGTTGATGAATTGCTGAATACCGTCCGCAGCTTGCTGCCTTCAGGCCCTCCATTTTATCCAAAAGAAGATTTAAGCGAGCATCCGGTCCGTTTTTTTGTATCCGAATTGATTCGGGAACAGCTTTTTCTACGATTTCACGAAGAAATTCCCTACTCCTGCGCGGTTGAAGTGATTGAGTACAAAGCCGATGATGAAATAGACAGGATCAGCGCGGATATTATTGTGAACCGAAATTCACAAAAGGGGATGTTAATCGGCAAAGGCGGTAAAGCGATCAAAGAACTGGGAATTCGGTCAAGAGAATCGATAGAGGAATTTATCGGAAAAAAAGTTTTCCTGGAACTGCATGTAAAAGTGCGAGAAAAATGGCGAGAAAAAGAGAACTGGGTTCGAAACCTGGGGTATTAAGCGATATTAAAAATGTTCCGGTGAATGTACGGGGTAAACCGGCACAGAATAATCAGATCGAACTTTTCAAATACTTCACAGGCTCTCACAGGATTATGAGTGAAAATTCAGTTTTTCGAAATTTCACTTTTCGTACGATGAAGGAAGTTGACATTTTTAAATAATGTCACAAATCAAATATTATCAATATTGTAAAAAGAAGATTTTGTAATTGAATCCGTTTCAAAAAAATTTTTCAAATTTAATTGCATCGTATCCGAAAAGTGTGTTATTATTATTGCAATGAAAAAATCAGCCCAAAATATTATTTGCTCCATCTGTATGATGTGTATGTGTTGTTTCACATGATGCAGAGGGTGTACTGATTTTTTCAAAAAAAATTGATATAAGCCCTCTGGTTTCCAGCAGGGCTTTTTTATTATCCATTTTTTGGCAGATACGTTCTTTTAAAAATTGAACTCTTATCCAGAAAGGTGGAGGGACAGGCCCTGTGAAACCTTAGCAACCGGTTCCGGCAATAAATCATTGTCGGGGTGACAGGTGCTAAATCCTGCCCGATGCGGCAATTGCCGCAGTTGGGAAAGATGAGATGAATGGCAAATGTGTAACAACCAAAAGCCTCTTCTGAAAATCTTTCCCATACCGGCGGGACGGGATTTTCGGAAGAGGCTTTTTTTATTTCCATGAGTGAAAACAGAAAAAAATATTAACACAAAATTTCCATTGAAAACAAATTTCACACCATCCCCTAACGTGAGGAGACAGATTTACGAGCAGTTAGCGAGCAAATCAGGTTTGTTTTTCAGGTCCCAAACCTGGTTCAAGCGTCCGCTTGGACCATATCGGGTGGGCACATTCACTGATGGTAAAGGAGCACCATAGGCAAAAGCGGACGCTTGCGCCAGTAAAAGTGAAGACAAAAATATTAACACAAAATTTCCATTGAAAAACACATTTAACAACTGGTACGACAGCAAAATGAGATCCACACCGGAACGTTCGGCCGAGACAGATGAAGTCGAAGTTTTGCTGGATGACGTNAAAACCATTGCAATNGTGGGAATTTCCAGAAATCACCATAAAGACAGCCATTATGTTGGCCGGTATCTCCAAAATGCCGGGTATCACATCATTCCGGTAAACCCCGGAGCGGATGAAATTTTGGGTGAAAAAGCCTATTCCGATTTGAAGTCCATCCCGGAAAAGGTTGATATAGTGGATGTTTTCATCAAGCCTGAATATGTACCACAGGTTGTGGATCAGGCTCTTGAAATTCAGCCCAAAGCCGTATGGTTGCAACTTGGAACCGGCAGCCATCCAGATGAAACAGAAAAAACGAAACGAGCGGGAGTCAAAATGATTCAAAACCGCTGTATCAAGGTCGATCACCAGTTTTTGATACGTGATCGTAACAATAACTGATGACCGGCCTGAACAATGCATCTTCAACATCAGAAAAATTAACCTTCAACTAATCAAACACAACAATGAGCAATAACGGACAACCTAAAAATTACAAATTCGAAACCCTTCAGCTTCATGCCGGCCAGGAACCCGATCCCACTACCGGATCGCGGGCTGTGCCGATCTATCAAACCACATCGTATCAGTTTAATGATACGGAACATGCCGCCACGCTTTTTGCACTGAAAGATTTCGGCAATATTTACACGAGAATCATGAATCCCACAACCGATGTGTTTGAAAAACGAATTGCCGCACTGGAAGGCGGGGCAGCCGCGGTGGCCACAGCATCAGGCCAGGCCGCTCAGTTTCTCTCCATTATCACACTGGCACAGGCGGGAGATAACATCATATCAACTCCAAACCTATACGGCGGAACCTACAACCAGTTTAAAGTTACTCTTCCGCGGCTCGGGATTGATGTAAAATTTGTGGATGAAAATGATTCACCCGAGGCTTTTGAAAAAGCCATCGATGAAAACACAAAAGCTCTTTATGTGGAATCGATCGGAAATCCCCGAGGCAATGTTCCCGATTTTGAGGGTATTTCGGCCGTTGCCAAAAAGCACGGCATTGCGCTGGTTGTGGATAATACGTTTGGTGCAGCCGGCGCCATTGCCCGGCCGATAGACCACGGTGCCAATGTGGTGGTGCAGTCGGCCACAAAATGGATTGGCGGACACGGAACCAGTATTGGCGGGGTGATTGTGGATGCCGGCAACTTTAATTGGGGCAATGGCAACTACCCTCTCTTTACCGATCCCTCTCCAGCCTACCACGGGCTGAATTTCTGGGAAGTTTTCGGTGAGGACGGCCCGTTCGGAAACATTGCGTTTGCCATTCGTGCAAGAGTTGAAGGGTTGCGGGATGTGGGCCCGGCTCTTTCTCCTTTCAACAGCTTTTTGCTGCTTCAGGGGCTCGAAACTCTTTCGCTACGTGCAGAACGCCACACCGAAAATGCCCAAAAACTGGCTGGATGGCTGAAAGATAACGAGAATGTAAGCTGGGTAAATTATACAGGGCTACCGGATCACTCCCACCATGAAAACGGAAAGAAGTATCTGAGAGATGGCCGTTTTGGTGCCGTTCTGACATTCGGCGTTAACGGCGGTTATGATGATGCACGGCAGTTCATAGAAAATGTAGAACTTGCCAGCCACCTTGCCAATGTCGGCGATGCCAAAACGCTGGTCATTCATCCCGCATCAACCACACACCAGCAGCTTTCTGATGAGGAACAGGCATCCAGCGGTGTAAAAGATGACCTGATCCGGGTATCTGTCGGTATCGAGCATATCGACGATATTATCGGAGATTTTGAACAGGCATTCAACAAACTGAAAACAACAGCATAACAACTTCCCCTCCTGTGAGGGGCCAAATAAAAAACCCGGCTCCGAAAATCGGAACCGGGTTCGTAAATAACGCCGGAAGGTACTTTTCGCAGAGCCCTTGCCGGCATCACCACTAAATCAAATATACAAATGAGTTACTTAAAATTCGCATACTGGGTACCAAATGTCAGCGGGGGTCTTGTAGTATCAAAACTTCCGCAGAAAACAGGCTGGGATTTCAAAGCCAACAAGCGTTATGCACAAATTGCAGAACAGGTTGGTTTTGAGTATGCCCTGCTGCAAACACGATTTATCGCAAGTTATGGGGCTGAAAATCAACTCGAAGCAGCCTCTCTGGGCTCGGCACTGGCAGCGGTAACAGAAAAAATAAATCTGATTTCTGCCTTGCATCCCGGGTTGTGGCATCCGGCTGTTTATGCAAAAATTCTCTCCACCATTGACAACATCAGCGGCGGTCGTGCAGCTGTAAATGTTGTGAGCGGCTGGTTTAAAGGAGAGTTTACCGCATTCGGAGAGCATTGGCTCGAACACGACGAACGGTACAGGCGATCCGAAGAGTTTATCGAAGTTCTGAAATCACTCTGGACAAAAGAACAAACTACATACCGGGGTGATTTTTACCAAATCAGCGATGCACCTTCGAAGCCCAAACCGGCCAATAATAACTCTATTCCTGTATTTCAGGGAGGAAATTCGAAAGCTGCCCGAAAAATGGCTGCAAAAGTTTCCGACTGGTATTTCATGAACGGAAACACCAACTCCGGAATCCAGGAGCAAATTGAAGACGTAAAAAAGCTGGCTGAAAAAGAAAGACGTGAAGTAAAATTTGCGCTGAACGGTTTTGTGATTGTCCGCGATACCGAACAGGAAGCCATCGACCAGCTTGAAGAGATCGTTTCCGAAGCCAATGAAGATGCCGTGAATGATTTCAGGGACGCGGTTCAGCAGGCGGGAGCCTCTTCCAAGGAAGGTGAAGGTATGTGGGCCGACTCTTCGTTTGACGACCTGGTTCAGTATAACGACGGGTTTAAAACCGGTCTGATCGGTACGGCTGAACAAGTGGCCAACCGCATCATTGAACTGAAACAACTGGGAGTGGACCTCATACTTACCGGCTTTCTGAATTACGATGAAGAACTGGAAGCTTTCGGGAAAAAAGTGATCCCCCTGGTTCGTGAAAAAGAAGAAGAACTGAAAAGAAAAGGAGTAGCAGCATGAAACTACTTGGAATCTCAGGCAGCCTCAGCAAACATTCAAAAACCGGAATAGCGGTCAACAAGGCTCTTGAATTTGCCAAAGAATTTGATGAAAGCCTGGAAACCGAACTGGTATCGCTTTCCGATTACGATCTGGTTTTTTGCGACGGCCGTAATCCGGATCTCTATATCGGTGACACCCGGCGGCTGATTGACAAGGTTACGGATGCGGATGTCTATATCATTGGGTCTCCGATCTACAGAGGCACCTTTACCGGAGCCCTGAAAAACCTGTTCGATCTGATTCCGAATGATGCCCTAAAAGGAAAAGCAGTCGGGATAATTGCCACGGGCGGTTCCAACCACCACTTCCTGGCAATTGAGCATCAGTTCAAGCCGATCTTCGGTTTTTTCAATGCCTACACCGTTCCTGCCGGTGTTTATGTGAATAATTCTCACTACAACAACGGCGAATTGACGGATACGGAAATTCTGGAACGGCTGAAAAAATTATCGAATCAAACTGTCCGGCTGTCTGCACTGTTAAAACGTCCTTTCAACGGACCGGACCAACCCGAAATTAAACGGGAAACCCTTCAATCAACCTGATTTAAAAAATTAAAACTCCTTCAATAAAACATTATGAGCACTGTTAAAACAACCACTATCACCAATAATGAACAGCTTAAAGAAAATATCCTGAATCTGATTCAGGGAATTCAGAATGAACCGGACAATGCCAATGCTGTCTTCCGGGCTAAATCCAGGCTGGAAAACGGATTTCTGTCGGATGTGAAAATTCGGGATTTCAAATTTGTTTCGGATGAACCCGAAGATCTGGGCGGCACCGATAAAGGCCCAAATCCTGTAGAGTATGTGCTGGGAGCTTTTGCCGCCTGCCAGGAAATTGTCATTAAAGCGTATGCCACAGTGCTGGATATCGACCTGAAATCGGTTGAGGTAAAAGTGGAAGGCAACCTGGATCTGCACGGTTTTCTGAATTTGACTGAAGAGCGGGCCGGATTCAAATCTGTGAATTACAAAACAACCATCGAAACCAACGACGAAGACCCTGAAAAACTGAAACTGTTAGAGCAGCTTTCGGTTGACCGGTGTCCGGTACTGGATATCATCAAAAATCCCGTTGAAATCAACGGAAATGTAGAATTTAAGAAATATTAAAAAACTGTCGGGCTCTAAATCAGAGTCCGGCGTAATTATTTTTAGCCGAAAATATATGAACAAGGGAATCACAAAAACCAAGCTGGAAAGACCATTCATCACCGAATCGGGATTTCGATTCGAACAGCCAGAGGTGGCTTACAAAACCTGGGGAAAATTGAACAAGGAGCGAAATAATGCCATTGTAATCTGCCACGCACTGACCGGCCATGCAGCAGCCGATGAATGGTTTCCGGGATTGATCGGAAATGGAAAAGTCTGCGATCCGGAAAAGAATTTTATCATTTGTATAAATGTACCGGGAAGTCCCTACGGATCTGTCAGCCCCTGGTCGGTAAATCCTGAAACCGGTAAACCTTATCTGAACGATTTCCCTGATCTCACCGTACGTGACCTGGTTCGTTTTCAGCAGCAACTACTGGATCAGATCGATATCAGTTGTATTGAACTGGTATTGGGAGGATCGCTCGGCGGCATGCAGGCACTGGAATTTACAATCATGGACCGGCGTATAAAGTCGGCCGTTTTAATAGCAATGGGCAAATCGCACAGCCCCTGGGCCATTGGCATCAGCCATGCTCAGCGTTCGGCTATCATCAATGATCCGAAATGGAATGACGGAATTTATGAATATGGAACCGGACCTGCCGATGGCCTTGCCACTGCCCGGATGATGGCCATGATCACCTACCGTGCCCCGCAGGATTATCAGCAAAAATTTGGCCGGGAATTACAGGACGGAAGCGATCTTTTCCAGGTTGAATCTTATTTGAATTATCAGGGAGAAAAACTGGTGAGCCGGTTTGATGCACATTCCTACATCATTCTGACCAAAGCAATGGATACGCACGATGTTTCCAGAAATCGCGGATCCTTTGAACAAGTTCTGGGGCGTGTGAAAATTCCCGTGCGTGTGGTTGGCATCAACACCGATCATCTCTATCCGGTTCATGAACAGAAAGAGTTAGCCAAATTTTTGGGCAATGCCGGCTATCATGAAATTCAATCACCCTACGGACACGACGCTTTTTTGATTGAATTTGACCAGATCAACAATATTATTCAAACATTTCGTAAACAAGAACTTAGTTACACAACACCATCATTATGACACAATTAAAAGCATACAAAAAACCTGAACTTAACAGAGCACCAAAAGTGAAGAAATTATTTATTGCAGGAGTGGGTGCCATTGGCAGCACTTTACTGAAACAGGTATCCCGGTTTGGCACGGAAAAATCTTTGCGGGTCATCGGGCTGTGCAACAGCAAACACATGCTTTGGTACGATCGCACACAAAGCCATTATTCCCATCAGGAACTGAACCGTGCCCCTGAACTGGATTGGCAGACTATCATTGAAAAACTTTCAGGATATGAAAAAGACACGGTTGTTTTTGTTGATGCAACCGGTAGCCAGGCGGTGGCCGATCTCTATCCACAACTTCTGAAAAATCATATTCATGTTGTTACCCCAAGCAAACTTGCAAATACCCAGCAGCAAGATCAGTTTGATTCATTGCACCGGCTGGCGTTAGATCATCAGGTTAAATTTCTCTACGAAACCAATGTGGGGGCTGGTTTACCAATCATCCAGTCCATCAAAAGCCTGATTCAAACCGGAGATAAAGTTTTGGAACTTAACGGCGTGGTTTCCGGCACTATGACCTATCTGTTTTCGGAGCTGGAAAAAGGAAAGAAGTTCAGTGAAACTGTTAAAAAGGCCCGTCAGCTCGGATATGCCGAACCCGACCCGAGGGATGACCTGTCGGGTGAGGACGTGGCCAGAAAATTCATGATTCTTGCCAGAATTTGTGGAATTCGTGTTGAGCGTGATGAGCTGGAGGTAGAATCGCTGATTCCGGAATCACTGGCGGAAGTGGATTCATCCACATTTTTAAAAAACCTGCATAGAGCAGATGATAAATGGGCCGAACGATTTTCAACTGTTACTACCAATGGCCATACTCTGCGATACACCGGCAGCCTGACAGATAACAAAATAAAAGTGGGAATTCAATCTGTGCCCAAATCATCCAGTCTGGGACAGCTTCGCGGCACCAATAACCTTATACAAATTCGTACAAAGCGGTACAACGATCAGCCATTAATCATTCAGGGGCCGGGGGCCGGAAAAGAAGTGACAGCTGCCGGTGTGATGACCGACATTTTGAGTATCCGGTAATTCACAATCTGCAAATATCCAAATAATAAAAGCCCCGGGGTTTCCGGGGCTTTTAGATACATTTCTTCTGAATTCTTGAATGGAAATTCTGAAGAATTCAGACCTGATTTTTCAAAGAACTACCTGTTATTTTTGGGTTAACGTTAAGGATGCACTTTAGCGCTTACGCTAAGAGTTTGGGTAACATCAAATTCCTCGCCACCCGGCTCATGATTCCCCACAAATTGAAATGTCCAGTTTCCACTCCATCTGTAAAAAGCAGTGCCCTGTTCCTGTAAATCAAAAGCTTCATTGGCCTGTACAATAAGCCCCTGCGGACTATAAGAAATATTATTATTGTTAGGATTTGTCACTACAATTTGTACCAACCGTACCCTTGTGCTTGACGAAGCTCTGAACAGTATTCCGGGGTCTCCGTCCACTAAGGTTGTAGTAATAGAACTAATGTTGAAATTCGGTGGCGGCGGCCCATCATCTATATCATCTGCACCAGTACTGTCGTCACTACATCCATTTATTACTAAAAATGGAAGAATGAAAAGTGTTACTAAAATTATTGATAGTCTGTTTCTTTTTACCATACTCACCATACCATTTTTGAATTAATAATTTTACACCTCTTTATCTAATATTACATTTTATAAAAACAAAAAACAACACAACTTCATTTTACAGGACACTTTATTATCCAACAATATTAATCACTTAGACACATCTCATTCAATTAATTGACAAATAATAATTCAATTATTGAACAAATGAATGTTCGATTTCATACATGACGATATCTCAAAAACAGTGTCAACAAAAAATATAATTTATTGTTTTGACTGTGAAGAAATGAAGATATTCCTGATTATATTTTATTTACAAAGCCCAGTTTTAATCTTTGTCAAAAATTAATCAGGCAAGTTGTGGTAAAAATCAAAAAAGCCCCTTGTTGCTGCAAGGGGCTTTATTCAAGACTAATCTTTATATTAACGATCAGAAAGAAATACCGGCTGTAACCATAAATCCTTTGGTACTCACTTCAATTCCACCAGCTCCAAACATGTCGCCAAATTCATCATCCATATCCATAATATTGGCAAGGCCCATATCATAGCGTACATCTACGTTAAACATTCCGAATGAAACACCGGCTCCAAATGCCACCCCATAGTTAAGATCGTCGAAAGCATCTCCTACATCAAAAGTTTCTCCATTTTCGTCGGATGATGCATCAATCAGGTATCCGGCAAATCCACCACCATAAACATATGGGGTAATATCGCCATCGAGTGGAATATTTACTTTCAATAATACCGGTATATCAACATATGACAGGGTTAATTTATCGTCTCCAAAATCCATGTCACTATCCTCACCACCTTTTTGGACAAATAATGCCTCAAACTGGAGTGAAAACATGTCTGATAAGGGCTTGTTAACATACAAACCACCAGTAAATCCCATCTTATTATCTGACGTTTCACTAAATTCCATTACACTGGTTTCCATGGAATACATCGTTAAACCACCTTTCAATCCAAAGCGGGTATCCTGTGCCTGGGTTTCATTGAAGCCAAAAGCGAGCATTCCGGCAACGCAAAGTACAGAGAGTATTTTTTTCATAACAGTATGATTATATTTTATTTATTGATTAGTTATTATTGAATGAAAAATTTTTTATCAGAGATAATTTTAAATCTGTTTTCACCCTTACAAACGAAATTTCCGGAGCAATTGGATCATTAAATTTTAATTGCGGATGACCTTAAAAGAGCCAAGAAAGATTTCAGAACCTCTGCCTTTTAAAAAAAACAATTCTGTTTGAATAATCCAGAGTTTTCAAAGGTCTCTTTCAATTTGCATAGCAGATTTGAATCCACCACAGACTATCAACTTACTGTATCGAGCTTTTCTAAAATCAGCACCTGAAAATTCCTCCCACTTTATTCCACTCTGTGCAGCTCACCCCTTTCGGTTTAGCAATCTGCCCAATTTATTGATGAACATCTACTTACTTAACAGATTCAGTAAAAACGATTTTATATATATCTCACTTTTTACTTGACATAATAGGAGAGTTTGGGGTACATTGTGGGAGGAAGTGGGAGATAGTGGGGAAAAATTTAGCAACTTTCCGTTATCCGCTGTCAAATCAGTTTTTAGCAATCATACACACACATAAAATAGAGAATTCACGTGCCAAGCTTCAAAGGGCAATATGAACACAGTGTAGATAATAAAGGCCGAGTAGCTTTCCCGGCCAAGTTGCGCAAGCTTGTTAACCCAGATGCCGAAGACCGCTTCACGATTCTTCGAGGCCTTGAACCATGCCTCTATCTCTACCCCCAGGATGAATGGAAGCTGGTTGAGGATCGCCTTTCCAAAATCAACAGTTTTACACGCCGCGGACGAACCGTAATCCGTAATTTTTTACGATATGCCGAAGATTTGGTTTTAGACAAACAAAACCGCCTTTCTCTTCCATCCCACTTAATGGATTGGTCCGGAATTGAATCGACTGCCATATTTATCGGAAGCGGTGAAAGCATCGAAATATGGTCTCCACAAAAGCTGGATGATGTGGATGCCGACCTCAGTTTTGAATCGTACCAGGAACTTTTTGAACAAGTGATGGGAGGAGAAATTGAGCAACGCGAATAATAATATCGAATCGTTTTATCCGCATACCCCCGTATTGCTGGAAACATCTGTAGAGTTTCTTATTACAGATCCCTCGGGAATTTATGTAGATGCTACCCTGGGCGGTGGGGGACACTCCCGCGCATTTCTCCGGGCTTTAAACGATGATGCCATCCTGTTTGGCGTGGATCAAGACCCGGAAGCGCAGTCTGCTTCGGCTGAAAAAATCGGGAATGATGACCGTTTCAAACCGGTCACCGGAAATTTCGGATATCTAACTACACTTATTCCGCCAGATTATCACGGAAAAATATCAGGGGTGTTTTTCGATCTTGGGGTTTCCACACATCAAATTAGAGAACCCGGACGAGGGTTCAGCTTTCAGCACGACGGACCGCTTGACATGCGAATGAGCGATACAAGCGGAACATCGGCCTGGGATGTGGTGAATAATTACGAGTATAAAAAACTCCGTGACATTATTTATCACTATGGCGAGGAGCGCCTGAGCCGGCAAATTGCCAAAGAAATTATCAACCAGAGGCCGATCGAAACCACGCTTGAACTTCGGCAAGCTATCGAAAATGTTCTGTACGGCAGAAATATCATCAAATCGGTAGCAAGGGTTTTTCAGGCCATCAGGATTGAAGTAAACCAGGAACTGGATGTTTTAAAGCAGGGCCTGACCAATGCTCATGAACTGCTTAAATCCGGCGGACGGATTGTTGCTATTTCCTATCACTCCCTCGAAGACCGCATCGTGAAGAATTTTTTTAAAAGTGGGAATTTTGACGGGGTGGTTGAAAAAGATTTCTTTGGAAATCCGCTCAAACCGATCCGGGTCATCACCAAACAGATCATCACTCCATCTGATGAAGAGATAACCAAAAATCCGGCAGCCCGAAGTGCAAAATTACGAGTTGCTGAAAAACTGATGGAGGATTAAATGTTTGTGAAAGCTCCATCCAAATCATCCGGTAAAGGAATCTCGGGCGGTAAACCGGCGCGTAATAAAAGTCGTGAATTTTCTTTTAACAGCATTCAAACAGGCGGTTCTGCCCCATCTCATGGCAGACGCATCCCCAAAGCAAAAAAAAGAAGCAAACTTCCCGTTTTTACTCCCTGGAAGGTTGCACTCGCAAGTTTCCTGATCGGGATTTGCGGGATTATCTATATCGGCCACACGTTCAACACACAACAATTATTTCAGGAAGTGAATCAGCTTGAAGTTGAGTACAACAAGGCCAAACGCATCTATAACGAAAAACGGCTGACGTACGAACGCTTAACCGGCCCGAAAGAAATTTACCAGAAAGCCCGGCAGCAAGGTTTTATTAATGCCGGCCCTGCCGATCAAATTCTATATATCCAACCGGAAGCAAAATGAATGAACGTAGTTCTATCATGGGCCGAATGTTTCTGCTCCTGGGATTAATTTTATTACTCCCGGCCGGCATTCTTCTGCAGATGCTTCGAATAAACATCGTAGAGGGAGACGGATTCCGTGAACTATGGAATTCGCAGGCTATTGATTATGTGTCTATACCTGCCCAGCGCGGCCATATATATGATGCAAATGGATCCGTTTTGGCCACAAATACGGTTATTTATAAAGTAGCGCTTGATCCCCACTCGCTGAATAACAGGGAAAACGACATTACACAAATCAGTGAAACGCTGAGTCGCCACACCACAAGAAATGCCCAATTTTACAGAAACAGAATTCGGAGCGCCCCGCCACGGTCAAAATATGTGGTGCTGGAAAACCGGATTCCCGTTCAGGCATTTGAAGATTTAAGCGAGCTGAATATTCGCGGACTGATTCTTGAAGAGGAGTATCGAAGAAATTATAATTTTGGAAGTCTTGCCGCACATGTGCTTGGTTTTATGAATCATAACATGGACGGAATGGCCGGACTTGAATCCAGATATAACGACATATTAAGAGGTACCGATGGTGAACAACAGGTACGAAAAGACCGGTTCAACCAGATATTTGCTTATGTAGGAGCCCCGCGAAAACTCCCTCAACAAGGTTATTCGCTGCACACCACCATTGATGCACAAATTCAGGCCATTGTTGAAGAAGAGCTTGAAGCCGGTATTGATCGCCACCGGGCACAAAAAGGCACGGCCATTGTGATGGATCCCCGAACCGGGGCTATCAAGGCGATGGCAAATCTCCCAACCTTTAATCCAAACTCTCCGGCTACAATCGAAAATGAAAACCGCCGGAATTTTGCCGTTGCCGACATCATTGAGCCGGGGTCAACGTTTAAAATTACAACTGCCCTTGCCGCTGTAGAACAGAACGTAGTTCAGTTTGATGAACTTTTTGAAACCCCCGAAAATGGCCGCACTACCATCCACGGGCAGATTATGCGCGATCACAACCCGTTAGGAACGCTCGATTTTACCGATGTTTTTGCCCGATCTTCCAATATTGCCACATCAGAAATTGCGATGAGGCTGAAACCTGAGACTTTCTACCAGTATGCCAGAAATCTCGGTTTTGGAACCCCCACACAGATCGATCTCCCAGGTGAGCGCGGCGGTCGATTGCAAAGGCCATACGAATGGAGCCGCGTAACCCTGCCCTGGATGTCAATCGGGTATGAAGTGCAAGCCACCCCTCTACAACTGCTTCAGGCTTATGCCGCTATGGCTAATAACGGCATGATGATGAAACCCTATGTTGTAGAGTCAGTTACCGATGAGTTTGGAAATATTCGCCAGCAAAGAAAACCAAAAACTGTTCGCAGAGTAGCAAAAGAAGAAACCATTGAAAAACTAATGCCGGTTTTTGAAAAAGTGGTCTCCGATTCTGGAACTGCGGGCTGGGCTGCCGTAGACGGGCTCCGTATTGCCGGAAAAACCGGAACTGCTCAAAAATATATCGACGGCCGATATCAGACCCGATACCGTGCCACATTTGTCGGCTTTTTCCCGGTTGAAAATCCGGAATATGCCATTCTTGTGCTGCTTGATGAACCCCGGACAAGTATTTTTGGAGGATTTACAGCAGGTTCGGTTTTCAAACAAATTGCCACACGGGTTTCTGGGCTCGGCAATACCATACAGCGGTCCCTGCCACAGGAAGACCTGGCGGAAATTCAGCAGGTGACTCCCAATTTACGAGGACTATCCCCTGATGAAGCCAAAACCCTGCTCAGAATGAAAAATATCCCATTTTCCACATCGGGAGATGGCAAATTTGTTACTCAACAAAACCCTGTAGCAGGCGATCATTTTAACGGAAACACTCCGCTGCAATTAGAGTTTGGTTCCATGAATTCTGACTCTGCTCCCGAAGGATATTCCGAAATTCCGGATCTGCGGCACTTAAACATGAGACAGGCTACTTACCTGCTTCTCAGACGTGGTTTAAACATTGAAACCGTCGGCTCCGGAACCGTTTATGCACAATTTCCTGAGGCGGGAGACCTGATGCAAAAAGGCAGAACAGTTACCGTTCGCGGCCGTGCACAATCACTTAATCAATCCGGTTCAATAGCATCCAATTAATGACGATAAATGAACTCATAGAATTTTGCCAGCCTGTTTCGGTTTTCGGTAAACATCCCGAAAAAATGGGGAAGCTGCGTCAGGATTCCAGGCTGATTGAGCCCGGTGATGTGTTCATTGCTATTCGGGGAATCAAATCTGACGGACATCATTTTATTGAACAAGCTGTTCAAAAACAGGCGGACGTCATTATATGTGAACAACCCGCTGACCTGGTTGATCCGCCGCTGACTCTTGTAGTTCAAAATACACGATTACTTCTGGGATCTCTAGCCCAAAAAATGGCCGGAAACCCTGCGGATAAACTCAAAATCATTGGTATTACCGGAACCAACGGAAAAACCACCGTAGCCACACTCGTCTGGCAAATTTTAACACGCCAGGACAAAAATGCCTCTCTGTTTGGCACTGTAGAAAATCGGATGAACACCAAAATATTGCCAAGCCGGCTTACCACAGCCGACCCCATTGAACTGGCTGAAAATATGAAAGAGATTGTTGAGGCCGGCAGCCAGTATCTTGTTATGGAAATATCATCACATGCCCTCGATCAGGATCGGGTAAGAGGATTCGGAGTTAATATTGCTGCCTTCACCAACCTCAGCCATGATCATCTCGACTACCACAACTCGATGAATGAGTATGCCGATGCCAAGAAAAAACTCTTTAACAGTCTGGACAGTCGCAGTTGGGCCATCACCAACGCAGATGATAAAAAAGGGAAATGGATGGTCAACTCCACCCCGGCAAAGGTACTTTCATTCAGTTTTGAAGGAAAAGGGCTCATCAACGCTTCAGTGTTGAAATCAGATGCAACCGGATTAAAATTGGAAGTGGACGGTACAGAGTTTGAAACACCGCTTGTAGGCCGTTTCAACGCCTATAATGTGGTACAGGCCTTGCTGATATGCACAGCGCTTGGCCTTGATGGGTCTAAAGTTGCAAAAAGCCTGAAAGAGTGCACGGGTGCCCCCGGGCGGATGGAACGGGTGAATCGTGCAAATCAGGTAAACAAAGAACCTGCTGTTTTTGTGGATTATGCACACACACCAAACGCTCTGGAAAATGTTTCTCAAACTCTGAAGAAACTGAAAAAACAGAGAGAAAAGCTGGTTATTATTTTTGGATGCGGCGGTGACAGAGACAAAACCAAACGCCCTGAAATGGCCCGCATAGCCGAGACATTTGCTGACCGTGTTGTGGTAACTTCAGATAACCCGAGAACAGAAGATCCCGAAGAAATTATCAGAGATATTTTCACCGGTTTCGCGCGGCCCGAACTGGTTACGGCCATTCCCTCTCGAAAAGAAGCCATTGAAACAGTTATAGATCAATCTGAGCCAAATTCGATCATTCTGATTGCTGGTAAAGGCCACGAAACATATCAGGAAATAGACGGAGAACGATTTCATTTTGACGATCGTGAAATTGCACGCAACGCTTTGGAAACACGTAACGGACATCCCAAAAATTCGGAGGTGGCCTGATGCTTTACGAACTGATTAAATGGCTGAATGAAGTGACAAACATCCCCGGGCTGGGAGCGTTCGATTATATCACTACACGTACTGCATTTGCTGCTGCCACAGCACTTCTCATCAGTCTTATAATCGGTAAAAAAATTATTACCTGGCTTCGGCGCATGCAATTAAAAGAAGTCATACGGGATGATATTGGCCTGAAAACTCACCTCAGTAAAGAAGGTACGCCAACGATGGGAGGTGTTATCATCATTCTCGCAATTGTGATACCTGCATTCCTCTGGATGCGGCTCGATAATATCTACACCTGGATGATCATTTTTGTGGTTCTGGTTCTTGGAATCGTCGGTTTTGTTGATGATTACATAAAAGTGGTGAAAAAAAACAAGTCTGGACTGCATGGTTGGTTTAAAATTATCGGGCAGGTACTGGTTGGAATCGTTATTGGAGCGGTGCTCTATTTCTGGCCAGCTTTTCAGGAGTATAATACCCTGACAACCGTTCCATTTTTAAAAGAAGTACATATCGACTACGCCTTTTTGGGCGATGCATACGGCTGGCTGATCTACATTCCCGTGGTTATTTTCATCATTACGGCTGTCAGTAATTCAGCCAATTTAACCGATGGGCTTGACGGACTGCTTTCGGGCACATCAGCCATTGCCGGTATCATCCTCGGAATTTTTGCCTATGTCTCTGGCCGCGTCGATTTCTCCTCTTTCCTGAACATTATGTACCTGCCAGGCACCGGTGAGCTGACCATTTTTGTGGCTTCGCTGGTTGGAGGATGTCTCGGTTTTCTGTGGTATAACTCCTACCCTGCCCAGGTTTTTATGGGAGATACCGGCTCACTGGCACTTGGCGGAGCCATTGGCGCGCTGGCTGTAATGATTCACAAAGAACTTCTGTTGCCCATTATTTGCGGAATTTTTCTGGTGGAAGCTCTCTCTGTCATTATTCAAACTTCCTGGTTTAAATATACCAAACGGAAATACGGGGAAGGCCGCCGTGTATTTTTGATGACCCCCATCCATCACCATTTTGAAAAACAGGGATGGCCGGAATCCAAAATAGTAGTTCGATTCTGGATTATTGCCATTCTCCTGGGAATTATCAGCCTGTTAACCCTGAAACTGCGATGATAGATATAAAAAACAGTCATATCGTTGTTGCAGGTGCCGCACGCAGCGGAATTGCGGTTGCATCGCTTTTAAAGCGACAGGGTGGCATTCCGTTTGTTTCCGATTCGGGACCTATTGAGCCGGAATATGCCGAAAAACTGAAAAATGAAGGTATTTCGTTTGAAGATAACGGACATAGTGATCGGGCCCTGGAAGGTGACTTCTTGGTACTCAGCCCCGGTGTCCCCAGTACCTCAACTATCGCAAAATCGTACCTGAAGCAGCATAAGCAAGTATTTTCTGAAGTTGAAGTTGCAAGCTGGTTCTGCAATTCTCCCATCATCGCTGTAACCGGCAGTAATGGCAAAACCTCAGTGGCCAACTGGCTGGCTCATACCTGGAAGCTGGCTGACCGAGACTTCATTCTCGCCGGAAATATCGGCACGGCTTTTTCGGAGCATGTTGAGCAGACTTCATCCGATAAAACTGTATTGCTCGAAATCAGCAGTTTTCAGCTCGATCATATCCAACAATTTCGTCCGGATATCAGCATCATTCTGAACATCACCCCCGATCATCTGGATCGCTACGACAACGATTTTGACCGTTATGCATCTTCAAAACTGAAAATTACAAAAAACCAGGATCAGGACTACTGGTTCATCTACAATGTTGACGACCCAATCCTCTCCAGCCATGCACAAAAACTGGCCGGAGAGGATAATACCCCAAAAGCACTTGCCTATTCAAGTACCGGGGAAGTTGCCAACGGAGCTTTTGTCCGCAACGGCAAACTGATTTTAAAACTCAACAATAAAGAAGAACAGCTTATGCACATCAACGAAATAGGAATGTCCGGGCAGCACAACCTTCAAAACGGAATGGCTACGGCACTGGCTGCAAGGGCTTCGGAAATCAAAAACGAATTTATCCGCGAAAGCCTCAAAACATTTGAGGGTGTTGCACACCGGCTTGAACTGGTGAGAAATTTCAAAGGTGTACAGTTTGTGAACGACAGCAAGGCAACCAACGTAAATGCTGTCTGGTTTGCTTTAGACAGTTTTACCGTTCCCGTAGTGCTGATTCTTGGCGGCCGTGATAAAGGAAACGACTACTCAATTCTGATTCCGCAAATCCGTGACAAGGTGCACACCATTGTGGCCATCGGCGAGGCACGTGAAAAAATTAAAAATCAGCTGGGAAGTGTAGTACCACATCTCCTGGAAGCCGGCAGCATGAAAGAAACCGTGAAACTGGCAAATAAACAGGCCAAACGAGGTGAAGTGGTTCTGTTGAGCCCGGCCTGTTCTTCATTTGATATGTTCAAAAATTTTGAAGACCGCGGAAATGCGTTTAAACAAGCTGTATTGGAATTATGATGAAAAACAACCACAAATCAATCGTTACACCAAAGGCACAGCGAGACGCTTGCGCCAGCCAATAAGTTGAACCCTGAACCCTGAACCCTGAACCCTGAACCCTGAAAATTGCAATACACCACTCCAAATAGCAAAATCGGCTCCATCTTCGGCACTACCGAAGAGGAACTTGAAGTGCCCAAAAAAGGCAGCGACCAGATTCTGCTCTTGTCCGTGATTTTATTGATGATATTCGGAACACTGGCAGTCTTTTCATCCATTGCTTTTTTTGCGCAGACTCACGGCACCACAGCCACACGCCTGGTTTCTGCCCATATTATAAAAATGGGAATTGCCTTTTTGGTGATGGTATTTGTCTCCAAAATCAACTACACCGTACTGGCAAGGTTCAGCCGCCTGTTAATGCTTCTGAGCTGGATATTACTCGTGGCCGTACTCATTTATGGTGATTTTGTCTTCGGCGCACGGCGTTCACTCTCCGTGGGCAGTTTTTCGTTTCAGCCAACATCATTTGCAGCTGTCGCTTTAATCATGCATGTATCCGTTCTTCTTCACGAAAAACAGAGTTATATAAAAAGTTTTAAGCGGGCTTTTTTGCCCATAATGTTCTGGATTACGATCACCTGCGGCCTGATAGCCATCGAAGACTTTAGCAGTGCGGCACTTTTAATGGCCATTACTGTATTGATGATGTTTGTTGGCCGCATCAGTGCTCCACAGCTTTTGGGTTTAATCATGATCGGGATGATTGGCGGAACCGCCTTTGTCTATTCATCGGCCGAACGGCAGAGCCGGATTACACAGTATGCGGCACAAATCACAGAAATTAACAATCAGCACTTTGAGTCCGGAAACGGATATCAAGCTCAACAGGCACACATAGCCATTGCCCAGGGGCAAATACTTGGAGTTGGAATCGGGAAAAGCACCCAAAGAGATTTTCTGCCTGCTCCTTACAACGATTTCATTTTTGCCATCATCGCCGAGGAGTACGGCATGGCTGGTTCCTTCATGGTCATTTTTCTGTTTACCATGATTCTGCTTCGCGGAATTGTGGTTATTGCCCGAAAAGCTCCCGATGTATTGGCCACACTGATGGCTTTGGGCGCCACCCTTATGATTACACTTTACGGTTTTGTAAATGCTGCAGTGGCCACTGGCCTGTTTCCGGTAACCGGTCTGCCGATGCCTTTTATCAGCTATGGCGGTACGAGTATGCTTTTTGCAGGATTGATGATGGGCATTTTGCTCAACATTTCGAAATACAACAATAACCATGAAACCAGATTTTATAACGGATGATAGCAACCGTTTCAAAGGACATATCATCTACAGACACCCTCACCGCTGCCGTGAGCCCCAAAAAGGTACTCATGGCAGCCGGTGGTACGGGTGGTCATGTATATCCGGCCATTGCCATTGCCGATGCACTGAAAAAACTTCAGCCTGATACTGATTTTTTGTTTGTAGGAACCCGTAACCGCATGGAATGGAAAACTGTGCCAAAATATGGCTATAAAATCAAAAGTATCTGGATAAGCGGCCTCCACAGGCGGTTAACAATCCAAAACATACTGTTTCCTGTAAAGCTGATTGTTAGCCTCATCCAGAGCTTTTTTATCCTGAAATCCTTCAAACCCGATATGGTTATTGCCTGTGGCGGTTTCGCTGCGGGGCCTGTCGGTTGGATGGGCAAAAAACTGGGCATACCGCTGGTTCTTCAGGAGCAAAACAGTTTTCCGGGAGTAACCAACCGCATGCTGGCCAAACATGCTGATCAGATATTTACTGCTTTTGAAGAGGCTGATAATTACTTGCCGACACAAAAAACCGTACTTGCCGGAAATCCGGTCAGAAGCCGGCTTGAAGAAGTCAGCCGGGAAGATGCGCTTAAAGCTTTCAATTTTTCTGATGACCAGCCTGTACTGCTGATACTTGGCGGAAGCGGTGGTGCGCGAGTAGTGAATGAGGCCATTTCAGAACATCTCGACAAACTTCACAACGATCTGAAACTGCAAATTATCTGGCAGTGCGGTCAAAAATATCGCAGCAAGATTGAAGCAAAGATTGATTTACCGAAATATCCCAATGTTCGATTATTGGCATTCATCGATAACATCGACGCAGCATACAGTGCCGCAGACCTGGTTGTAACCCGTGCGGGTGCCGGAACCTGCAGTGAACTGATGAATTTGGGCCAGCCCGCAATTCTGGTCCCATCACCCAATGTGGCCGGCGATCATCAGAAAAAAAATGCAAAAGCTCTTTTGGATGCTGAAGCGGCAAAAATGCTGGATGAAAATCAGTTAAAAGGCAGGCTTTCTGATATGATCGAATCTTTGATCCGCAACAAAAAAGAACTCAGAGCAATGAGCCAGGCAATGAATAAACTGGCTCGGCCCGACGCCGCTGACAAGATTGCAAATGAAATTTTTTCATTGATAGAACAAAAAGAAAATGAGTAGCAAAATTCAAACACAACCCGTATTTGGAAAAACCCGCCACATTCATATGGTTGGGATTGGCGGAATCGGTATGAGCGGTATGGCCGAGATTCTGCTGCTCAGAGGTTATAAAGTAACCGGATCAGATCAATCTGTCTCGGAAACGACTAACCGGCTCAAAAAAATGGGTGCTGAAATCTTCACCAAACATGAAGCGTCCAACATTGAAGGGGCTGATGTGGTGGTGTACACCAGCGCTGTTGAAGCCTCCGAAAATGAAGAGACCCGGGAAGCATTGGCCCGGCAGATTCCCGTCATCAAACGGTCGGAAATGCTGGCCGAACTGATGAGGATGAAGTACGGAATCGGTATTGCGGGCACACACGGCAAAACCACCACCACAACCATGACCGGCCATGTTGTCCAGGACGGCAGTTTCGATCCCACCATCATTGTGGGCGGCCGTGTTCACAGTTTTGATAAAACCAATGCCGTAGTCGGAAAAGGTGATATTATTATTGTTGAAGCCGATGAATATGACAGAACCTTTTTAAAACTGTCTCCTTCCCTCGTTGTCATCACCAATATAGAAGCCGAACACCTTGATATTTACAGTGGCCTTGATGACGTAAAAGAAGCCTTTATCCAGTTTGCCAACAAGGTACCTTTTTACGGTGCTGTGATTGTCTGCCTGGATGATCCTGAAGTGAGAAGCATTTTACCCAGCATTAAAAAAAGAATTATCAGCTACGGCTACAATCCGCAGGCGCTCATCCGGGCCGTTGATGTCTCTCACGAAACCTTCACCAGCTCTTTTACCGTACTGGCTGATGATAAAGAATTCGGGGTTATCAACCTTCACGCACCGGGTGATCATAACATCAAAAATGCCCTGGCAGCTGTTGCTACAGGACTCGAACTCGGTATTTCGTTCGAAAAAATTAAATTGGGGCTTGAACGGTTCAGTGGTGTTTTCCGGCGCTTTCAGCTAAAACTGAAAACTGATGATCTCATGGTCATCGATGATTATGCCCATCATCCAACCGAAGTGCAGGCTACCATTCAGGCCGCCAAACAGGGATGGCCCGACCGGCGGATCATTGCCGTATTTCAGCCGCATCTTTACTCCCGCACACAACAAATGTACAAAGAGTTTGGCCTCTCGTTTTTTGATGCCGAAGTGCTTCTGGTAACCGGCATTTATCCTGCCCGGGAAAAACCGATTGATGGTGTTAGCGGGGCTCTGATTTCTGAAACAGCCAAAAATTACGGGCACAAAGATGTGCATTACCTCGAAAATGCCTCCGAATTACCTGATAAACTGACTGAAATTGTTCAAAAAGGCGACATGATTATCACAATGGGAGCCGGTGATATTTATAAATACGGCGACAAATTTGTGGAAACAATTAATAAGAAACAGAACTGATACGATTGGGACGAACTAAAAAACATAGAAAAAAAATAATTTCATCCATCACAGGCATTGCTTTTGCCCTGGCACTGGCCGGCCTGGCTGTATTTGCGGGTTTCTATATGGAAAGAAATACCGAGATACAGGCCCTGCAGTTTACAGGCCAATTTTTTACCGAAGATGATGCATTGATTGAAGTAATGGATTCTCCCATCGGGCTGCCGGCTGACAGTGTCCGGTTCGATCCTATTTTTGAGGACCTCAAAAGCCTCCCCTATGTGCAGGACGTGGACGTAACCATGAATTTCCGCGGCACACTCACGTTCCGAATTGCCGAACACGAACCGATCGCCATGCTTGTGGACGGATCAAACCGAAGTTATGTGGCTGAGGGCGGAATCAAACTGCCGGTGTACCCGGAAAAAATCCGCAATGTTCCGCTTGTTTACGGTTTTTCGGCACAACCCGTTGCTGATACTCTGAACAGCAATGCCTACCAGCAGGTTGAAGATTTTTTGACTACTGCCAGACAAAACGATCTGGGATGGATTACCATCAGCGAAGTTGCCTGGAACAACCGGGAAGGAGTTGTAGCCCTCACTCACGACAACGGAGTGAAGCTGTTGTTCGGCGAACATGATTTTGAACAAAAACTGAAAAACTGGCAGGCGTTCTACACCAATGTGGTATCGCAGAAAGGGATACAGTCTTTCAATTCTGTTGATCTGAGATTCAGAGACCAAATTGTCACAAGAAATTAACAAAAATAAATATTTAGCAATCAAAACAGCCAGGTGCATATATGGAACAAGAAAATGAACGAATTGTAGTAGGCCTCGACATTGGAACCACCAAAGTGTGTGCGGTTGTGGCTTCGATTAATGAGCAGGACAGAATCCACATTCTGGGAGTGGGCAAAGCCCCCAGCGAAGGGCTGAACCGTGGAGTTGTGGTCAACATCGACAAAACGGTAAATGCAATAAAAACTGCCATTAACCAGGCTGAACTTGCCTCCGGCATTGTAGTAAATTCGGTAAATGTGGGAATAGCCGGTGATCACATCCGCAGCATCCGGAGCAAGGGGGTGATTACCATCAACAACCGCGACAAGGAAATTACCGTGCAGGATGTGGAGCGGATATTAAAAGATTGTCAGCAAATTATGCTGCCGCCGGATCAGCAGATTATCCATGTGATACCGCAGGAATTTGTGGTGGACGGACAGGACGGCATCAGCGATCCGGTAGGCATGAGCGGCATGCGGATGGAAGCAGAAGTTCACATCATTACCGGCCTGGTTTCTGCCGCAAAAAACCTCTACCGGTGTGTGGAGCGCGCCGGATACCAGGTGGCGGATATTATCCTCGAGCCTCTTGCCGCATCCTACGCCGTGCTGGATGATGAAGAGAAAGAAGCGGGTGTGGTTCTGGTGGATATTGGCGGCGGCACCAGCGATCTGGCTGTATTTCAAGATAATACCATTCGTCACACGGCAGTAATTGCCATTGCCGGCAAAAAAGTGACCGATGATATCAAACTCGGGCTGAGTGTGCTGGACGACCAGGCTCAAAAACTGAAACATGAACACGGTGAATGTTTTGTGGATTTGATTGATGACGATGAGTCGATCACCATTCCCGGAATTGCGGGACGGCCACCCAAAGAGATCACAAAGAGTATTCTCGGCAAAATTATCCAGGCACGAATGGAAGAAATCCTGGAGATCATTGCCATTGAAGTGAAACGCAGCGGATATGCAAGCAGCCTCAGTGCCGGTATTGTGGTTACGGGAGGTGGTTCACTCATCAAGAATATCTGTCCTTTGGCCAACGAAGTATTGGGAATGGATGCGAAAATCGGCCGGCCGCTTGGCCTGGCGGGCGGTTTGATTGACGAAGTGGACAGCCCCATTTACGCTACCAGCGTAGGACTTGTGCTGCATGCACTAAAAGCCGAAGGAGTGGAAAGCCAGGCAATGGTACCCTCATCATCCAAAGGTACGGGAGTTGAGAAAGTGCTCGATTCCATCACTGCACGGATGAAGAGCTGGTTTAAGGAACTTTAATATTAATCGAATTCGAAACTCGTGGCACGACTCATGTATGTGTTTAATGAAGTAAAGAACCTTCAAGCGTGCGTAAGCTTCTTGAAGCGTTCGATTGTTAACGACATTGACGCTTGGCTTGATTCAATCCAACCTGACAGAGTGCCGTGCTTTATCGGCTCCTGGCAGGTCTCCGACTTTGAGTCGAGCCACAAAATTTTATCAAGACACAATCAACCAAAAACATACCAACAGCAATCTAACAAATAGCAAGAAAACAGCAATCATAAACGGAGTTAACTATGGAATATGTAACATCACGCTTTAGTTTTGACGAAAAAGGTCAGGATAATGCGAAAATAAAAGTGATCGG
>SL_3KL_010_SEDDRAFT_10000593_pt1 | contig 30251 bp, 26 predicted proteins | sample SodLakKL_010_SED_2_FD_10381 | JGI IMG/M metagenome (IMG submission 10381)
GGTGTTTTTTAAAAAAAGTTTATATTGAATTATAAGTTGATAACAATTAAGTGCATTTCGTTTTCAAATAATTTTAGTGTGAGAAATGCGGGTTAACGGGGTCTTTGCCAGAGGTGGTCACAAAGCCTTGGTACTGGTAGTCTTGGCGGCGTTCACCGGTTCGCTGGCCCAGCAGCCTGAACGGGACCTGCCCACCGGCAAAAGTACAGCGGGTGTAAGCTGATACTGGCTGTGCGGCAAGCGGTGTTAAGTTCGAGGAGAACCGGTCAGGGAACTTGTATAAACTATGGAACCGATTGAGTTCCGGTAGTTATTATCCTCCTGCTGTGAGACGGATAAAGATCCCGAAGAAGTCCGGCGGTCATCGCGGTTTGGGTATCCCAACTGTGGCCGACCGTATTGCCCAACAGGTCGTTAAAACGTGGCTGAAACCGATGTTGGAACCGCAGGTTCAACAAGAAACGAGCCGTTAGATGGTTAAAGAGTGCCTACAGATCCGGCAGGTGCTTACAGGTTGTTCGATTCGAACCACTAAACATGTACATTGTAATACAATGCATTCCGGCTTAGCAGTTCCCACGCAGTGATTTTCACAGTTTATAAATTGGATAAACCATCAGCTTATACTTTTAAAATGGGTTTATACTTCCTCAGCTGCAAGTGTTTCCTCAATTATTCTCTTCTGTATATCATGTGGAACGGCCGAATAGTCGTAGAATTTGCGTGTATAGGTTGCTGTGCCCTGCGTCATCGATTTCAGGCGTGTTGTATATTGATCAAGCTCCTGAAGCGGAACAATTGCCTTTACTTTCTGAATCGAACCTTCAGAGTCCATACCTTGTATCTGACCGCGGCGGGAGCTGAGATCACTCATGACATCACCCATATAAACGGCCGGGAGAGTGACTTCAATTTCATAAACTGGTTCGAGAAGTTGCGGTGAAGCTTTCAGGAAAGCATCCCGGAATGCCATCAGTGCAGCAGTTTTAAAGGCAGCTTCATTCGAATCAACCGAATGCATGGAGCCGTCATACACCGAAACACGAATATCTCTGGCCCGGCAACCACTCAGCGGACCGTTCGACATTTTATCCATAATTCCCTTTAAAATCGCAGGCATAAAACGGTTATCAATTACCCCTCCCACTATACAGTTCTGAAATACCAGCTTACCACCCCATTCCAGGTCAATTTCCTGAACATCGCGCACATTGAGGTCATCCCGGTCGGGCATTCCCTCCTGCCAAGGTTCAACGGAAAGATATACTTCAGCATACTGTCCTGCCCCTCCGCTCTGCTTTTTATGGCGGTATCGGGTATCCACTCTTTTTGTGATGGTTTCGCGGTAAGGAATTCTCGGTTTGATGTACTCAACATCGAGTTTGAATCGCTCTTTAAGCTGATGAAGTATCACGTTCAGGTGCTCTTCACCCAAGCCATGCAGAATGGTTTGCTGAAGTTCCTGGCTGTATTCTATATGTGCTGAAGGATCCTCTTTCTGGATCTGATTCAACGCAGTTCCCAGCTTGTCCTCGTCTCCTTCTTTCAGTAATTTCACGGCAACACGCATGGTTGTGACAGGATAACTGACAGGAAGAAATTCAAGATCGATCTCTTTTTTTGTCACTGTATCACCCGATAGTACGTCCTTCAGCTTTACAGCTACACCAAGGTCACCGGTTACCACCTCATTTGTTTCAATTCTTTTAGCACCCTGGTTAACATACAGGGCGCCTATGCGCAGGCTGTCCATTGTTCGCCGATTCACAAGATCCATTCCGGGTTTGATACTTGCCCCGGTTGTTTTAAAGTATGTAAGATCACCGACATGTGCCTCAGATGACGTTTTGAATACGTAAAATGACGGATCGGAATCTTCAGATATGTAGTATTCGCCCTCATCTTTCAAAGTCATGGGCCTCTCGATGGGTGAGGGAGAAACATTACCGAGGAACCCTAAAATTCGACCTGTACCCATATTTCGGGAAGCACAGGAGCAAAACAAAGGAAATATATCACGGTTTTTCAGGCTCATTTGTAACCCATCGCGCATTTGATATTCGTCGAGCTCTCCATGTTCAAAATATAAATCGAGCAGCGTTTCATCATTTTCGGCAATTGCCTCCACCAATTCATTCTGCAGCAGTTCAGCCTGCGCTTTTTGTGATTCTGGAATCGGAAGTTTATCGGGACGTCCGCCATCTTCGGGAAATTCGTACATCGTCATTTTCAGTACATCAATTATGGCGTGAAATTCATCTCCTTCACTATAGGGATACTGTACAATCACCACTCCCCTTCCAAATCTCTCGCGGGCCATATCAACAGTATTCTGAAAATCAGATTTATCACCGTCGAGTTTATTAACAACAAACATAGATGGAATACCGCGTTTCTCAGCAGCTTTCCAAAATGCCTCTGTCCCCACTTCAACCCCGGCTTCACTGTTTAAAACAAATAAAGCAGTATCAGCTACATAAAGTGATTCGGAAACTTGTCCCCAAAAATCACTTGAACCGGGTGTATCAAGAAGATTTATTTTTGTCCCCCTCCAGTCGAGATGAAGTAATGACCCATAGATCGATTTCTGCTTCTCTTTTTCGATGTCGCGATAATCTGAAAATGTATTATGATTTTCAACAGACCCCCTCTTGTGAGATGTGCCCGATTCATAAATCATTGTTTCGGCAAGCGTTGTTTTTCCTGATCCGGAGTGGCCGAGAAGTGCCACATTCCGGATACTTTCCGGCTGATATGTTTTCATTCAAAATCCTCTGTTATTTTTAGAAATGTGTTTGGAAGCTCTTGTATTACTTTCAGACAGTTCCGATCCGAAGAAATCCAAAACTGTTTGATTGAATACTCTGCAGTATCCACCTGACTTGTTAATACAAAGAACTTATGGTAAAACCTCACTGAAATATCTTTCTTCTCATAAAAATGAAAAACCATCAAATAAAATCATAACTTATTTTCAAAAAATTTAAACAGAGGCTCCTGCAATCAAAATAGAACGTAAAATCATCTTCACCCCAAAAATTATCAGTCCATGAAAAAGATTTTGCTGTTGCAAACCGGAGGTACTATCGCTATGCATTTTGGCAAGGATGGTGTAGCTCTGGCTCCCGAGCGATGGAGTGAATTAATCTACAGGGAGATGCCCGAACTTTCGGGCATTGCTGAACTTCATTCTGAAAGTTTGTTTTATGAAGATAGTTCTGATATCAACAAAACACACTGGAAACAGTTGTGCGAAGTGATTTACAGCTACATTGATGAGTTTGACGGATTTGTAATTTTACATGGGACAGACACAATGGCCTATACAGCATCTGCTCTTTCATTTTCTTTTCGAAACCTAAGCAAACCGGTAATTTTAACAGGCAGCCAGGTGCCCATGAGTAACATCCGAAGTGATGCGCGCCGGAATCTTGTAAATGCAGTAGAGCTTGCCACTTATCCTATCCATGAAGTAGCTATCTTTTTTAATGATCATCTGTTTCGGGGAAATCGTACCACAAAAATGAGCATCGGTGATTTTGATGCGTTTGCTTCTCCTAATTTTTCATCACTTGCAGAAGTGGGTATTAACATCAAACTTTCTAATGAAATATTCAGAAACACAAACATAGAAACTACCTGCTACCCTGTTTTTGATGATCGCCTGTTTACCGTAAGGGTTCACCCTAACCTTCCCCCTTCATATTTAGAATGTATAAATTTGAAAGAGGTTAAAGTAGTGCTGATCGAAGCGTTTGGCATTGGCAACATTCCGGTGAAAGGCTCCTACGGAATGATACCCTTTGTAGAGAAATGCAGGGAAGCCGGCTGCCATGTCATCATCAATTCCCAGGCAGCCTATGACTCGGTAGATCTGAGTAAATATAAAAGTGGACGTATGCTTCAAAAAAGGGGAGCCATCAGTGCGGGTGATATGACGATGGAAGCCACCATTACCAAAACAATGAACCTTCTCGGTTTGGGACTTGCAGATGATGAGTTTAACACCCAATTTATGAATTCCCTTTCAGGTGAAAGGTCTAACTAATGATTGAATACGGGAAATCTTTTATTCACCACTAAACCCTGCTATTATGTATTTTGTATTTGATATCGAAACTATCCCCGATTTTGAGTTTATCCGGCAAGTACTGGATGATCCCGAAAGTCCTGAAGACGAACTACTTGAAAAAGCGAGTGAAGAGCTCGCCAGGAATCAGTCGGGATTTTTACCGCCGATGTATCATAAAATGATTTCCTGGGTGGGCCTATGGGTGGAAAACACTGGAAAACCTGCAAAAAAATCAGGCTGGCATGGAAGTGATGAGGTTGAAGGACTGAATCAACTATTTGATGCACTCATCACCTATAAAGATTTCGGACTGATTCATCACAATGGCCGCGGGTTCGACCTTCCGCTGCTCACTTATCGTGCGATGAAGTACAACCTGCAAATGCCATTGCGGCTCAACCATTACGACATCCGCTACCGTTTCAGCAGATCAAATATCGACCTGATGGATGAATTCAGCAACTATGGAGCCAGTTCTTATCCCAAATTAAAGCACCTTGGGCATCTGATTGATATCCCTTTCAAGCAGACTGCAGAAGGAAACGAAGTTCTTAAACTCTATCGCGATGGAAAACTGGAAGAGATCGAACATTACTGCTATGAAGATGTAATGGCTACTTACATTGTCTGGCTTCGGATGAAATATACCGTCGGTGATATTTCGGAAGATATTTTCACCAATCTGAACGAACGTGCTGTTAGCAAGCTAAAGGAGATTCAAGGTTTGGATGATTCTTGAGTCTTCATGGTCATTCTGGGATAGGCGAAACGCTTTCAATATGTGAGTTTAGACACAAGCGAGACACCTGCAACATATTGTTCAGGTGAAATATTCATACTATCTCCTTTTTGTCAGAAGCCCCACAATCACCACAAAAATTACTGAGCCAATGATAGACCAGATTATCGGAAATTGATTGCCTCCTACTGTTACGTTAAACAATTCAGGCAGACCCATCTGTTGGCTCATCCAGGAACCGAGTAGTGCCCCGATAAATCCAACTACAATGGAAACCAGACAACCGCCGCGAGAATAACCGGCAATGGCCTGGCCGATGGAGCCGCATATTCCGGCAATAAACAGAAGCAGAAAAAATTCAAGTAATGTCATATTTTTTTATTTGGTTTGTTTGAAAGAGTTGACCTCTTAAATGATAGGTGAAAATTTCAGGTTAGTTTAACTTGCCTATTCTCCCATTACCACTCCTTCACGTCGGGGATCGGCACCACCATATAAACGGCCATCTTCTGTTACCTGTATGCCCTGTAAACCGCTGGTTAACGGGCGTATTACCACATCGTGGCCAAGGGCTTCAAGAGCATCAATGATTGAATCGGGGAAACGTTCTTCTTCCAGTACAGGTGAGCTGTTGAAGTCTGTAAAATTCGGAAGATCAATGGCTTCCTGTGCATTCAGCCCCCAGTCATACATTCCAATGATCGCCTTGGCTGTATAGTGGATAATTGCGGCTCCCCCGGGAGATCCCACGGTAGCGAGCAGTTGTCCGCTCTCGCTGTCAAAAATCAGAGTAGGGCTCATGCTCGAGCGCGGGCGTTTACCTGCTTCAACACGATTGGCAATCAGGTTGCCATCCTCATCGATGGGTGTACTGGAAAAATCGGTGAGTTCGTTGTTCAGCAGAAAACCTCCGGTGAGGCCCGTGCCGCCATCACTCATAATTCGACTGCCAAACCCGCTTTCGATGGTTGTAGTCATAGAGACTGCATTACCATCGCGATCTATAATACTGATGTGGCTGGTTCCTCTCTCTGGCTCTTTTGACTGAATTCCGAGCAGCGCCTGTTCTCCTCCGGGGTAACCAGGCTCAGCAGTACCCATTGTTTGATCATAAGAAAATAACGATGCCCGTCCCGAAAGATAAACATCATCGAGCATGGATTGCCAGTCGCCTCCAGGAGCGTCTGCAAATAGCGGGTCTGCCACATATTTGTTCCTGTCGGCAAAAGCCATTTTCGATGCTTCAAAAAATTGATGCAGCCAATTTGCCGACGGAACGGAGTCCTGAAGTGCAGTTTCCGGTGCTTCAAAGTGTTCCATGATTCCAAGAATCTGCATAATGGCAAGATGCCCCGATGATGGTGGCGGGAAACCACAGATTTCGAACGTTTTCCACTCATTACACATCGCTTCCGTACTCATTTCGAGATCAAGATAGCCGGTCACATCTTCTGGAGTCATCTGACCGGGGCGCTCAGGATGGTTTTGCACCCTTTCGGCAATACTTTCAGCTACTCTTCCCTCATAAAACGCACTCAACCCTTCATTTGCTACCTCTCCTAAAATTTCTGCCAGTGCCGGATTTTTCAGGTTGTGGCCAACCGGGTGGGGATCTCCGTTTTCATCATAATAGAAGGCAGCTGCAATATCGTCATTTCGCAGGGCATCATCCGACATCAGTAAGCTGTGGAGGCGCGGGCTAATGTTGAATCCCTGTTCTGATAGTGTGATGGCCGGCTGAAACAAGTCAGCCCATGGCAAAACTCCATGTTGGTCATGCGCGGTTTTCAGCAGTGCCAAGGTGCCGGGTACTCCCACCGAAAGCCCGCTTCGAACCGACTCGGCAAAGCTCAAAGGTTCACCATCATCATCAAGGAAAAGATTCTCATCGGCCGCAGATGGCGCTGTTTCGCGTCCGTTATAGGCATGGATTTGTTCACCATCCCAGGCAAGTAAAAAGGCTCCTCCTCCTATTCCACTGGATTGGGGTTCAACAAGTGTTAACACCAGTTGTACAGCAATGGCTGCATCAACAGCAGAACCACCGGCTTGTATGATCTGGTAACCGGCATCCGTAGCCAGTGGGTTGGCAGCGGCCACTGCAAACTCGGATGTTTCCCAGCCCGGTTTTGGCGTAAATCCGGTTGGTAGTTCCGGCTGTTCGGGAATGGCATAACTGAGGGGACGGTCTGTGGAAGGCTCATCACATCCCGTCAACATAACAGCAGATACAACAAAACAAATAATGTAGAACGCAGAATGAAATCTCATAGAGTGATATTCAGCATTTAAAATCTAAAAAAAGGTTATTCACTCCCGGTTATGATTAAATTTTTTGCGGCTCACGGCCAAACAGCCCAGGGAATACGAATCAAAATTAAAAATAATCCAATTCCGTAATAGAGAATTATCGTTTTAAAACGGCGTGCATCATCTCCCGGTTTTTTGGCTTTGATGTATCCAATGGAAATGAGGATGATGCCAATAAGCATCGTTAACGGATGTTCAAGAACATAAATTCTTGAAAGCGTATCCTGCATCGCTTCTCCAGAAAAATGACTTAACCCTACCGGGGAAATCAGATAAAGAATAATTCCAACCAGAAGCTGAAGGTGAGCTGCAATAAAACCGATCAGCATAACTTTTCGAACGTTCTCGGTAAACTGTTTTTCCCCAACAACTTTTACAATGGCATAGATGATGCAAAAAATAATGATGGCAAGCAGAATATAAGCTAAAAAGGAGTGCAGGTGTTGAATACCGGTATACATGTATCAAGATTTGAGTTTATATCTTTCAATTCTATTTTATGTCATGAAAAGAAAAGTGTTTCAAATATCTTTCTTCTGCCGGCTATTATCAAATAAATGTGCTGGCTGCTATGTAAAGTTCAAATTATAGAACTGCAGCAATATTTTTAATCTGAATGATTTACCAGACAATTCTCGGGATTTAAAGAGTACCAACATGGTCTCTAATGAATAGAATATCAATTATTTACAATATATGTTTTATGAGATATCCAGGTTATTTTTTTTCGCTTCATAGTAAGCAAAATATGTCAGCTCTGTAATTACAAAGTCGTAACAACCTGACATTTAACTTTTTTCAATATCCAATTTGAAGACAAGTTCTTGCTTTTCTCAGAAAGCATTCATTCCTTCAAAATATTATTTCCGGAACCCGATAATTCTTGCTACTATCTGAGACATTGCAAGTCACTGCTCAGTCAAAAATTGAATAAACTGTTTCTAATTCTATGAAAAATCTTTCGGCTTTTCTGTTCATCATTTTTATGATTTCCTTCAACATCAAAGACACAAAATCCATGCAGGCTAACGCTCAATCACCGGAATCAGTCACCATCAAAAAAACCTCTGATTTTGAAATTAATGGAGAAGGAACCGCCACTGAATGGAATCAAACCGAGTGGATAGAGCTTACACAGCGATCTAATTTGGATAGTGTGGATGGATGGTCTTCAAAACTTAAAATTTTGTACTCCGACACCGGACTATACTTTCTTTTTCATAACGATGATGAGATCCTGAACGCAACATTTGATTCGCATTTTGAAGAACTCTGGCGGGAAGATGTAGTTGAGGTATTTCTCTGGCCCGATGAGAGCCAGCCGGTTTATTTTGAATATGAGCTTTCTCCTCTCAACTACGAACTGCCACTTCTTGTCACCAATACGGATGGTGAACTCTCACACTGGATACCGTTTGATAACAGCTACAGAGATGACCGGAAAACACGACATAAAACATCTGTACAGGGCGGACCAAAAGAGAGCGGTGCGGAGATTTCAGCATGGCGGGCAGAGTTTTTTATCCCGTTTGAGCTGCTTCGGCCACTGAAAAATATTTTCCCCGAATCGGGAACCGAGTGGCGTGCTAATTTTTACCGGATTGATTATGACCATGGCCCTACCCACTGGACCTGGCAGCCATACGAAAGAAACTTCCATGACTATGAAAATTTTGGGACTATAAAATTTGAATAGATGTAACTGCCCTAATCTCTAAACGGCGTATAGTTTAATACCATCAATGTTTAAATTCAAGCTATGGAAACTGGCTTATGGATAACTATCATTGGTTATATACATCTGATTGCGGGGTTGCAAGGGTTATTTTTAGTTCTTCTTCTGAACGGCTATCCAACAGAAAACCAAGTGCCCAACCAGGCGCTCTCTTTTCTGATTTTTGCCTTCAGTGTGATCATACTCGGAGCCGGGCTTGGTGCTACCGGACTCTACCAAACCTTGCCACACCTTATTCGCATCGGTGTACCCTTTGTTTTAATCCTCGGGCCGGCAATGCTTTTCTATGTCACGGCAATGCGGCTTGGAAAAGTACCCGCCGTGCAATGGCTCCATCTCCTGCCTTTTTGTATTTATATCATCTTTTTAATCCCTTTTTATCTCTCTCCTGCCGGGATAAAAATTGAATGGGTGGAGGTTGCCATTGCCTCTTCAGGTTTTGACAGCCTGCTGAACCTTGCGAAAGTTCTGCATGTTTTCGGTTACTTTGCTTGGGTTTACTATCTGTTGATTCTTCATCCCGAACAAGTAAAAGGCCTTGCTCCTGACTTTCAGGAAACCGACCTTTTCTGGCTTCGTCGTCTTACCGCAATGCTTCTGATTACCGGTGCTCTTTCTGTAGTTGTTTTTTCACTCTCTGCTGCCGGGCTGTTCGATACTATTCTGGCCAATTTCATCATGGGCATTGTAATTGCAGCACTCATTTATATCCTCGGCTACACTGCTCTCACGCGGCCCAAGATATTCGGAGACAGGGACTATATCGCCTGGAAAGCTGACTCTGAACTGGACCTTTTTTTGGGAAATATTCGATTCAGTAAAGAGAAAATAACCCATAACGGTCATCTGGAGAAAGAACAGCAGTTACTCCATCAGCTTAATGATATCATGAAGAATGAGAAAGTTTACCGCGATAGCGACCTCTCTCTCGCCGGCTTATCAGAAATTTCCGGCATACCTCAATATCTGATCTCCCGGATAATTAACGAGCACCTTGGTAAGAATTTTTTCGATTACGTTAACGAATTTCGTGTTAAGCAGGTTTGCAAAAACCTCGCCGATCCTGCCTGGGCAAATTACACCATACTTGCCATTGCAATGGATGCCGGTTTCAATTCAAAAAGTTCATTTAACACTGCCTTCCGTAAATTTACAGGACTTACTCCGTCCGACTACAGAAACCGTCAGCTACGGGTTTAAGGTTCGGAGATCATCAATTGGTACGACTTCGCCGAAACAGCACCCTATGCTGGTAAAGTCGAACGCTTCTGTTTTCCTATTCCCATAACATCGGATTGAAAAAGATCGCACAGCAGCGATTCACTTTTTAATCAAAACAAATGTTATACTTATGAAACGAGCCAATTTCTTCTTCATTCTTTTTCTTCTTTTCTTTACCGGAGCCAGTAAATGCCTGTCCCAAAGCATAGACATTGAAGCTGACCCAATCGCGTATATTTTCAACGGTTTTTCTGTTCACGGAGGGTTAAACACGAATCATATTCGATACGATCTTGGCCTTTTTGGTATTGAAGTACCGGAATCTTTTCATGGCAACGATGATTTTAATCAGTATGTATGGGGAGCCGGAGTAAAAGCTGATTACTTCTTTTCAGGGACCCAAAAAGGTTTCTATGCCGGGGTCGGAGCCGATCTTACCTCTTCCAGGTTCAGACTCGATAAAACAGGCGGACAATCCACCGTTATGCAATTCGGGGCAGGATTGAATGTTGGGTACAAGTTTTCTATAACACCAAATCTTTTTATAAAACCATGGTTTGGCCTCAGTTATCTCTTCAATTCCGATGACATTGAGATTGACGATATGATTTTTGAGCAGTCTTCCATCCGTCCATTTCCGACCGTTCATATCGGCTGGACATTTTAAAAAACCCTTAGATTAAACAGAGATGAAAAAATTAGCTGGTAATGATCACCTTGCTTCCGAAGGAAAAATCAATCCAAATGCTTCTGTAAAAGCTTCTTATAAAATGGAAACCGATGCCAAGGCAGAATATGTTTGGGAACTTCTTTCAGATATTAACCGGTGGCCAATGTGGATGAGCCAGGTATCTGAAGCACAACTTGAAGGCCCCTTAAAAAAAGGGGCATCTTTTGACTGGAAAAACAACGGAGTAAAAATCAGGTCAGTAATCAGGCAGGTAGAACCGGGTAAAAAGCTCGCGTGGACCGGATCGGTCTTATGGGTTAAGGCCATTCACATCTGGCAGATTGATACCACAGATAATGGGAAAACCAGGGTCTGCACTGCCGAATCGATGGAAGGTTATTTCTGCCGTTTAATTTTCCCTTCACACAAATTGAAAAAAACACTTGGATCATGGCTGCACGATCTGAAACAGGCTGCTGAAAGTTGATCAGAAGTTAAAATAGCCCGGTTTAGGCCGGGCTATCTAACCTGAATCATTCAGAAATGATTATTAAATAAAATTTAAGAAAAAATTCTTTGTGAATAATTCAGGCTACGTGCAGACTTTCATTAATGTCTAAGAGGTTAATTGGTTATGTTGACTCTAACACCAAGACCAAACACCCATTGTTCATCACGATCACTGCCTATCACATATTTGGCTTCCCCGAAACCCCGGCCAAAACCCAGATCAAGTTCACCTCCGGCCCCGAGATTAATTCCGGTATCGGTATCCGATTCCGTTACATCCCCGATAGAGAATCGTGTGTGAACTACATTAAGTCCGGTAATCGTGTAAAGGCTTATCAGGTCTGTGTCAACTGCCATAAAATGAACGTTTAGATTACCATCAAACTCGTTCACATTGTCATCCGGTTTGGCATATCCCACATCACCGCCAATTCGTAATGGCAGAGTAGGTAATCGATAGTAAGCATTTACTGAAAAGTTCAGGTTTTCAGATTTGCTTCCATACCCAACTCCTCCTCCAGCTGATATACGCTGTGCTTCTGCCGAATCTGTGGCAAAAATAAAAGCTCCAATGGATAGAATCAGTGCATACTTTAATTTTCTCATAGTTATTTTATTGATATGTGATTAGTTTGATTAAAAGAAATGGAATTCAATTAATATGGAAATCAATTTCTACAGATTCAAAAAAAATTGTTGAACTCGGTTAAAAAAGTCCAAAAATATATAGTTTCTATTTTAAAAACGTTTGCAAAAATTCCTTAAAAATAGAGAATAAGAATTGATTTGAGGCAGTTTTTTCTGTATTCATAGAGTTAAACGAAACATCTGAATTTTTCTCCGCTATTATGATAAGATCTGCTATTATGACTCTCATTATTACGCTTTCACTATTTTTTTGCGCCTTTTCTGCCTCACCAGATATAAATCTTCTAAAAAGTGATTGTACAAATACCGAAGCGGGCTTTCATGATGACCCTCAGCGTCTTGCAGAACTTGTACAATATTTTGAACGCCGTAATCTTAATTTGGAAATCCTTCTTGAAGATTCACGCTTTGAAATTTATGATGGCATTGGTGACCGGTTCAGAAATTCAGCCGAACGGCGAACACCCACTTTGGAAGAATATCAGGAACTTCTGAATTTCGAAGACAAAAAAGCCCGGATTCCAGATTTTATCGACACCTATTCAGAAGAACTTCAGTCAGCACAGGAGACCTACGGTATCTCTAAATATGTTATCGCCTCAATTGTCGGACTTGAATCAGATTTCGGTCGAAATATCGGCCGGTTCAACCCTTTAAATGTGTATGTTTCGATGTACACTGAAAACTATCGGGCTGAATTTGCCCGCGCTCAGCTTGAAGAACTTCTGAAGTTTATTGAAAGGCACGAAATTGATGTGTTTGAACTCAAATCAAGTTATGCCGGGGCAATGTCGTTTGCCCAATTTATCCCCTATTCACTGAACAGATGGTTTGTAGGTGACGATATTTTTGATATGAATAACAACATCCAGTCGATAGGCAACTATCTGGCGCACTTTAAAAATATTACAGGTACTATTGAAGGGGCTGTTCTGCGATATAACCCAAGCAGTTTATACCGTGATGCCGTTCTTGCATTAGCCCGGGAGGCCGAAATCTTATATTCAGAAGCGCGATAGATCTAAACATTCTCACAGAATGGATCACAGGCAACGAAGAAAATGGCAGCCGCTGATTTCGCTTGGTTTGGCGATTATTGCCTTTTTTCTGCTTTTTTTTGCCGTAATGGGAACCTGGAAGTGGATTATGCCTGCATCAAACCAAAACATGGAAATTCCTGAGTTAACATCGCAAGAAGCCGGTTTGGCTGCTAAACTGGAAAGTCATGTAAAAATACTTTCCAATGAGATTGGAGAGCGAAATCTCTTCAGAACCGGAAGCATGGGGTTAAGTGTAAGCTGGATCAAGGATCAACTCAAAGAAATCGGATACAGTCCACAAATACAGAGTTACAAACTGAAAGGCCGCCAGCGGTTTTATGATGACGGAAAATCGGAAAACATTATAGCAGAAATTCCGGGAACCGAACATCCTCAAAAAATTGTAGTAATCGGTGCTCACTACGACTCTGTAAACCGTTCACCCGGTGCCAATGATAACGCATCAGGAGTAGCCGTTCTGCTCTCTCTGGCAGACTATTTTTATGACGAACCTCAAAAAAAAACGATACGGTTTGTTGCCTTTGCCAACGAGGAACCCCCATTTTTTAAGACCAAAGACATGGGCAGTTTTGCATACGCCGAGCGCTCGTACAATCTGGGAGAGCAAATCACGGCTATGATTGCACTTGACGGGTTGGGATATTTCAGTGATGAACCGGGAAGTCAGTCCTATCCATTTCCGGGAATTGGACTTTTTTATCCGAAAACGGCTAATTTCATTGCATTTGTCACACGTTTTGGTGATCTGCCTCTACTCAGAGAAGTTACAGATGCCTTTCGGCAAGAAGCTACCATTCCTTCAGAGGCTGCTGCTCTGCCCGGCTTCATTCCTGGTGTCTCATGGTCAGATCACTGGTCCTTCTGGCAGCACGATTACAGTGCACTTCTCGTCACAGATACCCTTCCCTTCAGGGATGGGCAGTATCACAGCCCGAATGATACGGCTGAACGACTCGATTATGGGCGAATGGCACGGGTTACGATAGGTTTAAGGAGTGTGGTGAAAAAACTGGCAATCTGACCGAGGATCACCCTTTAATTACGCCAAGCGGATGCAGTTCAGTTACAATATCCACGAGATCTTTTTGTCGGTCCATCACTTCCCGGATGTCTTTATAAGAACCAGGAGCTTCATCAAGATCAGATTTACCTCTCACCGCATGTAAAATTCCTTTCTTATCGAGTTCCTGTTTAACACTTTGAAGGTTGAGTGTTTTGCGCGCCTGATTTCGGCTCATTACCCGTCCGGCCCCATGCGAGCAGGATTCAAATGATTCGGGATTTCCCTTGCCCAGCACAATGTATGAAGGGCTTCCCTGCGATCCCGGTATCATTCCCAACTCTCCCTTTCTTGCTCTTGTAGCCCCTTTCCGGTGAACTATTAACTGTTCCCCGAAATGAACCTCTTCTGCAGCGAAATTATGTGGTTTGTTAATAAATCCGGAAAATTCAACATCTGGATAAATATCGGCAACGCTCTCTTTCAATCGCTCCATCATCAGTTTTCGGTTTGAAAAGGCAAAATCAATACAATAATCCATCTCAGCTTTATATTGATGGTATTCTTCGGAATCGAAAGGAAACCATGCGAGATCTTTTGTAGATTCGGAAAACCAAATTTCATTCATTTTTTTAGCTTTTTCATTATAAAATCTCGCAACGGTATATCCGATATTTCTGGAACCGGAGTGGATCATCAGCCAGATGTATCCATCCGAACCTTTCTGAATTTCTATAAAATGATTCCCCCCGCCCAGTGTGCCCACCTGATACATCGCACTCTCATATTCGCTTTCTACAACAGGAAGCTTCCCCTCCGGTTCGGGCATCCATTCCTTCGGCTGTCTTTCCTTGTGATGTTTAAATCCAACAGGAATTCGTTTTCTCGCATTCGACAGAATTTTTTTCAGGCCGGATGTGTCGATATCAGATAAACTGGTACGAAGAGAACACATCCCGCACCCAATATCCACTCCTACAGCATTGGGAACAATTGCACTATCTGCAGCTAATACACCTCCAATAGGCATTCCGTAACCCTGATGTGAATCCGGCATTATGGCAACATGATGAAAGGCAAATGGCAGATTTGCTATATTTTTTGCCTGCTCCAGAGCTCCTTCTTCAAGTTCTGAAAGCCATAGTTTAATTGGTATTTTTTCGGTTAAAATAACTTCTTCCATAGCTGACATTTCTTAACTGATATTTTTGCAACAAACTTTATTGATCATTTCTCTCACTATAGCTAACGGACTTTATCCACTTACATTTTGGATTCTCCTCTTTGTGAAAAATACTCAACCTGATTTCCTCAAATGATTTTTGTTTAATTCTTTGAAATTATTGCACCCCAATAAAGTGAGTATAATACGCAATTCTTGTTCCCAATGATCATATAGCAGATTTAGTTCGTCATTACCGCCTGAAAAAATTGCCTTAATGATTGGTTGTGCTGCAGCCGCAAAATCAGCACCCAGGGCCATCGCTTTAACAATATCAAAAGAAGTTCTGATTCCGCCGGATGCGATCATTTCAAAAGCATACTTTTCGCGGAGAGTGTTTACTTCTACTATGCAATCAGCCGTTGGAATACCCCAATCATCAAAACTGTGAAGTGGTTCAATTTTTTTCTTTCTCAGATTTTCCACCCTGGCCCAGCTTGTCCCGCCGGCTCCAGACACATCGATCACTTTAGCACCTATTTTCAGGAGTTCTTCAGCAACCCCGGCTGAAATTCCAGCACCTGTCTCCTTTACGATTACCGGCAGACCACAATATTCTATAAACCATGCAATACCGTCTCTTATTCCCTTAAAATTTGTATCACCTTCGGGCTGCATCAATTCCTGAAGCGGGTTTAAATGGATAATAACTGCATCAGCCTGAATCGTTTCGGTCAAAAGTCGAATTTTCCTTTTTTGGATACCACCAATTAGTTGCGCACCTCCGATATTTGCAGCTATAAAAGCTGAAGGCGCATGTTTTCGCACAATTGAAAACGATTCAACCTGATCTTTATCTTCAAGCATAGCACGCTGACTCCCTACCCCAAAAGGAAGATTTTTTTCTTCACAAAATGTGGCGATCGTGGCATTTACTGCACCTGCATCGCTGTAGCCCCCTGTCATGGATGAAATAAATAGCGGAAGTGAGAATGTTCTTCCCAGAAAATTTGCAGAGCTGTCAGCCTTATCAAAATCTGTTTCGGGAAGAGCGTTATGATTAAAATCGTATGCTTCGAATCCCGTACTTTTTCTATAAAACACATCTTCATTCACGGTTAACTCAACGTGATCTTTTTTTCGGCTTTGAATAGACATATTCGATGTTTGTGATTAATCCGATATAACAGAAATCTGTGACTGTCACCGGCTTTGGCTAAAAAGTATATATAAACATCCTTACATTTCAGCCGTTCAATTCATTCATTTGGTATTATAATTTTTTCAAATGCAGCGTAAAAACAGCCTTTATCTTATTCCAACACCCATTGGCCGTCAAAAAGAAAACCGGGTATTACCTGAATATACTCTCCGGATTATTAAAAGCCTGAAATGTTTTATCGTTGAAAAGCCTCAAACCACGATCCGTTTTCTGCAATGGATAAACCATCCGGTTCCCACTCATGAAATTACGTTTCGGGTTTTAAATAAAAAGACTCCAGATCACGAAGTCTATAGCTATCTGAACTTATTTAAAGAACAAAGTTTAGGTTTGATGTCTGAAGCAGGAGCCCCCGGTGTTGCTGACCCCGGATCCCGCCTTGTTTCACTGGCACACGAAAATGGAATTTCTATTATTCCGCTGGTAGGCCCTTCATCTATTTTAATGGCCTTGATGGCATCTGGCATGAACGGACAAAAGTTTGCTTTTCATGGTTATCTGAACATCCGGGAGAATCAAAGAAAAACAGAAATCCACAAACTGGAACAGGAATCTCAGAGAAATAATCAGACTCAGATTTTTATGGAAACCCCGCATCGCAATAATATGCTGTTTGAACTTCTACTTGAAACGCTTGGCCCCTCAACTAAACTTTGTATTGCTTGCAATATCACTCAGCCCGATGAATTGATTCAAACAAAACGGATAGAGCAATGGAGATCCACAACAAAACCGGATTTACAGAAACGCCCGACACTTTTCTTGATTTACTCTGCTTGAATATGTTTCTTTTTAATCTATTGTGGCATTTTGAACGCATTCCCTCAGCGCATCTATCACCCTTGATTTTTTTGTACGAAAATTGCCATAACTCATTTTTAATTTTCGAGCAGAATCCTTATCCCTTTCGTTGATATGTTCAAGGACAAAATTAAAAAATTTCCTTTTACCCTCTTTTAACTTCTCAATACAGTATTCTAATAGCCTTTCTTTTTCCTCAGAGTACAAAGGGTTTATCACATCATCACTGGAAGTTCCTTCTATCCTTGTGAAGTAAGATTGTTCACTGGGCACCTCAAACTTATCTCTTCTTAGAAACATGAGGTACTCATTTCGTGCAGACCGAATTAAATAACCGAAAAGGTCATCAATATTATCGATAGAATGGGTTGTAATTTTGCCATAAACTTTTTCAAAAGCCTGTTGTGCACAATCTTTGGCAATTTCTACATCTGCACCCATAACCGATTGCAAATAGAGACCCATTCTGTTTATTAGAACTTCTGATATTCGGTTTAATTTCGATTGGTTTCCCGAAGTGGCCAGTTCAAAAAATTCTTTGCTGGTTATTTTCTTTTGATCCAAAAAATAGGGTCCGTCTAATTTTTTTGAGCGTTTCCGTTTCTATTAAGCTACGTTAAGAAACTAATATTTAATAAAAATAAGTACATGAATATATCCAATATTTTTTAATCTTCTTTAAGAGTTGTACTTCTTATGTACTAATCAAATGTATACATAATTTTTTATTTATTATTGTAACAATGCCCACGCTGACGCATCCTTACTATAATAAGTATGCTACGTAATACAGGTATTTTTCACGAAATAATCATTTCATTATAACAAACAAAAAAGAATCACACCATGAAAACTCTGCTTAAACTTCGATCTTTATTAGCTGTAACCATTATCGCCCTGATTGCCGGCTGTGCCGGAATCACCGAAGCCAATCTGTCCGAAACCGACCAAGCCTTTGACCAGGCCAATGAATCCCCTGTAATCCATCAGGAACTTCCCGGTTTTTTTAACGGCGGCGATCAGGAAGACATTATCGATGTGCGGCCAAGAGATCGCTATGAAGGCCGGGAATAACCCCCATAACACTACTCAACATTTTTATAAAAATTCAAAAATTAACCTTATCACAATCACAATATGAAAACATTACTTAAGCTTCGATCTTTATTTGCCGTAACCATCATCGCACTGATTGCCGGTTGTGCGGGAATCACCGAAGCCAATCTGTCCGAAACCGACCAAGCCTTTGATCAGGCCAACGAATCCCCGGTAATCCATCAGGAACTTCCCGGGTTTTTTAATGGCGGCGATCAGGAAGACATTATCGATGTGCGGCCAAGAGATCGTTACGAAGGACGCGAATAATGTTTCTTTGAATCAAAGTTCTTTAAAAAATTCTTTATTTTGAGTGTTATCTCTTTAAACATTTAAGACATGATGCTCAGCAACTCTTTTTACAAAGTTTTAGCATTATCATTTGTCTGCCTGAACTTTGCAAATACGGTCTTTTCCCAAACATCTGCAGAAGATAACAGAGAAAGTTTTGAAAACTGGCTGTCAGTTACTGAGCAAGTACATTTACAGGAAACTGAAACAGCTTCCATCGTTTATGACAGGCTGAGTGAAGAATTCTATAGGTTATTTCGTTTAAAGGGAGATTTAATTTATTTGAATTTTTCTTTACATGAAGCCGGACGATCAAAAAGATCAGAAATTGTTGCCCGATTAGATGAAAATGAAGTTTTAGCTGTATCAGATATTCTGCTAAAGCTTGATGAAGGATATGTTAGGCCTGACTATTATGAAGAACAACCATTCAGGCCGGAAAATATTTATCATTTTCTTGGGTTTTCAATTCCGGTTGAGTATGAGGATCAGGCATTAAATTTGCTGGATTACTGGGCAGGTCAATTACCTGGTGTGTACCGGTCTGATTTCCTGAAGGCAAGCTTTCAAGCTCAGGCACTGGTCATTGGTTACTTTCGGCTGGGTGAATATTCAAAAGCATTTGAGATTGGGCAATACTTGACAGACTCACACCCTTTTCCTGCTTCATTGTTTACGTTGAATCTGTTTGAAACAATAGCTTATTCAGCAAGGATTAATGGATTTTATTTAAGTTCTTTAGAAGTTTATCAGGATATTCTACTTGAAACTGCTGAAGATTTAGATAATAAAAATGATTATCTAACAATCCGGATGGATTATGCCAATACTCTATTTCGGATTGGAAATGTAAATCAGTCTTTGCAAGAGTACGAATATATTTACCAGGATATTGATGAATTGCGTGATCCAAGATATCGATCTGCCCTGTTTAATAATCTCGCCATCAGCTATCTAAACACAGGTCGATTTGACCAGTATGTGAAATTCCAGTTAAATGCATACGATATTGCACAGGAAGAAAATGATTATGGCCAGCAACTATCCATTTTGAGAAACCTCTTCATTTTTTACAGACGCCAAAACGATACCGACCTGGCATTAAGTTACCTGAATAATGCCCTGCAACTTGCACAGGAGAATGAACTTACCGCTGATGTTTCTTCAATTCTGATTTCTCTTGGTATTTATAAAAGAACTGTTGAAGGAAACCCCGAAAGCGCTTTAATTCATTTTCAAGAGGCAGTCGGTTTGTCTGAAGCAGCTAACCAGTATCAATATTTTTATAACAGTACTATTGAAATTGCCGAAACATATTATCTGCTCGAAAATTATGAGGAAGCATCCCGATATTTTCATCATGCCATTGAATTAAGTAATTCCCGAAATGATAAAAGGGGCTATCTCCAGGCAAATGTACGTTATGCCAACATGTTATCTGAAATCCAGAATTACGAGAAAGCCCGTGAACTTATATATAGCTTTGAAACCCAGGATTTTTATCAACTAAATTTCAATATCAGAGTTCTCGCCAATAATGTAAAAATCCGAATACTCTCTCATGATGGGCAATATACCCAGGCTGTCGATTTATCTAATTCGATCATAGAAGAAGTTATTAACTGGCTGCGCGAAAGCTCCGACCATCAAACAGGACATATGAGAATGGATGATGAATTTTCTGAAGCTTTTCGTTTGCATTCAGAAATTATGCACCAAACAGGTAATGCCGAAAATGCTCTGGCTGTTGCCGGAGACCTCAGAAACATTTCAAGATCGGGTTTCTACAACAATCCACTGCTAAAATCAAAAATACTTACAGAGGAGGAGTTAATAAAAGATTATAATTTGAGCAACCGAATTCGTCAACTCCGAAGCAGCTACGCAGATGCTAATGAAGAGCAAAGAGTTTACCTTGGAAATGAGCTTTTAAATGCTATTTCTGAGAGAAATACACTTCAAAATCGTGCTTTTCCCAATTATGAAGAGACTGATTATAACCAAAAATTAAGTACAATAAGGCGTTCTCTGCGTTCCGACCAGGCAGTTGTCTTTTTTTCGGTCTTCAAAAACCAGATTTTTCAGTATTTCATTACCCGGTCTGGGATTGAGATGGAGGCATTTCCCAATGATGATAAATATCTCGAATCCCTGCGAAATGCGATTGATACAATGAGCTACGGCAGTACGGATTTGACGCTGCTTCACAATCTTTATAAAACATTTTTCGAAGATAGAATACCCGCTCGCACCAAGCACCTATATGTGATTCCTGACGGTGAGTTTTATCGGCTACCAATTGAAATTCTGCCCGTTGAGCCTGTACGGTCTGCCCGAAGCTATGGATCTTCCCGGTACCTGATTGAAAAGTATTCTGTAAGCTACATCAACACCCTTTCCGATTTAATCAAACCGGAAACGCATGAAGAGAACATATTCGAATATGATCTTGCAGGGTTTGGAATCAGTAACTTTTCAGAAGCTGGTCACCCGAATCTTCCTGATCTTCCATTTAGTCCCACTGAAATTACTAAAAGTGCAGAAAAACTGGATAGATTTTCAAACAAAACTTTTTTCCTCGATAGTGAAAGCACAGAATCAAATTTCAGATATATTGCAGGCAACACAAAAATATTGCACCTTGCCACACACAGTAAAGTAAATGACGAAAACCCTCTTTTTTCTTCGTTATATTTATACCGTGAAATAAATCCGTTTTCATCAGTCTCGTCAGGAAGTCAAATCGGTGAAGATATTACATCAGATTCAGATAATGATGGTATTATACATGCTTATGAACTTTTCGACATGAACCTCAATGCTGATTTGGTTTTTCTGAGTTCATGTGAATCGGGTGCAGGGGGTTATTTGCAAGGAGCCGGTATCCTTGGTTTTTCACGAGCTTTTTCTTATGCCGGTGCCAAAAGCCTCTCGATGAATTTGTGGCCAGTAAGAGATCAAACCGCAACAGAAATTTCTCTTCGATTCTATGAAGCATTAAATGAAGGCCAGAATAAAGCCGAGGCTTTACAATCTGCCCGAATTTCTTATCTAAATAACAACAATAGCGATCCATACCTCTGGGGAGGTTTTGTCATCTATGGTGATATTTCTCCTCCAATAGACAGTCAATCCGATTTCTTCACCTTTTTGTTGCCCGGTAGTTTATTTATTGCAGGACTAATCATGATTGTTTTTGTCTTCTACCACAAAAGGTCAATCATGGCTTTGGTTTTTTAACTCTTCTGTGTAACACAACGAGAAACTAAAAAACATAAAGATCATCACTGAACCAGAGTCCTTCATTCTCTCTTGATCACGCAAACTCACACTGATTTTTTAATAAGACTTCACATCACTTAAGGAACCATCCAAACTGACAAACCTGAACCTAACCTAACCCGAATTTCGTTTCACGGGAATCGCTTCACTCGGTGCACTCAGAAAAAATATGAATAAATCTATCTATTTGATTATTAATTTTCAGAAAAGCCTCTATAGAAAATTCCAATATTAAAATAAAGAACCCAAAGTAGTAGATATAAAAAACCCGGACTCAATTATGTTTGATGTCCGGGTTTGGTTAATTAATCAAGACCTTAATTTCAATATCTCAAAAGTTTGCTAATGTTTTTTTTGCCATCCGGCTGAATGCACCGTCTAATTCAATCACTTTTTTAATATTTTCTTCTGCCTCATTCATCATACCAAGTTGGATTTGTGTATTAGCCAGGTACCATGTGCTCTTTTCAAGATTTTGAAAGTCAATATTTTCGATTCTGGTAACCGAATCAAACACATCCAGTGCATTTGAGAATTCACCTGAATTGTATAGAACTGCTCCTTCAACCATCAAAAGGTCAACTTTTTGGTATTCACTCAACTCATCCATAGCGGAAGCCAGTTCCAGTTGATTCAAAGCTTTATCCAGATCGCCGGCAGCTGAATAAGTAAATGCCCGCTGGAGATAGTTTTCAAAAAGAGAAAGATCTTCAGCTGACCGTTCAATTTCATATTCAATCATTGCAATGGGTGAAATTCCATCAATAGAATCTGAAGAAGTAAAAATATTGAAGAGAATTAACATTCCTATAATCAAAGCTGAAGCGGCTGCCAAATAAGGTTTAAAAGCATTAATACCTGAAGATCTGCTACCCAAACTGAATATTGTAAATGTTTTTTTGGATTCGGAATCAAAAGCTCCATCCTGCCCCATTTTCTTCAACGTGGCAAGCGTAGTCAGATAATCAAGATCATCCGGACTACCCAATAACTTTGACCATAGATGATCTTTTTCAGAATCAGACAGATTCCCATCCAAAAACTCGTGAATGTTATCTTTGATGTTATTTGTATTGTTGGTGGTCATGGCTTAGGTGATTTGGCAGAGATTTTTCTGCTAAGTGGTTATTAATCTCACGGATGGTGCCCATTAAATACGATTTTTCGAATGGTTTTTGAATGTACGCATTGATTCTCGAGGAAATGCATTCCTGGCGAACATCTTCATAATTATTTGTGGTTAAGGCAATAATTGGCGTATTGGTATATTCTTCAATTTCACGAATATTTTTAGTGGCTTCAAAACCGTCCATTCCTCTCCCAAGATTGATATCCATTAAAATGATATCATAGCATTCCTCATTAACCTGTTTCAAAGCTATTTCAGCATTTTCAACACTGATAACATCAAAGTCATTTTTCAGAAATATGGAAACAAGCAAACGAATTTGCGGGCTGTCTTCCACATGCAACAATTTTGGTTTTTTCAGGGAAGCTTTTTTATTCAATTCCTTTGATCTGCTTACCAGGGACATCCCACTTCTTCCACGCTTTCGAATAGATCCCAACTTTTTTAGTTCACTGGGATTGAGATATTTTTCAAAAGATGATGGAAAGTCTAAAGAATGAGCAGCTGAACCATCCATATAGTTATAAGAAAATGCCTTTGGAAACAATACACAGGTTTTCATGATCATAATATGCTACTTGGTTAAAAACATCCGTAAGTAAAGGGTTGATATCACCGTATTACACCCATATGATGCTTTAGAAAACCAATTGTTACAGCATTTATGAAAAAAACTTCGCTTCTGTGTATTAATTATTTCAAATGAAATATAATTTAAGTTTGACCGGATTTCGTTTCTCGAAAATCGCTTCGCTCTTTTAGACTTCGGCGCTCACAGTAAATATTCTAAACGAAGTGTAGGTTTTTGATATATCTTATTTTAAGATATATAATTTTGAGATCTTCGAAATTAAATTATTCCACTCAATCAATCCTCTTATCCCCTATTGGATGAATCGCTTTTTTCTTCTAATTTTTTGAATCAAATATGATTAACCTGCCCTGAAAGAATGAAAACGATTAATGATGCAGCAACAAAATTTTTAGAAAGCCGAACAATTGCTGTTGCCGGGGTTTCTTCAAAAGGAGATACGGCTGCCAATATTATCTACAAGAAACTCCGCGAAAAAGGCTATCACGTTTTTGCAGTAAACCCTAATACAACGAATGTTGAGGGTGACATATGTTACCCGTCACTTTTGGAAATTCCTGTACGAATTGAAGGCGTAATCGTAAGCACACATCCTGACGTAACTCCAGCAATTTTGAGGGAGTGCGGGCTATCAGGAATTAAACAGGTGTGGATACACCGATCTTTCGGACAAGGAAGCTATCACCCCGATTCGGAAAAAATTGCTGAAGAATTTTCAATCACACTCATCCCCGGAAGTTGCCCCATGATGTTTTGCGAACCGGTTGACATAACCCACAAATGCATGAAATGGTTTATGAAAACTTTTGGAAATGAACCGGTTATCAATTCTTGATTAACATTAGTTGCACCATCTGCAAAGTACCCTGACCCGCAATGTTTCTTTAGTTAAAAGTCTGACAATGCTAAAGAACAGCTTCTTACCTGAATAAATAAATAATTTTTTAAAAATAGATTCTGCCCCTTTCACTTTTGTCTGCTATTCTTCCCTATGATATCTACATTAACGGAATGTAAACTTTGCATTACGGATTTGCGTTGCTTTAAATTTGTTGAAATTCATGATTACACGGAAAAAAAGGCTGCTCTTCTTTACTCTTCCTGCCGTAACAGTTTTAGCTGTCTGGCTCTATTTTATGTATTCCACAGCATCCTGGGAACTGTTCCGGGATAACTGGTATATGACCCTTGTAATGATTTTCGGATCATTCATAGCCGGGGCCAGCTCAGAGGGCGGTGGCGCTATAGCATATCCCGTTATGACACTTTTGTTTAATATTGACCCGGATGTAGCCCGAAATTTTAGTTTTGCAATACAAAGTGTTGGAATGACATTCGCTTCAGTATGGATCATCACGTCAGGAATTAAAATTGAACAAAACTATCTGCTGCTAGCCGGCCTTGGAGGCTTTGCCGGAATAATTTTTGGTACAATCTATATTGCCCCTCTCATCAAACCAGATTTTGCCAAAATGATGTTCGTTTCATTCTGGCTCAGCTTTGGTATTGCACTCTGGATTGTAAACTTTGTGAACAACCGCAAAAGCCTGCAAAAACTCCCTGTTTTAAGCGTTTATCAAAAATCCGAATTGCTCCTTGTTGGTATTGCAGGTGGAATATTCAGCTCAGTTTTAGGCAATGGTTTAGACATTTGCACCTTCTCTTTCGTTGTTATTAAATATGGGCTTTCTGAAAAGATTGCCACGCCTACATCTGTAATATTGATGGCGTCGAATGCCATTGCAGGATTTATTTTACACACCTTTTTCCTTGATTCTATGCAACCGGAGGCCATAAATTTCTGGCTGGTTTGTATTCCTGTAGTAATTTTTGGAGCACCTTTCGGTGCTTTTGTAATCAATCGTATTGGCAGAAAAAAAATCGCGCTTCTGCTGATTCTCATCATTATCACACAATTTTTCACAGCGCTCTATGTAATTCGGCCCGGCCTGCAGCTGGGATTGTTTTCACTGGTAATATTTTTAACCGGAATGATTCTCTTTTTTGTGCTCACCAGAACAAATCATCACTCCAAAAAAACATTATAAATCACAATAAGCCAGTCTTCAAATGGTAATGTCACCAGTTAAGTATGTAACAGCATGTCCGCCAATTTCAACTCGTTGCCCTTTCTGAATACAGTGTAGCTCACCACCACGCATGGAAATCTGTCGTGCTTTTAGTTTTACTTTATCGAGACGCTTGGCCCAGAACGGGGTTAAAATGGAATGAGCAGAACCGGTAACCGGATCTTCCGGCACCCCGACAGCGGGTGCAAAAAAACGGCTGACAAAATCAAAACCTGGATCATCAGCAGGTGCGGTTATGATCACTCCTCTCACTTCCATCCGCTTCAAAATTATCAGGTCTGGCCTGATATTTTTTACTGTTTGTTCATCCTGAAGAAGCACAAGCAGATCGGTATTCACTCCGGTAAACAGCGGTATCACCCCAATCGCTTCGGGCAGCAGTTTAGGTACCGGAATTGGTTCAGGTGGTCTGGATGGAAAATTCATCCAATACATCTCACTGTTTTTAGTGACTGTCAGTTCTCCGCCCTTAGAATGAAACACTACCTTCGACCCCATAAAATCGAGATGTTCATAAAGTACATGTGCCGATGCAAGTGTGGCGTGACCACAAAGATCCACCTCGGTTTCTGGTGTGAACCAGCGTATACGAAAAGATCCATCCTCATTTTTTACAAAAAAAGCCGTTTCCGAAAGGTTGTTTTCGGAAGCAATCTTCTGCATAATCTCCTCATCCAGCCACTCATCAAGAGGTACAATTGCGGCAGGATTGCCTTTAAATACTGTCTTGGTGAAAGCGTCTGCCTGGTAAATTTTCATGTCTGCAATTCGATAAGTTATTTTTTTCTAAAGGTAATAAATCTCAACATTGGTTGCTGACTCAGCCTTTTGAACACTAAACGGATTGGCGGTACTATTTTCTAAAAAAGTTCACGAACTTTAGCGTATGAAGAAAATGATGTTACATCCTCAGAATACTCATACAAAAATCGGTTACGATTCTATCCGTGAAGCAGCCCTGCGAAAAGCTTTCACACCGTATGGCAGGGAATTTCTGAATCGGCTCTCACCATCCACCGACCGAAATGAGGTAAAATACAGGCTTTCGCTCTCCTCGGAATGGTTGAAGCTGCTCCAGAGCGGATCGAACCATCCGTTAACCGTGCTGGAAGATGTAAGTGATGCACTTGACGAAAGCCGAATTGAGGGAAACATGCTTTCACTCGATGATTTTATAGTTGTGCTGCAAAATGCACGGTTGGCAAGGATCATCAAACAGTTTTTTTCAAGAAATGAGGAGGAATATCCTGCACTTCAGCAAATCGTAAACCGGCTGATTAATATAAGACCACTCGAAGAAGCGATCCAGAAAGTGGTGACCGATCGCGGTGAACTGCGTGATGATGCCAGTTCTGAACTGAAAAAAATTCGTAACCGCATCAACCGGGAAAAAGAACGACTGCGCAGTACTATCCAGCGGGTAATGAAACGTGCGGCCAGAGACGGAATGACCTCAGATGAAGGCGCAACGATCCGCAGCGGACGTATGGTTATTCCTATACAAGCGGAATTCAAGCGAAAACTGGAAGGGTTTGTTCATGACGTATCATCGAGCGGGCAAACCGTTTATATTGAACCGGTAGAGGCGCTACAGATCAACAATGATATTCGCCAGCTTGAATCAGAAGAAAATCGCGAAATAGAGCGAATCATTCGAAAACTGACCTCAGAAGTTCGAAAGTATGCCGATAATCTGCTTACCAATACTAACGAATTTGCCATCCTTGATGCGATTCACTGCCGGGTAAGTCTCGGACTGGAGCTGGACGGTGCCATTCCTGAAATCTCTGAGGATCATAACATCAACCTGATCAACGCAAAAAACCCGAACCTTCTGCTCAAAAACCGGTCAGCCAAAGAGCCGGAACCGGTTGTACCGCTCAACCTGGAACTCTCTGCAGAGGAATTGGGCCTGATCATCACCGGACCCAATGCAGGTGGGAAATCTGTAGCAATGAAAACAGCGGGATTGCTCAATTTCATGCTGCAGTCTGGATTTCCGGTTCCCGTTCAGCCCGATTCACACCTGCCCGTTTTAAGCGGCCTCTTTGTGGATGTGGGCGATGACCAGTCGATCGAAAACGATTTGAGCACATTCTCTTCCCGTTTGCAGTGGATGCGAAACACACTCGAAAAACTTCAGCCCGGATCACTGATTTTAATCGATGAAGCCGGTTCCGGAACCGATCCCGAAGAGGGTGGCGCACTTTTCCAGGCATTTGTGGAAGAGTTGATCGAACGCGATTGCAGAGTGATTGTGACTACACATCACGGATCGCTGAAAGTATTTGCCCATGAGCACGACCGGGTCGTAAACGGAGCAATGGAGTTTAATCAGGAAAACCTGGAACCAACTTATAAATTCAAAAAAGGTGTTCCCGGAAGTAGTTACGCTTTTGAGATTGCCGATCGTATGAATCTCCCTTCCGGCGTGATGAATCGTGCACGAAACCTTCTGGGCGAGAGCCGTGACAAGATGGGTGAACTTCTGGTTTCACTGGAACAAAAAATGCAGAAAGCACAGGAACAAATAACAGACTACAACAAGCGTCTGCACGAACTGGAAAAGCGTGAAAGAGTGAATCAGGAACAAACCTCTAACATCGAGAACAAAAGGAATCAGATTCTTGAAAAAGCGTATCGCGAAGCGGGAGATATTTTAAAAAATGCCAATCGCCGCATTGAAGAAGCCGTTGAAAAAGTGGTACAAGAAGGGCGTCAGGATAAAGATAAGATAAAAGAAGCCCGCCGAAGTATTGAAGATGCTAAAAAAGAGATCCAAACCGGACAGCGTGAAATTGAAGAAGAAACCGAAGAAACTATTTATCGCAGCAAAGAACCACCCAAAATGGGCGATTACGTATTGATTGGCGAAAGCCATACCGCAGGTGAACTGGTGGGAATTTCCGGCAAAAATGCCACGGTTCTCATGAACGGAATGAAGGTAAAAGCTAAACTAAAAAAACTGGTAAAAACCTCCCCTCCAAAAAAAGAAAAAGAGAGTCGTTTTAAACGCTCTTACAGCACTTCTCAGGATTTGGACCTCTCCGTTAAACCATCTCTCGATCTGCGCGGAAAACGGAGTGATGAGGCGATCAGTGAACTGACTCTTTACCTGGACAAGGCTGTTACCCGCGGCATGAAACAGGTGGAGATCATCCACGGAAAAGGGGAAGGCATTTTACAAAAACTTGTACATGAGTATCTTGGGAAACGGACCGAAGTAAAATCGTTTGACATTGCCCCGTGGGAGAGCGGCGGAACAGGCTGTACTGTTGTGGACCTTAAGTAAATGCCCGAATATCAATGCACTTAAATTATACGTTATGTAATTTTTTTGATTTATTATAATTTATAAACCAAATTTGGGATCTGTAAAACAGGCTTCATTTCCGGTCAGGGCGATTCTTCTCTTCAATCCACTTAGACAGATATTTAGTGCTCGCAGTCGTGTGATGCATCAAAATTGATCCGATAAAGTTTTTCATCCGGTGTTCCCTTAGCCCCGATTGCAAATACTTAATTCGATCCAAAAAGCTTTTCTCAAAAGACTCTCTTCGGAACCTTCTCTTTAAAATTTCGGACCCTTTTTCCCGGCTGCTGTTCCATATATCGATATTTTGGCAGAGCCGTGACGCTGCTTTTGCAAACGACCCGGCATCATCTTCAATGAATCCGCACCAAGGCATTTCACCTGCCATTCCTTCGGCTCCGACTGAAGTTGTGACCGACGGTGTACCGCACTGCATCGCCTCAATAAGTTTTCCCTTCAGACCCGCACCAAAACGCAAAGGAGCCAAAAGTACGCGTGCCTTTCTGATCACGGACAAAGCCTCCTCGGCCCTCCCCTTCACAAAAAATCCATCATCAGGCTGATGAAGCTGAAACACTTTTTGAGACGGATACGACCCGTAAATATTTAACTCAGCATCAGGCATGTTTTTACGAATGAGCGGCCAGATCTCTTCTTTTAGCCAAATAACAGCATTCCAGTTCGGTTCATGCAGAAAGTTGCCAATAGAGATGAACCCGCTTCGCTCATCATAGGCCGGATGTTCTTCAGTTTTTTTTATGTCGAGAAGAAACGGCATGTAATAAATCAATTCCTCCCCGATTCCAAAAAGNTTTTTGAGGAGATCCATTTCCGCCTCTGAAATTATCAGGGAGAGATCACACCGTAAAATACTTGCAATCTCACGTTTGGCAGTTTCTTCATTAAGAAGCAGTTCAGGTTTGAATTCGCAGCCCGACTTCCATGCTTTTTGCCTGGCTGTTCTAAGACAATGAAGATCCTCAGTATCAAGTATTCTGAGTGCACCGGGACAGTATTCGGCAACTCTCCATCCGAACTGTTCCTCTGTCATAAAACGGTCAAATACCACGGCTCCGGGAGTCAGCTTTTGTATGAAACGATCAAAGGATGAGTTGTTAAGCTGAATAGAGGCCGTCCCAATTCCCTTTGATTTCAGGTCTGCAGCGTGTTCACTTTCAGCAGCGGCAGAGACAAAAGTTATCTCCCATCCATCATTTTGGAAAAGGCGGATGAGCTGCATCATCCGCGAACCAGCCGCCGATGATGCCGGTTCCGGCCATACTTTTCCGATAATCAGCAGGGTTTGGT
>SL_3KL_010_SEDDRAFT_10000594_pt1 | contig 30217 bp, 23 predicted proteins | sample SodLakKL_010_SED_2_FD_10381 | JGI IMG/M metagenome (IMG submission 10381)
CAATTCTGCCTTTGCCGGTATTATATGCTTCTTTGACACCTTCATAACCGTAAATTAGCCCACCTGTGGGGAAGTCAGGCGCCTTTATGAAGTTCATCAACTCTTCAATGGTGATTTCAGGGTTATCGATAAAAGCCACGGTACCATCCACCACTTCAGAAAGGTTGTGCGGCGGCATATTGGTAGCCATCCCCACAGCAATACCACTGGCCCCGTTAATCAAAAGGTTGGGCACCTTGGCGGGTAACACGGTGGGTTCTTCTATTGTATCATCAAAATTTAGCTGAAAATCAACGGTTTCCTTGTCAATATCCAAAAGCATTTCTTCAGATATTTTTCTCAACCGGGCTTCGGTATAACGCATGGCAGCAGGACTGTCGCCATCGATGCTACCAAAGTTACCCTGACCGTCAACCAGGGGGTAACGTAAGGACCATACCTGTGCCATTCTCACCATGGCATCATAAACAGATGTATCTCCGTGCGGGTGATACTTACCCAGCACCTCTCCCACTATTCTGGCTGATTTCTTATAGGGTCTGTTACTGAGAATACCCAGTTCCGACATGCCAAACAACACGCGCCTGTGAACCGGCTTAAGCCCATCTCTAACATCGGGCAAGGCCCTGGAAACAATCACCGACATCGCATAATCGATGTAGGCGCTTTTCATCTGATCTTCAATATTGACTTTTGTAATTTTTTCTTCTGACATACCTGTTTTTCGTAATTTCCAAATTTATTGGGGAAGTTTATTTCAGAGCACGAAATTAAGCTTTTTTTACCTAACCATGAAGCCCAAATGTTATCCCAAGAGATTATTTACTAACAAAACGGCATCTTTTTTGTTAATATTTCCACACTGCACTTTCAGGGCTAAAACTTTTGTTATATGCCCTTTACAGATACTGTTAACACAACGGGGGTACATTTTACAGATATTATGAATAAAATTTGTCAATCTTTCGTCCGTTTTAGTTATTATTGTATGTAATTTTAGTGTTAGTTTTGTAATTCGTTTGAAAAAATTACCCGAAACAGTTATTATGGAAGCAAAATTTTCCCCAAGAGTAAAAGATGTAATTACTTACAGTCGTGAGGAGGCCATTCGGAATGGCAATGATTACATTGGTGTAGAACATCTTTTACTTGGTATTATAAGAGAAGGTGAAGGCTTAGCCATCCAGATATTGGTCAATCTTGGTTGCGATTTGAAAAAAATCAAATCCAATATTGAACGAACCATACGTACCGACTCCAAAAAAAATCGCAGCATTGAAAATATCCCCCTGGTTAAACAAGCCGAGCGGGTATTGAAAATTACCTACCTGGAAGCTAAAGTATTCAATAGTGAGGTAATTGGTACCGAGCATTTACTTTTATCTATTCTAAAAGATAAAGAAAATCTGGCCACAAGCTTGCTGCAACATGACAGCATCGACTATGATGTTGTGAAAGAAGAAATTCTGATGTTGAAGAACAACCCGGGAGATTCCCAGATTACCGGAATGGATCCACGCAGTGAGCTATCGCATGGCTCCGAAGAAGACGAAACATCGGAAGGTGGTGGTTTTGGAGGTGGTTTCAAAAAGTACTCGGACAAATCCAAAACTCCTGTGCTGGACAATTTTGGAAGGGACTTGACCAAAGCTGCAGAAGAAGACCGCCTCGACCCGGTTGTAGGCAGAGAAAAAGAGCTGGAGCGCATTGCACAGATTCTCTCACGTCGCAAGAAAAACAACCCCATTCTTATTGGTGAACCCGGTGTGGGCAAATCAGCTATAGCCGAAGGACTAGCCCTGAGGATCGTAGAAAGAAAAGTGTCGCGGGCTTTATTCAATAAGCGTATCGTAACCCTCGACATTGCATCTCTGGTAGCCGGAACAAAATACCGTGGGCAATTCGAGGAAAGAATGAAGGCCCTGCTCAATGAGTTAGAAAAAACGCCTGATGTTATCCTTTTCATTGATGAGTTGCACACTATTGTTGGAGCAGGAGGAGCCAGTGGTTCGCTGGATGCATCCAATATGTTTAAACCTGCGCTGGCAAGGGGTGATATTCAATGCATTGGTGCTACGACGCTTGACGAATACCGCCAGCACATTGAAAAGGATGGTGCCCTGGAAAGAAGGTTTCAGAAAGTATTGATTGACCCCACTTCTACAGAGGAAACCATTGAAATCCTTAATAATATCAAGAAAAAATATGAGGACCATCATCTGGTAAATTATTCTCCGGAAGCCATAAAGTCATGCGTGTCGCTTACCAACAGGTACCTCACCGACCGTTGCCTGCCGGATAAAGCCATTGATGCCATGGATGAAGCGGGCTCAAGAGTCCACATTACCAATATCAAGGTTCCTGAAAATATCATCAATATTGAATCACGCATTGACCAGGTCAGGGAAGAAAAGACCAAAGCCATCAAAAGTCAGAAATATGAACAGGCGGCCAAATTCAGAGACCAGGAGCGTGAGTTGATGGATTTACTGGAAAAGGAGAAAAAAGCCTGGGAGGAAGAGTCTCAGCTTCACAGGGAAACCGTTGGCGAGCAAAATGTCTCTGAAGTGGTGTCCATGATGACAGGTGTACCGGTTCAGCGAATTGCGCTTAATGAGAGTCAGCGTCTCATCAGCATGGAAGATGACCTGGAGAAAAGTGTTATTGGGCAAAATGACGCCATCCGCAAAGTGGTGCAATCCATTCGCCGAAACCGGGCAGGTCTTAAAGACCCCAACAAACCCATTGGTTCTTTTATTTTCCTTGGACCCACAGGCGTAGGTAAAACTCACCTGGCCAAAGTACTTTCCAGCCACCTTTTTGACTCAGATGATGCCATTATCCGCATTGACATGAGTGAATACATGGAGAAGTTTGCTGTGAGCAGACTTATTGGAGCTCCTCCCGGATATGTTGGCTATGAAGAAGGTGGACAACTTACCGAAAAGGTAAGACGTAAGCCTTATTCCGTGCTGCTTTTGGATGAAATTGAAAAAGCACACCCGGATGTATTTCACCTGCTCCTGCAAATGCTCGACGATGGTCAATTAACTGATAGCCTGGGAAGAAAAATTGATTTTAAAAATACCATTATCATTATGACCTCCAACATTGGATCCAGGCAGTTGAAAGATTTTGGCATGGGCGTAGGATTTAGTACTTCAGCCAAACAAGCAAAGTCAAAAGAGTATGCCCAAAGCGTTATTGAGAGTGCACTAAAAAAATCATTTGCACCGGAATTTCTCAACCGAATCGATGACGTGGTGATTTTTGAGCCCCTTGAAAAAGAGAGCATCTTTAAAATCATTGACATTGAACTCAGGTTGCTTTACGCACGCACCGAAGCATTGGGTTATAAAATCATTTTGTCAGATAAGGCTAAAGCGTATATTGCTGACAAAGGATGGGATTCTGCTTTTGGAGCAAGACCTCTTAAGAGAGCCATTCAAAAGTACCTGGAAGATCCCCTGGCTGAGGAAATCATCAAATCAAAAGTTGACGAAGGAGATGAAATACACGTTGATTTTGATGAAGAAAATGAGGAGATTAAAGTGGAGGCCAAAAAAGTCAAAGTATCCGATAAAAAGCTTTCAGAATAAGTTGAATAATAGGATTTAATTTTAATTTTAATCGTTAATAGAATAACCCGCAGTAGATGAATATCACTTGCGGGTTATTTTTATACCTACCCGGGAAAGATAAACTGTTTGCCAATAGCAATTATTAAGGTAAATTTCCCAGCCATAACTGCTATAGCTAATAAATTTTTTAAGAATTAAAGTAACATGTACTATGCTGATTTTCTGACACTACAGGCTAAAAGTAATTTTTCAAGGAGAAAATTTAACATTTAAATTATCTGTGAATTATTTTCTTGTTGTAGTTTTGAACATTAATTACCAATTTTTCTACTCAGCCCATAAAATCACTCAATAATTTATTAAAATAAACAAAACATGAAGCAAAAACTTTACTATCCTCTGATTTTTATCCTAATTGGAATATTTTCCATGGATCTTTATGGTCAGGAAATACAAATAACGGGTACTGTGCGGGACTTTGCTGATCAGCAAACCCTGCCAGGTGTAAATGTGGTTATCAAGGGAACCACAACAGGTACCATTACCGACATTAATGGCCAGTATGAGATTACTACAGAAGTAGGTTCTGAATTACTTTTCACCTTTGTGGGCATGGAGCCCAAAGAGGTTGAGGTGGATGGAAGCACCCAGGTAATAGACGTGGAGCTCAGAAGTGAAGTTGCTATTCTCCAGGAAGCCGTAATCGCTGTGTCGGCCATTGCCCGTGACCGTGAAACCCCGGTGGCTATTTCCACCATCGATGCTGAGGTTATCAGTGAACGTTTGGGAGCTCAAGAATTTCCTGAAATTTTGAAATCCACTCCCAGTGTTTATGCCACAAAAGAAGCCGGTGGATTTGGTGATGGTCGAATCAATATGCGTGGATTTGACTCCAACAATATTGGCGTTCTTATCAATGGTGTACCCGTCAATGACATGGAAAACGGCCGTGTATACTGGTCTAACTGGGCAGGTCTTTCAGATGTAACCCAAACCATGCAGGTGCAGAGAGGACTGGGAGCATCACGTCTGGCTATTAGCTCCGTGGGAGGAACCATCAATATTGTAACCCAGTCAACCGACCGTGAAAAGGGCGGAACCGTTTTTTATGGTTTTGGAAATGATGGGTATGAAAGAAGATCCGTTACCCTTTCAACCGGGATGATGGATAACGGATGGGCTATCACTGCTTTGGGCGGTCGCACCACAGGCAAGGGCTTTGTTAATGGCGCAGAGTTTGACGGATGGTCCTACTTTTTAAATGTTTCTAAAAAAGTAAGCGACAGGCATGTACTGAGCTTAACAGCTTTCGGAGCGCCACAGTGGCATAATCAAAGGTGGCCGCGTCAGCTCATTCAAACCTGGAGAGAACATCCTGATGGGATTCGCTACAACCCATCGGTAGGTATCAAAAATGGCGAACGTTTTAATTCTTCTTTTAACCAATATCACAAACCCCAGGTATCACTTAACCACTTCTGGTCTATTACTCCAGAAACCACCCTTTCCACAGCCGCTTATGTATCCATCTCCTCGGGTGGTGGACGAAGAATTCTTGGCCCCGACAGTGACTGGCTACAGTATGACAGAAATGATGGGACGCCTATTGAAGGGGTTACAAAACTTACCCCCAACGGTTACCTGGATTTTGACGCTGTAATGGAAGAAAATAAGAATGCAGAACTTGGCTCAACGGCTATTGTAGGGATGTCTGTAAATGAACATGATTGGTATGGCATGCTCTCTACCCTCCAAACAGAAATGGATAATATTAAACTAACCGGAGGACTTGACCTGAGGTATTACCGGGGCTATCATTACCAGAAAATTACCGACTTACTGGGCGGCTCACACTATCAAAACTTTAGCAATGTTAACCGCTCCAGGGAGGTGCGTCTTCAAGAAGAAGATAAAGTATCCTACCACGACATGGGTGAAGTAGGTTGGGCCGGACTTTTCGCACAAGCCGAATATATTTCCGACGACTATTCAGCATTTATTTCTGGTACAGTATCCAATACCAGCTATCGCAGACACGATTATTTCCTCTATTATGATGAAGATTCGCCGGAGCGAATCAACCTTCAACAGGAAGCTGATGAATACCTGCAGCAGGCAACCCAGGCTGAACTGGAAGGTGACACCATTGCTTATGATGACTTTATGTCAGAATATAACAGCATTATGGGCCGGACAGCCATGCAGTCCCAGAAATCTGATTGGATTGACTTCACGGCCTATAGCCTCAAAGGAGGTATGAATTATAATATTTCCGAATATCATAATGTATTTTTAAATGGTGGTTATTTTACAAGGGCACCTTTTTTCAGGTTTGCTTTTGTTGGATTTACCAACACGATTAACCAAGAGGTTAATCACGAAAGAGTAGTATCCAGTGAGATTGGTTATGGTCTGCGTACACCCATGGTTGCAGCAAACCTAATCCTGTATCGTACTGAATGGCTTGACAAAGCCCTTGTTAGAAATATGGGACAAGGTGTTATTGCCAACATTACCGGTCTTGATGCTTTGCACCAGGGTATTGAGTTGGATTTCACCCTAAGACCCACCGAAAAAATGCAAATTACCGGAATGTTTTCCTATGGAGACTGGTATTGGCAAGATGACCTGATTGCGGAAGTATATGACGATGAGCAGGTTTTTATTGACAGTATCGAAGTGTATGCAGCAGATTTGAGAGTAGGTAACTCCGCTCAAACCACCGCCGCTATTGGTATCAGCTACGAAGTACTTCCTAACCTGCGCCTCAACTTTGATGGAAACTACTACGACCGCCTCTTTGCTGACTTTAACGTAGAAGACAGGGGTGACGTTGACAATCGTGGTATTGACTCCTGGCAGATGCCCTCTTACCAACTCTTTGACCTGGGACTAAGATATCGATTCCAAATTGCCGGATTGGATGCAACCCTTATATCCAATATCAATAATATATTTAATACCGAGGCCATCAGAGATGCCACCGACGGACGTTCCTTTGATTATGATACTGCTACAGTATACTATGGATGGGGTCGTTCATGGACTACCTCTATCAGGGTAAGGTTTTAGTCAACTAATTATTAGTAACTTTTTTAATGACAGAAAATATGAAAAAAAGATATAATATACTGGGCCTTGTTTGGATTAGCATTATGGTGTTTTTTGTTTCCTGCGATCCCAACGAAGACCTCTATGAAACAATGGATGAGGCTAAAAAACCTCATAGTGAAGCCGTAGAATACACCCTGACTGCTTCTGATTATAGCAGTATCGGTGGAGTAGTTTCGGATTACGAGGCTTTTAACGATACTATTTCGGCCATGGATTATATCCCGGAAATTCTTGCCAACAGGTATGTTACCCTGAAACTGGAAAGCAGTGCCATGGTAACATACAACCATTTGCTTCTTGAACCGGACTGGTGGGAGGCTGGTTTTGGATATGAACTTACCCTGGACGACTATGACCTGATAGGAATATCAAGTTACAGATTTACCTGGGAAAACATGGCTCGCTCGTATCTTCCCACTTTCCTACGTGGCACAATTGCCGATCCTCAAGAAGGAGATACCCAAAATGTGATCTATAACTATCTTGCTGAAGATGAAGATGAAGTTTATCTCAACCTTGACACTTACGAGCATGATGGTTCAAACTGGGTGTGGATAGAGACCCTTGAAAATATTCCCTATGCCGGATACGAGCTCACTTCTGAAGACTACAGAAGCTGGGGTGCAGGAATTGGATCCTACGAAAGCTTTAGTGAAGAATATCCCCCGGAAGATTACCTGCCCTCCTTTCTGAAAAGCAAGTTCCCATTAGCCAAAGAAGGTGATGAGCAGGTGCTTAAATACAACTACTTTGATGCAGGACAACACACCAAAATTGACAAGTTTGAATTTGATGGTGTCCGTTGGAGTATGGTGCCTTATATTGAAGAAAGAACAGAGCAATATATCTATGGTGAGTTAGGGTGGGCATTCGACCCCACTGTCATTTTTACGATGCGAAGTGATGACTACGCGTACCTGGTAGAAATTGACCCCATCGGGCAGCAGGAGTTTCAGTATGATGATTTTGCCTATTACTATGGAGCAAGCTCTTTCTATTCCAACTTTGATATTCGGTTAATAGGCCGCCGTCTTGATGATTTGGATGATGGCGGATATGCTGACCCCGAACTGGTTGAAATTTATGAAAACGAAGGCTCTGAAGCGGCGATGGAAGAAATGCTCAGAAGGATTAATGAAGAAGGTATCCCTGCCCTGCTGCAGCACAAATATCCCGATGCCACACCCCAGGTGGGTGGCATTGATGTCCATTTTATTGTACGTTACCATACCTTTGCTGATAACTGGGTAAACCGCTTTCCTGAAGCAGAATATATCTGTACTGCTGCCGGGAATCCACCCGAGTTTGAGCTCATTGATGTAAGAGAACAAGATGAATGAACATAATTTATCTTAATAATACGGATAAAAAAGGCTGCGGGACTCATTCCTGCAGCTTTTTTTATCGCCTAGGGTTATATCAATCCTGAGAAATGCATAATATCGAATTGTTTTTAAAACAAGCTAAAATTCACTTATATATTATTAGGTTTTAATCGGAATTTTGATAAACCTTTGATGGCATCTCGCTATGTATGGTAATTCTCCATATCGGTCTAAGACCAGGGAATTCAGCCCTTTCAGTTTCTGAAAATAATGATGCTTATTTTCAGAAACTCAACAACGCTGGAAAAGATGAGTTTGTATTGTTGCCATATAAAAGAATGTGGATTTTTTCTCTTTCAGAAACAATGAATGAACTTCATTTTCATCCAAATCCTCTATGCTCTTACAAAAAAACCCCGGCATATAAAAACACCGGGGTTTAATTTTCGGGTTATACAAACCCAAAGTACATTTTATTTTACTTCTGAATCTGAAGTTTTTGGTTAAGTGTGTTTTCACCTGCAACCACCTGCACAATGTATATACCAGTTTGCAGGAAGCTGGTATTGATTCTCACCTGCTCACTTTGCACTGCCTGCTCCATCATCAACTGTCCATTGATGTTGAAAATTCTCACAAAATCAATCATTTCCTCACCTGAAACATTAAACTCGTTGTTGGCAGGGTTGGGATACATGGTAAAGCCAGCTTCGGCAATGTCCTGAACACTGGTGGGTTCCAGGAAATCAGCCAGAGACCTGGGGAGCAGACGCTGAGCATCATATCGTTGATGGATAACTCCAACAAGGTCCTTGGGAGTTGTAGGGATTTCAGTACCAAAGTAATCCAGCAAGTCGGGCGAATTGGGTGTGCGAATCACACCTTCTCCGGTTTCATCTATGATATAAAATGACTCATTATGGGTAAAAGTATGGTCATCAGGAAAGTCTTCATGATCAAAATCAAAGGATACATTTCTTACAACAACCAACATGGCCTGGTGCTCTTCTGCCAGATCCTCCAAAGTAACTTCTTGGGGGTCGACGGTATTACCAGTTGAACTGGCTGCACCCGGGTCTTCGGTGGGAGCAAATTGAAGCATATCCTGGAATTCAGTTAGGTTCCCTTTCAGGTTGGTAATACCATCATAATTATCAAATTCGGTTTCGATGATACCTTCATCGTCATCGATCATGATGGCACCCGTATCATCCTGGATATACATCTGTCCGCGATAAGCAATTTGCTGGTGTGTAATAACTACTTCACCTGTAATCTGGTAAATGATATCATCGCTTATTTCCTGATCACGCAATTGGGCAATGTTATCCACAAGGATGGCTTCAGGGGCTTCTTCTATGATGATGTTATCAACAAACCAGGAGTGCCAGCCTTCATCACCCTGGTAAACAAATGCCACATATATTACCTGGCCTTCATAGTCGCCCAGACTTACAAGTCTTTCTGTATAGTTTTCGATGGAAGCATCTGACTCATACACAAGATGAAAATCGCCATGCTCAGGATTACCACTTCCGGTGGAAATCATCACACCATGCAGGGCATCTTCATCGTATTGCCCCATAAAAGCATTTTTCTGGTAAAAGGTCAGCAACAAGTTCTCATCTTCACCAATTTCAATTTGGGGGCTTACAAGCCATGAATCAGAAACACCAGCGGGATCATCCTCATGCAGAAGCGCCTGGTCTTCGGTGTAAGTGTCATCTGTATAGTTCCAGTTACCTTCACCATAACTGTAATTATTCCAGGTTGCAGGAGGGAACTCCATCCCTTCCAGGTCTGCTGTCCAGGGGAAAGCGTTTACCAAATCATCGGAAATTTCAACCATCACCACATGATGCGTTACATCCTCATCGGCAACTGTTACCTGGCCGGTTTTTAGATAAAAACCCTCTTTCTCTGCGGTGTAGGTATGTGTTCCTGCCGGAATATCCTCAAAAAAGTAATCTCCTGCGGCATTGGTTTCACCCAACAAGGTGATTTCTGCATCATTGATGGCATCATTCCACTCATCGGTTACATCAAAGGTGACATCGTAAAAATCAAGTGCTTCAAAATCGGCCCAGTTGCGTGCTGTGATATAATCTCCATCAGTCCTTGAGTTGGGCAAGCCCGTGATGTTAAATGAACCAACCGGTACAGGGTCACCCACATAATCCACATCGTAGAACGTTGCTCTGAATTCAGCAGTTTCTACACCATCGGTTATTTCATAGGTATTTCCACCAGAAAAGTTTCCGTCAGGATCTACAAAAGATACATCCTGGATAGTGACCAACCGTGCCTGGTAATCCATGAAGTTGTTTACAAAGTCTGTAAGGGTAATTTCCAGCGGTTCGATCACATTGCCTGAAGAGGTTGGCTCTCCGGGATCTTCCTCGGGTACAAACTGCAGCATGTTTCCAAATACCGATAGCGTACCTTTAATGCCGGTTATACCATCATACAGTTCATAGATAGTTGTGATAATTTCACCGACATCATCAATTAAAATTCCTGCCGTTCCATCCTCAATGTACTTAGAATTTCTCCAGTCTTCCTGGTAGGTAAGGATAGCTTCTGCGGTCAATTCATAAACGGTACCATCGGTATCCTGCTGGCGAAGTTCTTCAATGGTAGAAACCTCTACCACATCAGTTTCGCCATTTTCTGCCTGGGTATTGTAGGTAAAAAGTACAAATACCAATGCTAGAGTAAACGTTAATCCTGGTAATAGTTTTTTCATGTTTATTGTTTTTAGGTTAATAAATAAATAGGGGGAATTTTTTTGCATATAACAAAATTAGAAAATTATTGCTCCCTTTGAAAGAAGTATCATTAAAGTTTTATTAATTAGAGGTTTTTTTCCATAATCCTCTGTTAACAATAGCTATCAAACTTAATTGAAGTGTATAACCATCAAAGTTCAAATTTTTCCTTATAATGGGTTTGATAGTTTGGCTACGATAGAATTTTTAACAATCCCCTAAAGCGATTCTCATGTTGTGAGTCCCTATCGGGTCAGCTCATATTTTGTACCTTTGCTTGTTATTTTGCAAATGTGTTGGTATGTATATAGAGTCCCTTTCTTTACTGCAATTCAAAAACTACCGTGAAGCCGGCCTTTCATTTATACCGGGTATCAACTGCTTTACCGGTAATAATGGTACAGGAAAAACCAACTTACTGGATGCCATCTATTACCTCTCCTTTTGTAAAAGCTTTACCAATACCGCAGATACCCAAAATATCCTTTTTGATAAAGACTTTTTTGTCATACAAGGTCAGTACCAGCTTAATGAATCCAGGGAAGAACTTTATTGCGGGGTAAAACGTGGGCAGAAAAAAGTATTTAAAAGAAACAAAAAAGAGTATGAACGTCTGGCCGATCACATCGGCTTATTTCCTCTTGTTTTAATATACCCGGGAGATGTTCAATTGGTTGCAGGAGGAAGCGAGGACAGGCGCAAGTTTTTGGATGGCGTTATCTCTCAGTATGACAAAGAATACCTGCAAAGCCTGCTGGATTATAACAAGGCCCTGGCGCAAAGAAATGTGCTGCTTAAACAGTTTGCAGAAAAACGCTATTTTGATGAAGCAAGTCTTGAAATATGGGATAACCAGCTTATCATTCATGGAAAATATATCCACGGGGTAAGGAAAGCATTTTTTGATAACTTCCGGCCCGTTTTTGCTGATAATTATCACAAATTAAGTGGAAATAAGGAGGTTACAGGAATTGAATATGAGTCTCAACTGAATGAATCTCAACCGGAAGAGCTTCTTTTGTACGCAAGAAAAAAAGATCGCGCAATGTTGCACACCACCACGGGTATTCACAAGGACAACCTGGTGTTTTTACTCAACGGTCAGCCCCTTAAGAAATTTGGCAGCCAGGGACAGCAAAAAACATATGTAATAGCACTCAAGCTGGCCCAGTTCCACTTTATTAAACAGCTGAAAAAACGGAACCCTATTTTGTTGTTCGATGATATTTTTGATAAGTTGGACCCCAGACGCGTTGCACTTTTGATCGAAATGGTGAGCAAAGGTAATTTTGGGCAGGTTTTTATTTCGGACACCCATGCCCAGAGACTTGAGCAAATATTAATGGATTCTGAAATAAACAGCAGGGTTTTCCAGGTAAACGATGGCCAAATTGCACATTTTTCAGATACCCGCAAATAAAACAAGAAACTATAAACAGAACCGTCTCATGAAAAAAGCAAATGAACAAAGCCTTGGAGATGCCATAAAACAGTTTTTGAAAGTTTACAGGATGGAGGATAAGATTACCGAAGTAAGGATACACAAAGCCTGGGAAACAGTTATGGGACACCAAATCGGTCAACTCACCCAAAAGGTGACTTTTTCCAGGTCCACCCTTACTGTTTACCTGAAATCTGCTCCCCTGCGTGAGGAACTATCTCTGGGCAAAAGCAAAATCATTGTCCTTATTAACAAAGAAGTGGGGCAAAATGCAGTGCAAGAAATTGTTTTCAGATAAGTTCCAACTCAAGCCTGCTTTTATAAATTCGACGCACCAGGCAATTTACAGTTTTACGTTTTTTCAGCCACTCAGCCTGTGTTGAATCAATAAAAGTTTTAATATCCTCTCCATAAGGGTCTTCGACTACCAGCACATGCTCTATGGTACCGTCCGAATAGTGCAACTCATTCAGCTCCAGTATTCTGAAGTTATAGTGTTTTCCTTGTTTGTACCATGGATTTTCAGGCTCCAGGAAGTAAAAGCCATCCGGGGTTATGCCATCCACCCTGCATCGCACCTGTTGACCAAGGCGAAGCCTGTAATGGGGATAGTATTTCTTATTGATAACATGTCTTTTACCCGAGGTGTCTTCCACAATAAAATACCGGATTTTATCCTCATGGTTAATTTTTTCGTCAATAATTGTAAAAAAGTAAGATACTCCCTGCTCCAAAGCATAACCATCCGGTTCATCATCCAAAACATTCAACCAAAGCCTTCCTTTTTTTATTCGCTGCAAAAGACACCTTACTCTTGAGTTAGCTTTTAGCCTATTGGACTGCACCCTCACTTTCCACTCATTGTCAAGCACATCCCTAACAACAATATAATTTTCTGTAGTACCTGTCACATTCTCCTGTTGGCCGTGGTCTACCACATCAAAATCATAAATCTCACCTTCTTTATAATGTGGGTGCACAGGCTCCAAAAACATACGACCATTGCAGTTGATCTTATCAACACGACAGCGTATATCATCCTCCTTTTTAATGCCATACCTGGTATAATACCAAGCAGGCATCAATACTTTAAAACCAAGTGGGTCGCGCAATACAAAGTAAGACTCCCGTTCGGTCAGTTCAATGGTTTTAATTACCCGGAAGTGGTGATAACTACCTTCGGTAAGACGGCTGTTAGCTACCTTCAGTTTGCGAACACGGATTTGATGGTTTTCAAGATACATAGCTCCAGGGATGAATTATAGATCGGAGGAAGATATGATTTTGCCCCCGTTATCCAGGATGGATTGTTTCATTTTGGTCCAGCCCTCAGGGTCAATGGGGCGAGTTGCATCTTCAAGCACAAAAGTTTCAAAACCACACTCTTTGGAGTCTAAAGCAGTAAAACCCACACAAAAGTCAGCTGCCAAACCTCCCATATATACCGAAGTCACCCCCCTACCCTTCAGGTAGTCTGCCAATCCAGTGGATTTCTTTTTACCATTGTCGAAAAACCCACTGTAAGAATCAATTCTGGGGTCTGTCCCCTTTCTAAAGATGGCTTCTACCGCATGCATGTTCAGGTCACGGGAAAACTCTGCCCCTCGGGTGCCATTTACACAGTGGTCGGGCCAAAGAATTTGCTCAAGGCCTCCCAGCTCTGTGGTTTCAAACTGCTTTTTGCCCGGATGGTTGGAAGCAAAACTGCCATGGTTTTGAGGATGCCAGTCCTGAGTAGCAACCACCAGAGGAAATTTTTCCTGGACTTTATTCAAAACGGGAATTATCTGGTCACCGTCGGGTACACCAAGGGCACCATCGGGTAAAAAGTCATACTGTACGTCCACCAATAGTAATGCTCTCATAAAAAATAATTTTTTAAATTAACACATTATCCATGAATAACTATCTTTAAAAGACTCAAGGAGCGTACCTCCCTTATTTATCTATGCTTTAAAAGCAATTGATCTCTTGTTTTCATGATTTTGTCACTGATGCCCACTTTATAAATATGCGGAAAGTCAAAACGTTGATGCTCAACGGGCAAAAGGTTCAACCTTGTAAGCAGCCGCTGGTGGATGTCTTGGGGGTTTTCCATTTTTGTAACTACCTCTCCCTTCCGCATGGCTGTGGAATAAACTTCTTCGTACCGCAAATCGGTAAGACATAAAGATTTGTGTTTTTCAAAGGGATGAATCATACGATCAATATCACTTTCATCGGAACGCACAATAGCATCCGCATAAAACATCCCATCTCTGTCAAAATACCTTAATACCTTTTTTCTGCCTGGCAAAGTAGTTTTTTGCAAATTATCGGAGATCTTCAGCACCGCATTATCCTGCACAAAAGAAAGCTTGTAAACGCCATCTAGGGCTGCATCAGGCTTGCCGGTGATAAGGCTTGTACCCACCCCAAAGACATCTATGGGAGCTTGCTGTTCCAAAAGACTTTTTATAACATACTCATCCAGCTGGTTGGACACAACGATTTTGATATCGTCCAAACCATCATAGTCCAAAATTTCCCTGGCTTTCTTGGATAAATAGGCCAAATCACCACTATCCAAACGAACACCCTGTAGTTTTTCACCCCTGCTCTCCATTTCTTTGGCTACAGTAACGGCATTGGTCATCCCACTTCGGAGTGTACTATAGGTGTCTACCAGGAAAACACTATTTTTGGGGAAAGCCTTTGCATAGGCCCGAAAAGCTTTTAACTCATCACCAAAGCTTTCGATAAAGCTATGAGCCATGGTACCGGCATGTGGGATATTGTATTTTTTGGATGCAAGCACATTGGAGGTGTTGTTAAAGCCACCTATTATAGCTGCCCTTGAGGCCTGAACAGCCCCAAAAGATTGTGCCCTTCTCAAACCAAAATCGCTCAGGACTTTGTTTCCTGCAGCATACCGTATCCGGCTTGCCTTGGTAGCTATCAGGGATTGAAAATTCAGTACATTGAGAAGCAATGTTTCCACCAATTGAGTTTCTATCAGGTTTCCCTCAACCCTGGCTACAGGCTCAAACGGGAATACTACATCTCCTTCCCGAAAAGCATATATACTGCCGGTGAAACGAAAATCTTCAAGGTAGTCGAGAAATGCCGGATCAAAACCCTCATCTTTCAAATATTGCAGATCTGCATCCTGGAAACGCAAATCACGAATCAGTTGCAACAACTCCTGTAATCCTGCAAAAACAACATAGCCCCCTTTATTGGGTATTTTCCGGAAAAAATAATCAAACCCCGCTTGCTGCTCATGCATTTGGTTTTGAAAATAGGCCTGTGCCATTGTCAGCTGATACAAATCAGTATACAAAGGTGAAATACTCTGGTGATAAAACATGTATTGCTACTTTAATGAAAAGATTAAACCATAAGTTGCCTATAAAATATCGTCATTTCTATCAAAACATCAATTAACTTGCATGAGCAAGGTTTAATATACATGCCGGCAAATTATGAGAACAAGTTTTTGAGCGCCTCCTGGTGCACTTTAAAATGCGACTCGTTAAAATTAACCACTCGTATGCTCTTTAAATGCTTTAACCCGGGCATTTTGACATAAATTGTGCGCAAAGCCACAGGTGCTGCTTCCTCCACCGGGTATCCGAAAGCCCCTGTTGATATGGCAGGAAAAGCAATACTGGTGATTTTATACTCCTCACATAAATCTAATGCATTTTCGTAGCACTTTGCCAAAAATTTATCATGTGGAACATCCCGGTCGTATACAGGGCCCAAAACATGAATTACATATTTATTGGGCAATTTATGAGCACTGGTAATTACAGCCTCACCCGGTTTAATAGGCCCCTTTTTCATGGCTTCTTTTTCCAGTTCCGGGCCAGCTGCTTTGTGAATAGCACCGGCCACCCCACCGCCAATTCGTAAAAAGGCATTGGCGGCATTAACTATGGCTTCTACATCGTGTTGTTGAACAATGTCCCCCATAGTTACTTCAAGGCAGGCATTTCCGTGTAATATCTTTTCTTTTTCCATAGCTAAATATTTTAGATATTCATTCATCAAATAGTCATTGGGGTTTTGATGTCATACCTGGTGAAATAATTCCTCCAAAAACAGGAGTGCGCAAAGCATCAAAACGTTTGTTGCATCAGGCTTTAACAACAAAAACCTGGGATGTTTCATATTTTACCACTTTTACCTCCTCGCCTTTGTCGATGTAACCTGTAAGAGCCGTTGCATCATAAATATCATCATCAACTTCTACTTTACCACTAGGTCTTAGTATAGTATAGGCAACACCCGTTTTCCCGAGCAAATCGCTCATTCTTACATCTGTAGAGGTGTATCCTGCTGTTCTTTCCTGAACAGTATTCAACGAGAGGGTATCACCCAACTTGCCCCGGGATGTTATAATCTTTGCACCCAGGTAAAATGAAGAGGAAAGNGAAAGGAAAAATGCAATAATAACTATCAGGAATGCCCTGCCAACCTCAGACATAGGTACACCTGTAAAATCAGGCCCCTGGTTACCAACCATTGCAAAAGCCAGTCCGCTTATCATAAGTACAACTCCTAAGATACCTGCCACTCCAAAGCCAGGAATGGCAAAAATTTCCACAGCCAATAATGCAAGGCCCAGCACAAAAATGATGATTTCCCAATGGGTTGCTAAACCTTCCAGGTATAGAGGTGAAAAATAAAGTAGGGCGGCTGCAAGGGCAACCAATATGGGAAAGCCAATACCCGGGGTCTGAAGTTCAAAATAAATACCCCCCAAAATGAGCATGATCAAAATACCACTTACGACGGGACTAATAAGAAAGTAAATGATGCGATCAATAGTTGTCAGCTGTTGCTCAACAATGCTATAATTTTCAAACCCGGCAAGCTCAAGCACTTCGTCCACATTTTCTGCCATCCCTTCGCAAAAACCCCACCGCATGGCCTCAGATGTAGTAAAAGTGAGAACCTTACCCTCTTCAATAACCCCATCTATTTCAATAGAGGGATCAACCATTGCCTGGGCAATGTCGGGATCCCTGTCCTTGGCTTCAGCAGTAGAACGCATCATCGAACGCATATAAGACTGAAACTTGTCGGGTACCACTTCACCCGTTTGATCCACTACTGTTGCAGCACCAATATTGGCTCCGGGTCGCATGTAAATTCTGTCGGAAGCAATGGATAGCAATGCTCCAGCCGAGGCAGCGTTGTTATCCACAAAGACAATGACCGGAATACGCGATTGCATAATACGGGTACGGATGGAATCTGCAAGGTCAACCTGCCCCCCATAGGTGTTCATGTGGATAAGTATTACATCAGCATTCAGAGAATCCGCCTCTTGAAAAGCCATTTTTGTTCGCCTTTGAGCCGGAGCGGCAATGGGCTCCTTGATATCATACTTGTAAATTAGAAAGTCTTTCTCCGGATTATCTTCAATCATCCGGCTGATTCGGTCTTCCCGCGCAAAGCCTGATAAAGCAATGCCCATTAGAGCCCCAAATAATATTCCGCTTACTATTTTCCAGTTCATCGGAGTGTTTTTATAAAACTTGATACTAAATAAATTACAATATGTCTTTTACGATGGTTAAACAACCTTGTTAAGGGTTTGTTTTCAACGGTGTATTGTTTATCAGCTATCCTAAACAACACACTACCCCTTTATGGGATTATTTTTAGTTGATGGTGCTAAATTATAAAGAAAAAGCCACTAAAACACTTACAATCGTAACGCATTTTAGTGGCTCAGTAAAAGCAGGGGAAGTCTTTGTTACTTTTTATTGTGATCTGCTAAAAATTTCTCCAGCCCTATATCTGTGAGGGGGTGTTTCAATAGTCCCAGGATAGGATCAAGCGGACAGGTTACCACATCCGCTCCGGCTTCCGCACAACCAATAATATGCATGCTGTGCCTGATACTTGCTGCCAGAACCTCAGTTTCAAAACCGTGTATGGTGTATATATTGACAATCTGCTGAATAAGCTCAACACCTTCATTAGATATATCGTCTAAGCGGCCAATGAAAGGAGACACATATGTGGCGCCCGCTTTGGCAGCCAGTATAGCCTGGCCGGGTGAAAAAACCAGCGTACAGTTGGTCTTTATGCCCTTGTCAGTAAAATAACGAATGGCTTTTATCCCGTCTTTTATCATGGGAACTTTTACCACGATTTGGGGATGGAGCTCGGCAAGTGCCTCGCCTTCTTTTACAATTCCATCAAAATCTGTTGCAATAACTTCGGCACTAACATCACCATCTACAATATTGCAAATATCAACGTAGTGTTTCAGGATGTTATCTTGTCCCTTGATGCCTTCTTTGGCCATCAAAGAAGGATTGGTTGTAACACCATCCAAAATACCAAGATCATTGGCTTCTTTGATCTGGTCAATGTTTGCTGTATCAATAAAAAATTTCATTTGCTTATTATTTTGTGGGTTGGATTAATTATTTTCGGGGGTGTCAATAAAAAAGCAAGCCTGGCGTCGCACCGCTACGACCGCCTACCCTTGCTACCTTCCGGTCCTGGGGGAGTTCAGCAGGAGCTGGTCGCACCAGACTTGCGGTTGCAAAATTAGAAAATTTTATTGAGTCTACAAGTTGTATTTCAGTTTTTCACCCAGTTTTCATGATATAATTTATATCATCCTGATTACCAACACCAAAATCCTCTTAACACATAATATTTTAAAAATCCATCAATAGGCTTAGTTTAATTTAAGGGATTTCAATGGCCAGGGACTCTTTACTGGCAAAGCCTAATAGGATTAAGCATCAAGAATAGTATCCAGCCATTCATTGGATGCTGCCTGTAATTACCCTGCAGGCTGTGTGTCATATCGTTTTATAAAGGGTTTTCATTAAACTTACTCCAAAAAGTCAGGGTGGAGAGTATTTTTTAAAACACCCATTTAAAATATGATGCCGTTATAAATGGATAAAAAATAATATCGGTTAAAATATTTTTCATAAGCTTCTATGATTGATGATATTTTTATTAGTTTTTTTTATAATTTTGAGAACCCTATTATTTTTGGACATTCTTCAACATCAAACTACCGATAGAAAATAAGTTCTCATTAACAACAATTTAAAAAACAGCTATGGAAGAAAATGAAACTCAAACCAGCAAAGAGGGTATGGTCAGGCCTGCACTCATGACAGCTTTTCTGATTGCAGCAGCCATTATCATCCTAAACCTTATATACTACATCGCTGGTAGTATAACACACAGCTCTTTAGGGTGGATTTCCCTGGCCCTATTGCTTGGGGGGTTAATATATGGTGTTATCACATTCCGAAACGAAAATCTGGGGGGATATATCAGTTATGGAAAATCCCTTGGCTTCAGTGTACTCACAGGTTTGTTTGTGGGGGTAATCACAGGAATCTTTGCCCTCATTTTATATGGTATTATTGACCCTGGACTTATTGAAACTTTAAAGGCTGAAGCAGAAAAAACGGTTTATCAAAACTATCATCATTTCGACTATGATCAGCAGGAAGCAATGATAAAAATGCAGCAACGGTTTATTAGTCCTTTAATATTAAGTATTTCCTCGGTGTTTGTAACAGTTATCCAGGCATTATTAATTGGGTTAATTGTTTCTATCTTTTTGAAAAAGAAAAAGCCACTGGATGCCCAATACAGTGAACAAGACAAAGCATGAGTTTGAATAAAATAATGCCCGAATCTCACTTCAATACCCAAATCAGTGGGATTCGGGCAATCCTCTTTATTTTCGCCCTATTCGTTTTATACTCCTGCTCCCAGGGTGTATACAACTGCAAATCAACACAATGCCTTGTTATCCCCTGTGGCCCGGGTCCAGAAGATTTTGCACTGGACACCCTTAGCCAACCCCACCGATTTATCATTTCCTCAGTTGATCGCAGACAAGGCACTTCGGGAGAAATCCTGAGTATGGATGTGAATACCCATGAATATACCAGTCTGCCGCGCATCAACGAGCCCGATACCCTTTTATTCAATCCCCATGGCATGGATCTTTATGACAATGCAAACGGGGAAAGCTTTTTGTACGTGATATCTCATGATAAATCAGGCGAACTTGTGCACAAATACCAACTTCAGGGAGATACGCTGTTTTTCCTGGAATTAGTAAGCCATCCTTTATTTGAAAGTCTCAACGGCATTGCAGCAGACAGGGCCGGGGGATTTTTTGTAAGCAACGATAATGTGCTCAATGGCAATGTGCTGTATTGTGACATTACAGGGAACTGCACCCCAGTTAAAAGCGGACTTTCTTTTGCCAACGGATTACTTCTAATGGAAGACAAACTCTATGTGGCAACAACCCTGGGTAGCAATGTTTATGAAATTGATTTGAATGATGGGTATCGCTCTCAAAAAGTTACACAGATCAAAGGCGGGGATAACTTCAGTGCTTGGGGCAATAAGCTTATATTGGCGGCACACCCCGATTGGTTCCGATTTTTTATACATGTGCTGAGGGCAGAATGGCGCTCACCCTCAGAGGTTTACCTTATAAACCCGGCAAGCAACGAGAAAACGTTGATTTTCAGAGATAGTGGTAACAATATCAGTGCATCGGCAACTGCCATTATCTACAATGGGTATTTATATGTTTCACAAGTATTTGAGCCTTACCTGCTGCGGGTCAAGCTGGATGAAAGTTTTAAATAGACCATGCTGCACCTGAAGTTTAGATAATACCTTATTCCTGCTTTTCAATAAAATCTGCGGCATATTTTATCACATAGGAGAGTTTCCATTGCGGGTGTTCATCAATGGCAACGCCCACCTTGGTGTATTCAGGATTAAGAATATTAACCCGGTGTCCTCTCGAGGGAATTCCATCATCCACCATCAAGCTCATAATTGCATCATGAGCATTGGTAGTTCCCCACTGGAGGTTTTCCGCCAAAGAACCAACCCAACGCCCATGTCGTGAAGCTCGTGCAGGTATCCCCCCCTGCCCCTCATGATCAGTGGAGCCGGTTCTTTTCATGTACGCTGCATGATCGGCAGAAGCACGGCTCAACCCTTCGGAGGGTTCAAATAAAGGTGCGGGCTTTGTTTCTAGCAATTCGTCATAGAGCTCCCTGACAGCAGAAGCACCTTCCTGGGTGCGCAATGGCACCTTGCCCGGAATATGAAGGATATTACCTTCAAAGTGCTGCAATTGCGGATAAACATACAATCGTGCATAACGGGGTGGATCATGACGGATCAGGTTCATGGCGAGGACCAGGTTTTTTTCTTCGTCAGTGAGATAACCTGCTTGCCTGGCGGTGTTTAGTTTATTAACTGGCCACCCATCCCTTTCCAAAGCCCGGGCATACCCGGTATTGGTATATCCGTCAAAAATATGCAGCTTTGTAGTATCAAGGTCTCCGGCTTTAGCCATTGTTCCTGTAAGAAACATGACGAACAATAATAAATATCTTATCTTCATATTCAAATGTTTAGTGCGTTGTTAAAAGTGGTTTGGCTGAATGTTTTTCTGATTTAAATTTACAGGATTTTTGTAAAAAATAAAAGACCTGTTTCAAAACGTAAAAGAGATCGTTTAATTGTATCCCAAAAAACCAGAATTAGCCAAACCAAAAGAAGGAAAACTTCAATTAAGTCAACAATTGTAGTAAGGTTAGGTAAAAATTGATTACCCAACAAAAATTATCTGTTTATCTTTGCCCATTATTTTCGAACCAAATCAAACAAAGCAATAAAATGAAAGAACTTCCCAGGCAATACGCCCCCTCGGCCATAGAGAAAAAATGGTATGCTTACTGGATGGAAAAGGGATATTTCCATTCTGAACCCGATGACCGCAAACCCTATACCATTACCATTCCTCCGCCAAACGTAACGGGAGTTTTACATATGGGCCACATGCTCAACAATACCATACAAGATGTACTTGTGCGCCGGGCCAGGATGCAGGGAAAAAATGCCTGTTGGGTACCTGGCACCGATCATGCCTCCATTGCGACAGAAGCCAAAGTAGTGGCCAAGTTACAAAGCGAGGGTATTGACAAAAATACCATTACACGTAATCAGTTTCTGGAGCATGCCTGGGAATGGAAAGAAAAACATGGCGGCATTATCCTTGAGCAACTTAAAAAGCTAGGTGCATCCTGCGATTGGTCCCGCACTGCGTTCACCATGGATGACCAGCTTTCTGAATCAGTCATACAGGTTTTTATTGATTTGTATGAAAAGGGGCTCATTTACAGGGGTGTACGTATGGTAAACTGGGATCCTAAAGCCCTGACAGCACTCTCTGATGAAGAGGTAGTTCACAAAGAGGTGCAGTCGAAGTTTTATTACCTGCGCTATAAAATTGAAGGTACTAATGATGAGTATGTCACCATTGCCACCACCCGTCCTGAAACTATCCTTGGAGATACAGCAATTTGCGTTCACCCCGAGGATGAGAGGTTTAAACACCTGGAAGGGAAAAAAGCGCTTGTACCTTTAATTAACAGACCTGTACCCTTCATTTTTGATGAATATGTAGACCGTGAGTTTGGAACCGGTGCCCTGAAAGTTACACCGGCACACGATATCAATGATTACAACCTGGGAATAAAACACAACCTTCCCTCCATAGATATCTTTAATGACAACGGATCACTGAATGAGAAAGCTGAAATTTACATTAATGAAGACCGTTTTGTCGTGCGGGATAAAATTGCCCGGGAGCTGGACGAAAAAGGACACCTCATTAAAACCGAAGAACTTACCAATAATGTTGGCTTCTCTGAACGCACCGACGAAGTGATTGAACCCAAGCTTTCCATGCAATGGTTCCTGAAAATGGATGAACTGGCCAAACCCGCCCTGGATGTGGTGATGAATGATACCATTAAATTTTACCCGGCCCGGATGAAAAACATTTACAGGCACTGGATGGAAAACGTGCGTGACTGGTGTATCAGCCGGCAACTCTGGTGGGGACACCGTATTCCTGCTTATTACTTCGGAACAGGGAAAGTCGTTGTTGCCGAATCACCGGAAAAAGCGCTTAAAATAGCCCAGGAAAAATATGATAGAAACCTTACAGCCGACGATTTACGGCAGGACGAAGATGTTCTGGATACCTGGTTCAGCTCCTGGCTTTGGCCCATTTCGGTATTTGATGGTATCAGGAACCCTGACAATAAAGATATAAAGTACTATTACCCCACCGACGACATGGTAACAGCGCCGGAAATCCTTTTTTTCTGGGTAGCCCGTATGATTATGTCGGGGCTTGAGTATCGCAAAGAAATACCTTTCAAAAACGTGTATCTGCATGGTATTGTGCGAGACAAACAAGGGCGTAAAATGTCCAAATCTTTAGGAAACTCGCCCGATCCCCTGGGATTAATTGATCATTATGGTGCTGACGGGGTGCGTGTAGGGATGATGTTTTCGGCACCTGCGGGCAATGATCTGTTGTTTGATGAAAACCTTTGTGAACAGGGACGTAATTTTTGTAACAAAATATGGAATGCTTTCCGGCTCACGCAAGGTTGGGAGATAGATGATAAGGCCCAACAGCCCCAAAGCAGCAAGGTAGCAATGCAGTGGTTTGAAGCCAACTACAACAAAACCCTGGCACTCATCGAAGACCACTTCTCCAAATTCCGCATAGCAGATGCCCTGATGGCTGTGTATAAACTTATCTGGAATGACTTCTGCTCATGGTACCTTGAAATGATAAAGCCTCCTTATCAGAAACCCATTGATCGCAAAAGTTATGAGCAAACCATCAGCTTGCTGGAAAATTTGCTTAAAACCTTACACCCATTCATGCCTTTTATCAGTGAAGAAATATACCAACATATCCGCAAGGAAGAAGACTCACCTGAAAGTATCATGATTGCGCCAGCACCCCAACCCGGTAAGTATGACGAGAAAATCATTAAACAGTTTGATTTTGCGGCTGAAGTAGTCATGGGTGTACGAAACCTCAGACAGGAAAAAAATATTGCTAATAAGCAAAGTATTCATTTACAGATCCGGAAAAACAACCAGGATAAACCGGATACTACTTTTGATGAACTGGTTTGTAAACTCTGCAATATTGATGAAATTGAATATGTGGAAAATAAACCGGAAGGTGCATTTAACTTTATTATCAAAACCACTGAGTTTTACATCCCAGTATCAGAAAGTATTGATGTGGAAGGAGAAATCCAGAAGATGGAACAAGAGCTTAAGTACCAGCAGGGCTTCCTGAACACAGTAATGAAAAAGCTCTGCAATGAGCGTTTTGTAAACAATGCGCCCGAAAAGGTAGTGGCCGTGGAAAAGAAAAAACAAGCTGACGCTGAAGCCAAGATAAAAGTTTTGGAAGAGCAGCTTCAAAGCCTGAAAGCAAAATCCTAAGCCATGATTTCTGTTTTACACCAGCTTGAGGGCTGACAAATCAGGCTCGAAAGCTGCAGGTAATTTCCAATCATTTATTTTTTGATGAACCCCCGGATAACTCGGTTTTCCTGAGAAGGAAAGCGTAAGAAATACAAGCCTTTTTCCAGTTGTGAAACATCCAGCTGCAAAAAGGCTTTTTCTTTGTTATGGGTGGTCGTTAAAACTATTCTTCCGCTGGCATCCATTATTTCGAGGAAATGGTAGCCTTCCAGGCCATCAACGTATAAATACTGGCTGGCAGGATTGGGATATACAGATATGGAGGGCAGTTCATCCATGGCAATATCTGCTGGCTGCTGGCTAAGTTTAATGTCCAACCAGGTTGCCTGGTGGTTTTCTACACTGACATCTTCAATGGTTTTAGACGGATACCCTTCAGCTGATATCTCAAGGCTATAAACCCCTTCCAGTATGGGCCTGCTGAAATTCCCATACAACGGGGAGGAGTATACATACGAGTTGTCCTTATCATGGCCAATGATTTCAATGGTGGCTGCAATGGGTTCACCTGTTTGTTTGTCAGTAACCTTGCCCCGGATTCCATTCAGGCTCTGTTGCATATAATTAAGCAGTGAGCGGTAGTTATAATCCCAGTGCTCGGGCAATAAATCTGTGGGAAGAATCTTGGTATCGGAAAGCTCAAGGGTAAATTCCCGCTGATGCGCATAATAGTTCATATAGTCCTGGCGGCTACCATAAACAACATACCAATCACCACCATGGGTAACACCATTGTTAAAAGAGGAACCGGAGGGGTTCATATAGCCTGGCGGGCTGTAATACCTGGCCGTATCGGCATATTCATGCATTACCAGCTGCCACCAGTGATGGTCTGCATGTGGGTTATCAGATGAGGTCCAGCTATCCCATGGATAGTTTACACATTCTATTCCTGTGTGCATATTTGCTGACATTACAAAGGGGATGCTTTGAACGAGTATTTTCATGGCCTGTGTTTCAGGTTGAGTTGTGGGCTCAGGCACATAAACGGGGTTGGGATAGTTACGGTTCAGATCAACATAATTGGCATTAGACCGGGTGGCACCTGTTACGGTACTGTTATCACTGGTATATGTTCCATCCGGATTTTCATTGGGACAAATCCATATCTCCAGTTCATCCAACAGTTGTGTTACGATTGGATTTTCACCATAGGTATTAAGCAGGAAATGAATTAACCTAAGTGACAGGTTGAAACCGGTAGTTTCATCGCCATGCATGGTAGATGTATACATAAATACAGGTCTGTCATTCTCCTGGTATACCTGGGAGGTAATTCTACCGAAAATCAATTTCCTCCCCCCGGGGGTAGTTCCAATCTCCACCCGTTGATACAAGTCGGGAAACTCATCTTCAAATTGCTGCATCATGCTTTCATAGGCACCATAAGTAGGATAAAACGCCCAGGAATCAATATTAGTAACATCCACTTCCGGCAGCATGGTAACCTGGTTTTTCTCAGTGGCCAACCCCGGCGGTGTGAGCAATTCATAATCGGGTGCTTTTTTCTTCATCAAAGCTTTAAAACTGCTTTTGTTGGCATAGCTGTAAAGCAATCCTTGTTCAGGGTCATAATAATCCAGGGATAATATCCGTGCGTATAAATCAAGGGATTCCTGGTTTGAAACAGGGAAACGAAAGTACACCTCTCCCCTGCTTTGCAGCTCTTTTTCCACGTCAGGAGGAATGGCAGAAACACTTAAAATGGAACAAACAAGCAGGAACACAAAAACAGACATAAACTTTGGCCAAAGTATTTTTTGAGTAACTACACGCATGGTTCAATATTTTTTTGATACTAACTGATTCTGCCAGTAGCCGGGTTAAGCATTAAAGATGCCAGCTGAAGACTACTTCAGGTTTTCATTCAAATTGTTGAGCAGGTTGAAAACAGACTTATTTACTTTAACCAGGGGCAACCGGAGATAGTTTTTGGCCAATCCTTTGATTTCCAACAAAGCTTTAACACCAGAAGGACTGCCATCGGCGTAGATGGCTTCAATAATATCAAAAAGCTTGTAATGGTAATGGCGTGCTTTTTCAAATTCATTATTGAGACAATGGCGTACCATTTTAGAGAATTCAGCAGGAAACGCATTGGCAATCACTGAAATTACGCCATCTCCACCAATGGCCATAAAAGGCAAAGTAAGGGGATCTTCACCCGATATGACCAGAAAATCATCGGGTTTGTTTTGGATGATCCTTGATACTTGTGCCAGGTCACCGGACGCCTCTTTGATAGCTATTACATTGGGGAGTTCATGGGCTATGCGCAAGGTGGTATCAGCATCAATATTAGAAGATGTTCGCCCGGGTACATTATATAAAATAATCGGAACCGGAGACTCAGCAGAAATGGCTTTATAATGGTTAAAGATGCCTTTGGGCTGTGGTTTATTGTAATAAGGACTTACCGATAAGATAGCATCAACACCTGTAAAATCTGTATTTTTTAGATCAGAAACAATTTGTCGTGTATTGCTTCCTCCCATCCCTATAACAAGAGGAACACGTTTGTCTACTATCTCAATACCGCAGTTGATAATTGCTGTTTTTTCATCATGGTTGAGGGTAACCGATTCACCAGTTGTGCCCATAAAAACGATATAGTCCACACCCCCTTTAATCTGATAATCTATGAGTTTTTCAAAAGATTTAAAGTCGATGTTTCCTTCTCTGTGAAAAGGTGTGACAATAGCCACTCCTGTACCTTTAAATTTATGATTGTTCGATGGGTTCATTATGAATCATTTTTAAATAATGAAATGTTTGTTTTATTCTTTCTTCATGGGTGCTGCTATCATCAAGCTGAATCAGAAAATCATAGATGTCAAGGTATTTTTCAGAATAAAGGCCCACTTTCAAACTTGCTTTGGATACAGCCAACAAATACTTCACATGGTGAAAGTCTGAAGAGGTTAAATCGATCATAACCTCGTAATGGCTATTTAAAAAGTCCTTGACATTTTTTGCAACAGGTTGCTGATTCCAGGAAAAACTTTTTCCATTACAAAACTCAAAGGTAAGCTTGGGAAAACAGTAGTCAGGCATTTTTTTATGAACCACGTACCCAAGGGTTTTTACCTTTTTATTGTCCTGTTGAAGTTCTTTTACCAACATTGTAATACTGCGATAATTTTCTTCTTCAGATGCGTCATATATTATAGCAAAGGAGCTGGCCTGATGATAGCCCGTCAGCTTTTTTTCCCGCTTTAGTTTCTTATGTGCTCTTTTAAGAAACCAATACCTGATAATGTCTTTTATCCTTGTAATGATTTTCACGAAAGTTGTTTGATCAGATTAAATGTTTGATGCTATTTTAAAAAAAATACAGGTTCAAAAATAATAAATAATCAAAGGTTAATCCTTAATAATACCCTGGATTATTTCTCCAATGTACCATCTGTGATAATCTTTTTCAGGATACATTTTCTCTATGTCAGCGCTCATAAACAACTCAGGTTTAATATCGTCGCTGTATATTTTTTTACATTCCATTACATATCTTGCCTGCTCAAAAAACGGGGTCTCATTTCCGGTTTCCTTCACCTGCAGTTTGTTGTGCTGCATTTTGTTTATTTCCCGACCCGATTTAGTGCCCATCAATTTTAATGTGTCACGATAAGTTTCTTCAAAAAAGTTGAGTGTGAAGTACTCATTTTTTTCCACAAAATCAAAGGTGTAGCGCTGTGGTCTTATAAAGATAATAGCAATGGGTTTGTTCCACAATATCCCCATTGTGCCCCAGCTGGCTGTCATCATATTGTAATGATTCCTGGACCCTGCACATATTAACATCCAATCCTTGTCAATCAATCTGAATACACTTTCATCAAACTGATAAAGTGGCTCTTTACCCTTGAAGAGTTTGTCATTTTTGTTGTTCATTGATATGCCGTGTAAATTTAACATCTACCATTAGCTTATTCAATTTTCAGTTAAACAAGCTTAAATGGGTTTCATCAGAAGTGCTTTGGCTGTGAAACCAAAATAGTAAAAGAATTTTAATTATGCGAAAGTACCTAAATTTTGCGGGATAAAAAATCCCTAATATCTACAGTCTGTTTTTTGCAAATAAGGCAAAACCTGTTAGAAAAAACACGATTGGAAAAAGAAATATAACCCAAACGGCACTTCAATCCCTTTCCTGCAATTGAAAGTTTCATGGAGCAAAGAGCAGTTAAAAAAGGCTAAACATATTTTTACATGCATTTGTTAGGTTGGCGATTCCATCAGAATCACAATACAAATGGTTATTGAAAATTAAAACATAAATTTGCAGGCGAATTTAATATCTGTAATCTTGAAACTAAAGATAACCTTATTGGGAACGGGCACTTCGCAGGGCATACCAGTGGTGGCATGCAGTTGTGAGATTTGTCGCAGTAAAGACGAAAAAGACAAAAGGCTGCGACCAGCGGCCATGGTAGAAACACCGTACGAAAATATTGTGATAGACGCGGGCCCAGATTTTCGCCAACAAATGTTACGCGAAAACGTAAAAAAAGTAGATGCGCTGCTTATTACTCATAATCATAAAGACCATATTGGCGGATTGGATGATGTACGTGCGTTTAACTGGGTATTGCAAAAACCCATGGACATATATGGCAATGGACAATCCCTTAAAGTCATAGAGAAAGATTTTTCTTATGCTTTTGAAATTGAAAAATATCCGGGCGTTCCTCAAATAAATCTTCACCTCATCCATAACACCCCTTTTAACATTAATAACACACAAGTTATGCCCATAGCCGCTTTGCACGGAAAATTACCCGTATTTGGTTATCGCCTGGGTGACTTCTCCTATCTGACCGATGCGAGTTTTATTGAGGAAAAAGAACTGGAGAAAATGAAAGGAAGTAAAATAGTAGTAATCAACGCTTTAAGACAAAAAAAACACCATTCACATTTTACCCTTGATGAGGCTGTTGATATCCTGAATTATCTCCAACCGCAAAAAGGCTTTATCACCCACATCAGCCATCAGATGGGCTTTCATAAATCCATCAACAATAAATTACCCAAAGGAATCAGCCTGGCCTGGGATGGCTTAAAGGTTGAAATTTAGCGTTGTTTTTCTTTCCCGGGAACAATAGGCATAATTTAGTCTGTTTCGCTTTTCATTTTAACCGTTTTCAGCAGAAGGTGGTTCAAAGGATTGGTGGGCATGTTTTTCACATAGTGGGGCAAAAACCGCATAGACTGATCATAATACAGTGGAACCACGGGGGCTTCTGCAATAATAATACTGTCCATCTTTTTATAATAGGTAAGCCGCAAGGAATCTGAGACTATAGATCGGGATGCTTCATACAAACGATCAAACTCCTCATTGGTAAACTTTGTGTAATTAGGCCCTTGCGGTGTATGGTTTGGAGAGTAAAACAGGGCCAGGTAGTTTTCTGCATCAGGATAGTCGGCAATCCAAGAACCTCTGAAAAAATGAGCTTCTCCTTTGGCCATAATCTCTCTCAATGTGGCTGCTGGCATCACATCAATACGAAGATCAATACCTATGCGAGCCAGTTCATGCTGGATGTATTGAGCGATATCCATATACTGTCCGGTGGTGGAAAGTTCAATGGCCGGTAATCCCTG
>SL_3KL_010_SEDDRAFT_10000595_pt1 | contig 30215 bp, 30 predicted proteins | sample SodLakKL_010_SED_2_FD_10381 | JGI IMG/M metagenome (IMG submission 10381)
GGACTGAAGATTCTCTTCGGCCTTGAGGCGGGCCAGTGTCAACACCGGCGTGGTCAGCTTGCTGTGCTCGGCCAGCCCGGCGAGCCACTCGCGCAGTTCGTCCAGCGCACCCGTGTACTGATGACACTCGACGATGCGATCGAGTACCTGGATGGCACAGTCACCCTCGATTTCGCAGGCATCACGGTAGTGGCTGGCCGCCGTCTCCCAGTCCTGCAGCTGCCAGGCCAGATCCCCTTGCAACAGACGGGCTCGCGGATTTCTGGGGTCATGATGGCGAGCCTGACGTAGAAGCTGGAGTACCCGGTCATGATTCCCGGCCTTGAGCTCCTGACAGGCCATCTCGCAGTGAAACTGTGCAATCAGGGCGTGACGGTCGACATTGTCGCCCTGCAAGTGCCGAGCCTTGTCGATCGCCTTCTCCCAGTCCTTTTCCTGCTGATAGATGTCAAGCAACTGCCGAGTGGGAACCTGAGCGCGCGGATCATGCTCGAGCAATTCACTGAACAAGCGTTCGGCACGATCCAGGAGCCCGGCACGCATGTAGTCCTCTCCCAGCTCGTAGAGCGCCTGGGAACGCTGCTCATCGGTCAAGGAAGGGCGTGAAATAATGTGCTTGTGAAACCGGATGGCCTTGTCCATCTCGCCCCTGCGGCGAAACAGATTGCCCAGGGCCAGGTGCGTTTCCACGGTATCGCGGTTGATTTCAGCGATCTCCAGGAATACTTCGATGGCCTTGTCCGGTTGCTCATTGAGCAGGTAGTTCAGCCCGCGGAAGTAGTTGCTGGAAAGCACCTTCTGACGCCGCCGCGTCGAGCCATGATATCGACCGATCCACCACCCACCTGCTGCAGCCAACGGCAGAAGTACGAGGACAAGCGCCAGCTCAAACATTGTCGCCGGATAGCTCGGAACCCTTCTTGGCTTTCTTGCGACCGTGGCGTACCCGCCAAGGCAAGTGGAAAATGACCAGGTAAATCAACAGTCCGGCAATGACGCCAATCGCGAAAACCAGCATCAGCAGCCCGCCCAGGCTCAGTGAGAACTCCAGACCGGGAAGGTAGACATTGACCGATTGCGGGTTCATCACACCGATGACCAGGCCAATGATGATGCCGAACAAACAGCCGAGCAGGACCAACCAGCGAAACATCAGCGCTCCATTTGCCTGGTCAGATACGATGACCTACGCGCGGTTGTTGACCCGCTCGCGCAGGGCCTTGCCGGGCTTGAAGTGTGGCACATACTTGCCGGGCAGAGCAACGGGGTCGCCGGTCTTGGGGTTGCGACCCATACGTGGGGGGCGAAAGTGAAGGGAAAAGCTGCCAAAGCCACGAATCTCGATGCGCTCGCCTTCGGCCAGAGCCCGGCTGAGCTGTTCCAGTATGGATCGAACCGCCAGCTCGACATCAGCCTGGCTGAGGTGAGTCTGGTCGGCGGCCAGTCGCTCGATCAATTCGGATTTGGTCATCACACTATCCCCTGAAAATTGAACCGGCGCCCAGATCTGGACACCGGTTCATGGTCTTTGGCATCAGTCTTTGCCAAGTTGCTCCTTGAGCAGGTCCCCAAGGGAAGTACCTGAAGTACCACCACCTCGGGACTTGTACTGGTCGAGCGCCTCGGCCAGTTCCGCGTCATCCTTGGCGCGAACCGAAAGGGTCAGGTTGCGGGTCTTTCGATCCAGGGCCACGAACTTGGCCTCGATCTCGTCTCCCTCGGAGACCACCTTGGTGGCATCCTCGACACGCTCCTTGGCCAGATCGGCCGCCTTGATGTAGCCATCGACACCATCGGCCAGTTCGACCACCGCACCGCGCGGATCAACCGACTTGATCTTGCCGTTGACAATCGAACCTCGCGGATGCTCGGCCATGTAGGTGGCGAATGGATCCTGTTCGAGCTGCTTGATGCCGAGCGAAATGCGCTCACGCTCCGGGTCCACGGCCAGCACCACCGCTTCGACTTCCTCACCCTTGCGGAAATTGCGAATGGCATCTTCTCCAGGGGTCATCCAGGAGATATCGGACAGGTGAACCAGGCCGTCGATGCCGCCGTCCAGGCCAATGAAGATGCCGAAATCGGTAATCGACTTGATCGCACCGCTGACCTTGTCGCCCTTGTTATGCGTGGCGGCAAAGGCTTCCCAGGGATTGGGCGTGCACTGCTTCATGCCAAGCGAGATGCGTCGGCGCTCCTCGTCGACATCCAGCACCATGACCTCGACTTCCTGGCCAACATGCACCACCTTGGCCGGATTGACGTTCTTGTTGGTCCAGTCCATTTCCGAGACGTGCACCAGGCCCTCGACGCCGTCCTCGATCTCGACGAAACAACCGTAGTCGGTGATGTTGGTGACCTTGCCGAACAGACGCGAAGTCGGCGGATAACGGCGGTCGATATTGCTCCAGGGATCGTCGCCCAGTTGCTTGAGACCCAGCGAAACACGCATGCGCTCGCGATCGAAACGCAACACGCGCACTTCCAGTTCGTCGCCGACTTCGACCACTTCGGAGGGGTGACGGACCCGCTTCCAGGCCATGTCGGTGATATGCAGCAGGCCATCGATGCCACCCAGATCCAGGAACGCGCCGTAATCGGTCAGATTCTTGACCACGCCCTTGACCACCGCACCTTCATTGAGGCGCTCGATGAGATCGTCACGCTCGGCGGCATACTCGTGTTCGACCACGGCGCGGCGGCTGACGACCAGGTTGTTGCGTCGACGATCAAGCTTGATGATCTTGAATTCGAGATCCTTGCCTTCCAGGTAGCCGGGATCGCGCACCGGGCGCACATCGACCAGCGAGCCGGGCAGGAAGGCGCGAATGCCATCGATATTGACGGTGAATCCGCCCTTGACCTTGCCGGTGATCTGACCGATGACGTTTTCCTCGGCCTCGAACACCTTCTCCAGGGTGGTCCAGACACGAGAGCGCTTGGCCTTTTCACGCGACAGGCGGGTTTCGCCGAAACCGTCCTCGACGGCATCCAGTGAAACCTCGACCTCGTCACCGACTTCCACTTCGAGTTCGCCATCCGGCTTCTCGAACTGATGGATGGGCACGATGCCCTCGGACTTGAGGCCGGCATTGATGACGACGACATCGTCACGAATCTCGACAACCCTGCCCATGACGATCGCACCGGGGCGAAGGTCCTTTTCGGACAGGCTCTGTTCAAATAGTTCTGCAAAAGTTTCGGTCATTACGCTAGGTTCATCCTGCAAGATCTGCGCGAGCTGTGCGTTCAATTGCGCGTTTCTCTTTTCATCATCTGCACCCGTTCAAGCGAGCGCTCGTTCAACAAATGCCCGCTTCCATGTCCAGACATGGAAGCCGGCGGCTCATGAATTCATTTCACGTCCCCGACGAGTCAACGCGTCGCTGAACCTCGTCAAGCACGCGATTGACGACCTGTTCGAGTGTCAGCCGGGTCGAATCGATCACCACGGCATCATCGGCAGCCACCGTCGGCGACACCGCTCGTTCGCGGTCGCGCCGGTCGCGCGCCTCAAGGTCGCGAAAAAGACGGAGAAATTTAACACTTTCTCCTTTTTCTTTCAACTGTTTATATCGCCGATTTGCCCTTTCCTCGACGCTGGCGTCCAGAAAAATCTTGATCGGCGCATCGGGAAAGACCACCGTGCCCATGTCGCGACCGTCGGCAACCAGGCCCGGAGGCCGTCGAAAACCACGCTGCAGATCGAGCAATGCTGCCCTGACGGCGGGCAATACAGCGACTTTCGAGCTCATCGCGCTGACCGACTCGGTGCGCAGGCGATCATCAACGGCACGGCCATCCAGAAACACCAGAATGCCGTTGTCACCGGCCTCGAACTGCAAGTCCAGCGATTCGCATAGACTCACCAACCCGGCCTCGTCGTCCGCCTTAAGGCCTTTTTCCAGCGCGGCAGCCGCGACGGCCCGGTAGACTGCTCCCGAGTCAAGCACATGCCAGTCCAGTGCCCGGGCCACCCGTGCCGACACCGAGCCCTTGCCCACACCGGAAGGCCCATCAATGGTCAGGACGGGAGCCTTTTCTCGAGTCCCGAGTCCCGAGTCCCGAGTCCCGGCCATCATACCCACTCCATTTCCGCGCCCAGGGCGCGCATGTCGTCGACGAATCCCGGATAGCTGGTGCGAATCCACTCGGCATTGTCGATGATCACCGGCGAGTCAGCCACCAGGCCGAGCACGGCCAGGCTCATGGCAATGCGGTGATCGCCACCACTGTCCACCTGTCCACCCCGTATGCGACCACCATGGATCAGCGCGCCATCGGCGCTCTCCTCGAGCTCAACGCCCAGCCTGGCCAATTGCCCGCACATGACCGCCAGACGATCGGACTCCTTGACCCGCAACTCGGCCGCGCCCTGGATTCGGGTACGATCGGCGGCAACGGCCGACAGCGCCATGATGACCGGAAACTCATCGATCGACAGCGGCACCCATTCCATCGGCACATCAATGCCGACCAGCTCGCTGTCGCGCACATCGAGACCACCAACCGGCTCACCGCCCAGATCCTCGCCCAGGGCGATTTCAAGGCGCCCGCCCATGGCTTGCAGAATGCGAATGACCCCATCGCGGGTTGGATTGAGACCGACATTGTCGATGCGGATCTCCGATCCGGGCACCAGCAGGCCCGCCGCGATCACGAATGCCGCGGCACTGAGATCGCCGGGAACATGAAAATCACCGCCGTGCAAAACCTGCCCCCCGGATACCCCGATTCCCGGCTGGCCATCATGAAGCCCGGCGCCGAAGGCCGGCAGCAGGCGTTCGGTATGGTCACGGCTGGGCCCGGGTTCGATCACCACCGTATTGCCCTCGGCAGCCAGGCCGGCCAGCAGAATGGCGGACTTGACCTGGGCGCTGGCGACCGGTAACTGGTAGCGAATACCGGTCAGTGTTCGCGGACTCAATTTCAGGGGCGCATGGCCCTGGTCCGACTCGATCATCGCACCCATGCCAGTCAATGGCTTGATGATGCGCGCCATCGGACGGCTCGACAACGAGTGATCGCCGATCAGCTCCAGCGTCGAACCGAACAATTCACCTCGCCCGGCCAATGCCCCGCACAGCAGGCGCATGCCGGTGCCCGAATTGCCCAGATCAAGCGGTCCCTCCGGAGCCTTCAGGGGACCGGGATCGATCACGATTTCATCATCGCGATCCTCGATTCGAGCGCCCAGGGCGCCCATGGCGTTGAGCGTGGCCCGGGTGTCGGCACTGTCAAGAAACCCGGTCACCCGGGTGCGACTGCGCGCGAGTCCACCGAGAATCGCCAGTCGATGCGAAATCGACTTGTCTCCCGGCGGGACATAGGCACCCTTCAGGGGAGTATCGGCTGGCGCTACTCGCAATTTCATTGACCAAGGACCTGCCTGAGCGCGGCCAGTACGCGTTCATTCTGCGCCGGTGTGCCAATGGTGATGCGCAGATAATTATCGAGGCCGTAGTTGCCGACCGGGCGAACGATCACGCCCTGGCGCAAGAGCTTTTCATTGAGCTCATCGCCACTGGTCTCGAATTCGGCCAGCACGAAATTGGCCGCCGACGGAATCACTCCGGCGCCCATGGCCTCGAGCCCCGAACGCAGCAACTTCATGCCCTCGGCATTGATCGTTCTGCTGCGGGCAATGAAGTCATGATCGTCGAGGGCGGCCCGAGCGGCGGTCAGGGCCAGTGCATTGACGTTGAAGGCCGGGCGTACGCGGTTGAGCAGGTCGGCAATACCCGGGTTGGACAGCGCATAACCGATGCGCAGGCCCGCCAGGCCATAGGCCTTGGAAAAGGTCCGGGTCACGACCAGGTTGGGAAACTCCTCCAGCCAGGTCGAGGCATCGCCAAGGCGGTCCCCTTCGGCATATTCCGTATAGGCCTCGTCGACCACGCAGATGACATGCCCCGGCAATGAACCGACAAAGTCCTTCAGGCGCTGACCGTCCAGCCAGGTGCCGGTGGGATTGTTGGGATTGGCGACAAATACCAGCCGGGTCTCGGGTCCGACCCGTTGATACAGCGCCCTGAGGTCATGGCCCAACGGCATGGCATGATCGCGCGGCAGGGCCGGGGCAACCTGCGCGGTGGCGCCGACCATCTGGGTGGCGATGGGATAGACCGCGAAGCAGTACTGCGAAAACACCGCCTCCAGACCGGGCTGGAGAAACGCCTGGGCGAGAAACACCAGCACATCGTTGGAGCCGTTGCCCAGGGTGATGCAGGCCGGGTCGACGGCATGTCTGGCCGCCAGTGCCTGCTTGAGTTCGAAGCCATTGGCGTCCGGATACAGCCATAGATCATCGAGCTCTCCGGCAATCGCCGCGAGCGCCTTCGGACTGGCGCCGAGCGGATTCTCGTTGGAGGCCAACTTGATCGAATCGCTCACCCCGTATTCGCGCTCAAGTTCGGAAATCGGCTTGCCGGGCGTATAGGGCATGAGTTCACGAACACCGGGCACGGCCAGTTCACTGTAGTCGTAATTCTTCATGGCATCAGCTTGTTTCAGGGGGGCGGTGAATCGGAGGCTTCGCTGTCGGGAAGTCGACCCAGCACCGCCCGCGGATAGGATCCAAGCACCTTGACCAGGCGCGCCTCGCCATCGAGATCAGCCATGGCGGCTTTCAGTCCATCGTCTTCGACATGGCCGTCGACATCGATGAAGAATACGTAATCCCATCGCCCCTGCCGACTGGGCCGGGACTCGATGCGATTCATGTTGACCTGGTGGCGGGCCAGCGGTTCGAGCAGCTTGAACAGGGCGCCGGGACCATCGCGACCGGCCACCAGCAAGGTGGTCTTGTCATCGCCCGAGGGGGGCAGCAGATCACGGCCGAGCACCAGGAAACGGGTGGTGTTGTCGACGTGATCCTCGATGTTGGCAAACAGCACCGGCAGACCATAAACCTCGGCGGCGTGGCGACCGGCGATGGCGGCGGCATCGGGCGCGTGCCGGACCCGTCGGGCCGCCTCGGCGTTGCTGGACACCGGCACGGTCTCGGCCCGGGGCAGGTTGGCCGCCAGCCAGTGCTTGCACTGGGCCAGCGACTGGGGGTGGGAGTAGACCCGCTCGATGTCATCCAGGCGCCGGGCCCGGGTCAGCAGGTGCTGATGGATGCGCATCTCGACCTCGGCGGCAATCTTGAGATCGGAATGCAGAAACATGTCCAGGGTGTGCGAGACAATGCCCTGGGTGGAGTTTTCGACCGGCACCACGCCGAAATCGGCCTCGCCGGCCTGGACCTGCATGAAAACCTCTTCGATGCTCGGCTGGGCCAGGCCGTTGACCGAATGGCCGAACTGGCGATAAACGGCTTGCTGGGTAAACGTGCCCTCGGGACCGAGATAGGCAATTCGCATCGGTTCCTGCTGGGCCAGGCAGGCGGACATGATCTCGCGAAACACCCTGAGCATCACCGCATCGCTCAACGGCCCTTCATTTCGCTCGATCACCTTCTTGAGCACCTGGGCTTCACGGTCGGGCCGATAGTAGGCAGCCGCGGCCTCCAGTTGTCCCTTGGCCCTGCGAACCGCAGCCGCCAGCTCCGCCCGCTCGGCAATCAGTTGCTGAATCTGCCGATCCAGCTCGTCAATACGCGCCCGGATCTCCGGCAACTCGAGATTGGCTTTGACCTGAACGGGTTTGTCAGACGCAGTCAAACGACTTCTCCAGGGATCGGGGAGACGGGAGACGGGAGACGGGAGACGAAAACCCTACCCTTGCTCGTCTTCCGTCTTCCGTCTTCCGTCTATCCATCACGCCGTGATCACCTCAACCCCACCCAGATACCCCCGTAGCACCTCCGGCACCCGCACCGACCCGTCGCGCTGCTGATAATTCTCCAGCACCGCGACCAGGGCACGTCCGACCGCCAGGCCGGAGCCGTTGATGGTATGGACCAGTTCCGGCTTGCCGGTTTCGGGGTTGCGCCAGCGCGCCTGCATGCGTCGGGCCTGGAAGTCACCAAAATTGGAACACGATGAAATCTCCCGGTAAGCCGACTGGCCCGGCAACCAGACTTCCAGGTCGTAAGTCTTGCGCGCGGAAAAGCCCATGTCGCCAGCACATAGCAACATGACCCGATAGGGCAGCTCGAGGGCCTGGAGAATGCTCTCGGCATGGCCAGTCAGCGCCTCCAGGCATTGATCGGATTCGGCCGGCAGGCTGATCTGGACCAGTTCGACCTTGTCGAACTGATGCTGGCGAATCATGCCGCGGGTATCCTTGCCGTGCGAGCCGGCCTCGCGTCTAAAGCATGGGGTATGGGCCACGAACTTCAGCGGCAACCGGCCGGCATCGACAATCTGGTCGCCAACCAGGTTGGTCAGCGGCACTTCGGCGGTGGGAATCAGGTAGCGGGCCGGATCGTCCTCGACACAAAATGCGTCATCGGCAAACTTTGGCAATTGGCCGGTACCGCGCATGGTCTGGCCCAGCACCAGGTAGGGGACGTACATCTCGCGATAAGCGTGCGCATCGATGTGGCGGTCCAGCATGAACTGGGCGAGTGCGCGGTGCAATCGAGCCACCTGACCACCCAGCACGGCAAAGCGGCTGCCGGCAATGCGGGCGGCCGAATCGAAATCGATACCGTCCAGCATGGCGCCGATTTCGACATGATCACGCGGCTCGAAATCGAGCTCGGTAGGCTCACCCCAACTACGCTGCAACACGTTGTCGGCCTCGCTGGCGCCGTCGGGCACCTCGTCGGCCGGCAGGTTGGGCATGTCGTCGAACAGTTGCTCGAGCTGGTTGCGGATGTTTTCCAGCTCCGCCTTGGCTTGCTTGAGTTCATCACCCAGACGGGCGACCTCGGCCAGCAACGGTTCGATGTCCTCGCCGCGCGATTTGGCCTGTCCGATCGACTTGGAACTCACATTGCGTTGATTCTGCAACTCTTCGGCGCGCAGCTGATATGACTTGCGACGCTCTTCCAGGGCCGCATAGCTTTCGGTATCCAGGTGATAACCCCGGCGGGCCAGTCCCGAGGCGACACGGTCAAGGTCGTTTCTGAGTTGTTGCGGATCAAGCATGGTGTTTCGAGAAGGGATGATGAAGGATGACGTTGGCATCTCGTTCGGGGCCGGTCGAGAGCATGTGAACCGGGGCGCCAATCAGCTCGGCGATCCGGTCCAGGTAGGCCTGTGCCCCGGCAGGCAAAGCAGCCCGATCCGTCAAGCCCTGGGTGCTGCCCTCCCAGCCAGGCAGGGTCTCGTAGACCGGACGCACGCGCGACCATTCCTCGGCGCCCAGGGGAAAGCTGTCAACCCCTTCGTAATCCACACAGATCCTGACTTCATCGAAGGTATCGAGCACATCCAGCTTGGTGATGCACAATCCGGTCACGCCATTGATGCGAACCATGCGTTTCATGGCCACCGCATCCAGCCATCCGCAACGCCGTGGCCGCCCCGTGGTCGCGCCGAACTCCACCCCGCGTTCGGCCATCAGGCGTCCTGCCTGGTCATCGAGTTCGGTGGGAAACGGACCACTGCCGACCCGGGTGGTGTAGGCCTTGGTAATCCCGAGCACGTAATCAATGGCATCGGGTCCGACTCCGGCGCCGGTCATGACGCCACCGACCGTGGTATTCGACGAGGTCACGAAAGGATAGGTCCCATGATCGATATCCAGCAGGCTGCCCTGGGCGCCTTCATAGAGAATTCGACCACCGGCATCTCGCAAGTGATGCAGGTCAGCGGTGACATCGGTGAACATGGGCTTGAGCGCTTCGCCGAGGCGAGCGGCATCCTCGGCAATGGCCGCGCCGTCGACCCGCTCGGCGTTGTAGTAATGTTCGAGCAGGAAGTTGTGATAATCAATCACGCCATCGAGTTTTTCGGACAACCGTTCCGGATCCGCCAGGTCCGCCAGTCGCAGTCCATGGCGAGACACCTTGTCCTCGTAGGCCGGACCGATACCGCGCCCGGTGGTGCCGATGGCGCGCTTGCCACGCTTGTGCTCGCGCGCATTGTCGAGAGCCTGATGGCAGCCGAGAATCACCGGGCAGGCCGGAGAAATACCCAGCCGCGAGCGCACGTCGACGCCCTTGGCCTCCAAACCCTCGATTTCCCTCATCAGTGCCGCCGGCTCGACCACGACGCCATTGCCGATCAGGCACTTTGCCCGCGGGGTCAGCACACCGGACGGAATGACATGAAGCACGGTCTTTTCGCCGTTGATGACCAGCGTGTGGCCGGCATTGTGACCACCCTGGTAACGCACCACCGCGTCAACATCATGGGCGAGCAGATCAACGATCTTGCCCTTGCCCTCGTCACCCCACTGGGTGCCGAGGATCACTACGGATCTGGACATGGCTGCTTATCCGGTCAGTCGTCGGTCCGCATCTGGTCGAAGTATCGGAAGAACTCCGAACGCGTATCCATCAGCATGACGTCCTTTTCGGTTCCGAAGCTCTTGTCGTAGGCTTCCAGGCTGCGCCAGAACGAATAGAATTCACGGTCGCGCTCGAAGGCCTCCGCGTAGATCTCGATGGCGCGGGCGTCACCTTCACCACGCAGGCGCTGGGCATCTCGTTCGGCATCGGCGAGCAGCACACGCACCTGACGGTCAGCGTCAGCACGAATGCGCTCGGCCCGCTCGCGACCGAGCGAGCGCAACTCGTTGGCAAACTCGGTTCGCTGGGTTTCCATTCGCTCGAACACGGAATTGAGGACCTCGTCGGTCAATTCGATCTTCTTGATCCGCACATCGATCACATCCAGACCGAAGTCCTGGAACCGTCGGTCGGCGCGAACGACCAGACCCTCCATCATCTCGCGACGCTGCTCCGAGACCACTTCACTGAGGGTTCGCTGGGCAAATTCATCGCGCAGGTCATTACGGATCAGCTGGCTCAGGCGCGCACGGGCAAACATCATGTCGCCCCCTTGCGTTGAAACATAGAACTCACGCGGATCGGTAACTCGCCACTTGACGTAGTAGTCAACCTCGACGAACTTCTGCTCGGCAGTGTTCATCTGCTCCGGACGCATGTCCAGGGTAATCATGCGCTTTTCGATCTTGTGCACGTTGTTGATGAACGGCATCTTGAAATGCAATCCCGGTTCATAGTCCGCGCGCACGACCTCTCCAAGGCGGAACTTGATGGCGAACTCGGTCTCCTTGACCACGAATACGCTGTTGAGCCCGATGACCAGGGCCACGATGATGATGATCGGAATGAAAATTCTCATGTCAGCGTCCCTCCCGGCCGCGGCGGGCCCGAGCATCGGTTTGTGACATTCGCTGCTGTTCCTGGGGTGACATCAGGGGCGATGGCGGTGGCGGCGCAGCGCCGTGGCCCTCGCGCATGGTATCGAGCGGCAAATAGAACATGTTGTTGGAATCGGTCACATCCATCAGGATCTTGGCAGAGCGCCCGTAGACCTTCTCCAGGGTTTCGAGGTAAAGACGCTCACGGGTCACCTCGGGCGCCAGGGCGTACTGGTCATAAATGGCGACAAACCGGTCGGCCTCACCAGTCGCCTGGGCGATGATGGCATCGCGATAGCCCTGGGCTTCCTCGAGCACTCGAGCTGCCCGACCACGCGCCTCCGGCACCTCCTGGTTGGCGTACGCCTGGGCTTCGTTGGCAAAGCGGATCTGGTCCTCTCGGGCGCGAACGACATCGTCAAAGGCCGAGCGAACCTGGCTGGGTGGACGAACCTGCTGAAGGTTGAAAGAAGTGATATCGATACCCGGGTCGTAGCGCGAGATGATCTCCTCGAGCAGCGCCTGGCTGTCAAGGGCAACCTGGCCTCGACCGATCTCGAGGATGAAGTCCATGTTGTTGGTGCCGACGATTTCGCGCATGGCGCTATCGGCGGCCTGGGCCAGCGAGTCGATCGGGTCCTCGACATTGAACAGGAATTTCTCCGGTTCAACGATTCGATATTGCACCGCGAAGGCCAGGTCGATGAGGTTCTCATCACCGGTCAGCATGCGGCTCTGGCTTTCCAGGGAACTGACCCGGCTGACGTTGACCTTGATGACTTCCTCGATCGGTCGCGGCATGGTGATATTGAAACCCGGCGTCAGCGTGCGACTGTATTCACCGAAACGCAGCACGACGCCGCGCTCGGATTCGTCGACAATATGAATGGAGTTCCAGGCAATCCAGATCAGCAACAACACGCCGACCAGCAGAAACAGGCCGCCCATTGACGGGCCACCCCTTCCTGACGATCCGCGCTTGTCATCACCACCACCGCCGCCCATGATCTTCTTCAAGCGGCGCTGGACGTTGGCGAAGACCTCATCGAGGTCGGGCGGTTGCTGACCATTGCCGCCTTTCCAGGGATCGCGGTCACCACCGCCACCACTTCCCCGTCCGGGTTCATTCCAGGGCATTGACTTCTCCGTAGATTCCGATTGCCTGTGGGTAAGAAAATTCTTGGATTCCGGTAGCGCTCGCACAACCTGATGGCGCGCCGTCTACCGGGCCGACTAGTTTAACAGGAGTTGCTCGGCCAGTTTACCGTCAGGACCGTCAAGGCGGGTCAATTGCCGCACATCGCGCCGGTCCAGATCAACCTCGAGCTCACTGCCGCCCCGGTCATCAACGCGTTCGGTGCGTACCACGCCCAGCTCGAACAGCCGGGCGCGCAGACGCTGACGCTTGGCCGGCAGGTGAATCCAGCGGTGAATGCGACCTTCGCCGATGCGCTCGCCAATGGCCTCGGCCAATGCATCCATGCCTGCGCCGGTGCGCGCCGACACCCACACGGCGCTCACCTTCCCGGAAGCATCGCGCTCCAGACCGGCCGCATGCTCCGACAGGTCGACCTTGTTAAAGACTTTCAGGTGTTCCAGGTCGCCGGCCCCGATGTCATTGAGCACCTCTTCAACGACGCCCTGATGGCGCAACCGGTCGGGATCGACACAATCGATGACGTGAATCACCAGGGTCGCCGACAGCGTCTCTTCGAGTGTCGCGCGAAACGCCGCGATCAGCTCATGCGGCAGATCACGAATGAATCCGACCGTGTCGGAGACCAGCACGGTGCCTCCGTCAAGTCCCTGGATTCGCCGCACGGTCGGGTCCAGGGTTGCGAACAATTGGTCCTTTTCCAGCACCTCGGCCGAGGTCATGCGATTGAACAGGGTGGATTTGCCGGCATTGGTGTAACCGACCAGCGCGACCAGTGGCGCCTCGCCGCGCTCACGCGCTCGACGACCCTGGGCGCGACGCTGCTCGACCTTGGCCAGTCGGGCGGTCAACTGACGAATGCGATTGCCAAGCAGGCGGCGATCGGTTTCGAGCTGGGTTTCACCCGGCCCGCGCAAACCGATTCCGCCGCGCTGGCGTTCGAGGTGAGTCCAGCCACGAACCAACCGGGTGGACAGGTGTTTGAGCTGAGCCAGCTCAACCTGCAACTTGCCTTCATGGGAGCGTGCTCGCTGGGCGAAGATGTCCAGAATCAAGGTGGTGCGGTCGAGCACGTTGCACTTGAACCGTCGCGCCAGGTTGCGCTCCTGGACCGGGCTCAGCCGGGCGTTGACCAGGACCAGCCCGACCTGGTGCTCGGCGATCTGCTCAGCCACCTCCTCGACCTTGCCCGACCCAACCAGATAGCGTGGATCCGGCCGATCCCGCGGCGCCTTGACCTCGGCCACAATCTCCAGACCAGCGGATTCGGCCAGCAGCCGGAACTCTTCTCGCGAATCGGCATCATCCCCGACTTCCATAATCGGATGGAGCAACAAGGTGGCCGAACTTGCGGCCCGTTGGGCCGATGAAGCGGAATCGATCAGGGTTCAGACTCCTCGTCGCCCGGATCAAGTCGCACGTTGCGCGCCGGAACGACGGTCGAAATGGCATGTTTGTAGATCATCTGGCTGACCGAATTCTTGAGCAAGACCACAAAGTTATCGAACGATTCGATCTGCCCCTGCAACTTGATCCCGTTGACCAGATAGATCGCGACCGGAATGCGCTCCCGACGCAATGCATTCAGGAATGGATCCTGCAGCGATTGACCTTTAGACATATTATTCTCCTTTGAATTCTCAGTCTATCGTTGTTGAGGGATCGTTTGCATTCCATGCGATTTCGCCCGGCTGCAAGCCCATTCAGCCGAGTCTGCCTCGCTGTCGTGAAAATCTCTCTACCTGATTGAAAATTCTCTTAATTGTAAGGCTTCTGCCCGGATCATACCAGAGTGCGCCTGAAAACTGTCGCAATGCGGTCAACTGCCGCTTGGCCAGCTGCCGGGTGGCGGATCGGGCTCGGTCGACGAATGCCTGTCGATCAAGCCGCCCATCGAGATACTGCCAGGCCTGGCGATAACCGACACTGCGCATGGACGGCGATGACACACTCAGCGCGCGACGTCGACGCAAAGCCGAAACCTCATCGAGAAACCCCGCCTCCAGCATTTGGTCAAGCCGTATGCCGATACGCTGATGCAATACATGGCGATCAGTCGGGGTCAACACAAGTCGGAGCGTGACCAGGCGCGGCAAGCGATTGTGACGATGAAAACAACTGGGCCCCTTGCCGGTCAGTCGGACAATCTCGATGGCGCGCTGGATTCTCTGTGGATCATTGACTGAAATCGAGGCGGCCGCCTGCGAGTCGATTCGCGCCAACTCGGCATGCAGGGCCGCCCAACCGCTGGATTCGGCCTGACGAGCGATCTGGCGACGCACTTCCGGGTCAGCGCCTGGCAAGCGGTCCAGGCCATAGATCAGGGCACGCAACCACATCATGGTGCCGCCAACCAGTAGCGGTAAACGCTTGTTGCGTGCCGATTGCTCCATGCAGGCCCGGCAATCACGCTCGAAATCCGCCGCCGAATAGGCTTGCTCGGGCTCACAGACATCGATCAGGGCATGGGGAAAGCGTTGGCGAGTGGCGGCGTCAACCTTGGCCGAGCCGATATCCAGGCCGCGGTAAACCTGGGTCGAATCGACACTGATCAAGTCAACCGGGAAACGCTCGGCCAGGGCCAGTGCAATCGCGGTCTTGCCGGCCGCCGTGGGTCCGGCCAGGATTACCGCCGGTGGCAGGACCGGATGGTCGTCGCTATTGTCCACGCAGGAACAGCCGGTCCAGCGACTTCATGTCCATCTGCACCCAGGTCGGCCGTCCATGATTGCATTGATCGCTACGCTCGGTGCGCTCCATGTCCCGCAGCAGGCCGTTCATCTCGTCGAGCGTCAAGCGGCGGTTGGCCCGCACCGATCCGTGGCAGGCCATGGTGGAGAGCAATTCATCAATGGCCGACTCCACTCGGGTGCTGTCACCCAATTCGACCAGATCGGCCAACACATCGCGCACCAGGACGATGCTGTCGGCCCGGGCCAGCAAGGTCGGTACGGCCCGGATCACCAGGCTTTCCGGGCCGGCCAGGCCCAGGTCGAAGCCAAGCTGATTGAGCGCATTCGCATGCGTTTCCAGTGCGTTGGCTTCGCGCCGCGAAATGGCCAGCTTCTCGGGGACCAGCAAGCGCTGGGACTTGACCCGCTCCTGAGACCAGGTGCTCTTGAGTTGCTCGTAGACAATGCGTTCGTGAGCAGCATGCATGTCGACCACGATCAGACCCTGGGCGTTTTCGGCCAGCACAAACACACCATGAATCTGGGCAACGGCAAATCCCAGGGGTGGAATGTCCTGCGCGTCCTCACCGCCTTCGGACTGACGGATCGATGCCAGCTCGGCATAGCGCGCAACGCTGTCTCTCACCCCGAGGCCCAGCCCGCCCTGCTGACCCGATGCCGCGGGGCCGGAATGACCGGATCGCGCGAACGCCTCATCGGGCGTCGCGGACGCACCGGCCGATCCACCGGGCCGGGTCTCGGCCAAGAACGAGTGTATCGTCGAAAACAGGAAGTCATGAACCAGACGACTGTCACGGAACCGGACTTCGGTCTTTTGCGGATGAACATTGACGTCGACCCGACCCGGATCAATGTCAAGCTTGAGCACGAAGGCCGGATGGCGACCGTGAAACAGCACGTCCCGATAGGCCTGGCGAATGGCATGGGCCACCAGCCGGTCCTTGACCAGGCGGCCATTGACGAAAAAGAACTGCAAGTCGGCTTGACTGCGCGAGAAGTTCGGCCGGGCAATCCAGCCGGACAAACGCAAGCCGGCATGCTCGCGTTCAATGTTCAGCGATTGCTCGACAAACTCATTGCCGCACACCTCGCCCACCCGACGTTGTTCACCGGCCTGATCCGACACCGATGGCAGACGCCGAACCGCTCGCCCGTTGTTGATCAGTTCAAAGCCGATCCCCGGGCAGGCCAGGGCCATGCGCCGGACCAGTTCATCGATGTGGTTGTACTCGGTCCGTTCGGTACGCAGGAACTTGCGCCGGGCCGGGGTGTTGTAGAACAGGTCGCCGACCTCGATGACGGTCCCGGGCGGCATCCCTGACGGGGCCGGTTCGCCGACCTGCCCGCCTTCGGCCGTGACTTCGAAACCGCTGTCCTGGTCGGGCGGCCGCGAGGCCAGGCGGACCCGCGCCACCGAGGCAATCGAGGGCAGCGCCTCACCGCGAAACCCCAGACTCGCCACCCCTTCCAGATCCTCCAGGCAGGCGATCTTGCTGGTCGCATGGGCGCTCAAGGCCAGGATCAGTTCATCGCGTGCAATGCCGCGACCATCGTCACTGACCCGTATTCTGCGCGTCCCGCCCTGCTCCACTTCCACGCGGATCTTTCCAGCACCGGCATCAATGCTATTTTCGACCAGCTCCTTGACCACCGACGCCGGACGCTCAACCACTTCCCCCGCAGCGATCTGGTTGACTAGATGGACTGGAAGCTGACGGATGGACATGGGTGGTGGAGGTGGGTTGAGGAACGCGTCTGTCGGAGCATTTATGGTAACCCGGTTGGGGGGAAGCGGTTTCCGGTTTACGGTTTCCGTCTCCCATCTCCCGTCTCCCGTCTCCCGTTGGAGTCAGCTCCCGCCCGGAATCACCAGCACGGACCCGGGATGAATCACATCCCCATTGAGGTTGTTGGCCTCGCGCAGGCGTCCCACCGACACCTGGTAGCGTTGTGCGATAAGGCCCAGGGACTCGCCCCGTGACACGACATGGCGATCGCGCACACGGTTAGCCGCAAACCAGGTGCCTTGCGGCGCATTGCGCTCGAAATGACGCTGCACGCCGGCGGTAATGGCCTCGGCGACCTGGCGACGGTGGGTGGCATTATTGAGATTCTGCTCATCCTGCGGGTTGCTGATGAAGCCGACCTCGATCAGCACGCTCGGGACATCGGGCGAGCGCAGAACCACGAAGTTGGCGCGCTCGACTCGGCTGCGATGCCGTCGGCCGACGTGGCCGAGCTGATCGAGGATCTGCTCGGCGGCATCGTTGCTGTACTCCAGGGCAGCGCTTTGTGATAGATCGAGCAGCACGGAGTTGAGCATGTCATCGCCCCGGTCCAGCTTGACGCCACCGACCAGATCCGACTGGTTCTCGCTTTCGGCCAGCAGGCGGGCGGCCTCACTGGACGCGCCGCTTCGTGACAGCACATAGACCGAGCTGCCGCGCACGCGAAAATCCTGGAAGGCATCGGCATGCAGGGACACGAAAAGATCGGCCTTGGCCTTGCGAGCGCGATTGTAGCGCTCGTGCAGGGGCACAAAATAATCACCGGTGCGGATCAGGACCGCGCGCATACCGGGTTTGTCGTCGATATGCTTGGCCAACTCTCTGGCAATGGCCAGCGTCACCTCTTTTTCCTGGGTGCCGCTGGGACCGATTGCCCCCGGGTCTTCGCCGCCGTGTCCGGGATCAATGGCGACGATCATGTCACGCTCGCCCCGGGTGGCCTCGCGCACTACTTCGCGAACCCGCTCGGCCGGGCTCTGGGCATCTTCGGGGGTCAGATCAATGACAAGGCGATGGCCGTACTTGCCGGCCGGGTCGAGCAGAAAGCTTTGCGGTTTGGCGCCGGCCTCGAGATCAAAAACCACGCGCAAGTCCGTACCGTTGCGCACGCCATGACGCACACCCCGGATCACCCCGCCACGTTCGCTATCGAACGGCAACTCACCGGCCGTCGCGGCGCCATCGATGTCGACAACCACTCGGGCCGGATCATCCAGGGTGAACAATCGGTACTCGACACGCTGGTCGAGATCAAGTACGGCCCGGGTGCTGTCGGGACCCGCCCAGACGCGCAGATTCTCGATTTCGGCCGCCCAGGACAGCGAAACCCCGACCACCAGGACGGCAGCGAAGCAGATTTTGGCCTTGAGCATTGACATCAACGGCGTCCACCATGAACTGACCCGCTAACAATGATGCACTCAAATGATCAATATTTCAAGCTAAAACTGATAGATACAAGCATTTCCCAGAACCAGGGTTCAGTTCAGGCCGTAACTCTGAACTTACTCATCCCGTCCGGCCCAGCTCGCGGGAGCCGTGCTCCTCATCCCGGCTTTCCCCATCTCGCAATCCGAGCAGCACCTCAAGCTGTTCACTCTTCTCATTCGACAGAAGATCGGCCAGGGTGTATCGATTCAGAGTCGCCAGGAATTGTGCAAGCGCTTCACCAAGCATTCCCTTCAGTCGACAGGCCGGAGTGATCACGCATTGATTGTCGGAGCGGAAGCATTCGACCAGCCCCAGATCGGGCTCCATGACCCGAACCACTTCACCAATACGGATTTCGTCCGCTGCACTAGACAGGTTCAATCCGCCACCGACTCCGCGAACGGAACGCACGTAGCCACTGGCCGCCAGCCGCTGAACGACTTTCATCAGGTGGTTTCTCGAGATTCCATAGGCCTCTGAAATCTCCCGGATGGTGCTACGCTCGTCGGGCCTGAGACCCAGGTAAATCAGTACTCTGAGTGAATAGTCGGTGTAGTGGGTCACTCTCATGGTTCGTCTGTCAGCAGCCAGGCCGGGAACCGGATCGGATACTGAATGCCTCCGCTAGGTTTAGGATTCCGTCAACATCTGAACCGTTTTATAACGCAGGATCGACATCACTCACTTGAGCAGCGTCAATAAATGCATTCAAAAAAGTGTTTTTAGGACAATTGACCGATTTTAGTCAAGTGTTCTCAGCGGGCAGGCAAGAACTTGAGCGGATCCTCGGGCCGGCCATCACGGCGAATCTCGAAATGCAGGATTTCTTCATCGCGCTCGTTGCGACCCATTTCGGCAATCGCCTGGCCTGCCCGAACCCGGTCTCCCTCATTGACCAGACGACGCCGGTTATGCCCATAGGCAGACAACATGCTTTCCGAGTGCTTGATGATGATCAGGTCGCCATATCCGATCAGAGCGGCGCCACTGTAGACCACATCCCCCTCGGCGGCGGCGACCACGGTCTGTCCGGACTCACCGCCAATTCCGATCCCGCGCCGTGTCGCCGAGGGATCGAACGGCCGGGTGACTCGCCCTTCAGTCGGCCAGCGCCAATCCACACCGGCCACGCGCCGGGTCTCATCCGGATCGGCTGATTCGTCCGGCCTGGACTCCGGTTCCGGGGCCTTCGGTTGCGGGACTTCCTCCTTGGTTTCGGTTGGAGTGGTCTCGGCGACGCGCGGTGGAGCGCTCATGCGCAGCTCCTGACCCGGCCGGATGGTGTAGGGCTCATCAATATCATTCCAGTCGGCCACCTTTCGCCAATCCAGACCGAAGCGAAAGGCTATCGAGTAAAGGGTGTCTCCCCGACGCACTTCGTAAATGGGCGGGGGTGGTTGAACGGGCGGGCGGGTGTCCGTGGGCGGTGCCGGAACTCGCGGCTCATCGACCGGGTCCGGGCGCCAGGGGCCACAGGCGGTAACCAGCGCCATGGCCAACAGCACAAGCAGAAACATTCGAACTGGTGCGAGACCACATGGGCGCCTCGGAGACATCAGGTCACCCGACTCTACTCAAGGCCACCCAGCAGCGGCACGAACACCACAAGCCCAAGATCTTCACGTTCGAATCCCTTGTCCGTGCGCGTGGTACGAATCAGGCGCTGATGGCGCCCTTCCTGTTCGGGAGCCACAAGAACACCGCCAACCGCCAATTGTTCAAGCAGTGAATCCGGAATCAAGCCACCGGCCGTGACCAGGATGGCGTCGAAGGGCGCCTGGGTCGGCCAGCCGTTCAATCCATCGGCATGGCGAGTGTAAATGTTGTGCATCCCAAGACTGTGGAAACGCTGGCGCGCCAGGCGCACCAGCTCGCCGATCCGCTCGGTGCTGAAGACCTTGTCGGCCACGCGGCTCAGGATTGCGGCTTGGTAGCCTGAGCCCGTGCCGATCTCAAGCACCTTGGACAATCTGCCGTCACCAAGCACCGCCTGGGTCATCAGGGCCACCACGTAGGGTTGCGAGATGGTCTGTCCCCGACCAATGGGCAAGGCGGTATCTTCGTAGGCACGCGAAGAAAGCGCTTCATCGACAAACAGGTGACGCGGGGTCACCCTGATCGCCTCGAGTACCCGCTCGTCGCGTATACCCTTGGCGCGCAGGCGACTGACCAGGCGCTGGCGCGTGTTCTCCGAGGTCATGCCGATGCCCCGCTGGGCCGCAGGTGTCATTCCCTCCCCCCACTGGAATTTAGATGGTCGATCCAGTGACTGACCTGATCAAGCGCCTGATACCGGGTCAGGTCGACGTGAATGGGCGTCACCGAGACAAATCCCTGGCGGATTGCATTGAAGTCGGTGCCGGGGCCGTTGTCCTGCTCGCCGCCCGGCGGGCCGATCCAGTAGAAGCTGCGCCCGCGGGGGTCATTGAGCGGTATGACATCCTCGGATCGATGTCGGTGCCCAAGCCGAGTGGTTTCAAAGCCCCTGACCTCTTCCCAGGGCAAATCGGGTACGTTGACATTGAGAATCGTGTCCGCCGGCAGCGGTTCGGCGATCAGACGCTGCATCAGGATGCGCGCCACCCGGGCGGCGGTTTCGTAATAACTAGGGCCTTCGCGGCCGTAAACCAGAGACACGGCCATCGCCGGGAGACCGAGAAATCGACCCTCCATGGCCGCGGCCACTGTCCCGGAATAGAGCACATCATCGCCGAGATTGGCGCCGGCATTGATGCCGGAAACCACCATGTCCGGCTCCTCTTCGAGCAAGCCCGTGATGGCAATATGCACGCAATCGGTGGGTGTGCCGAATACCCGGTAGGCGCCGTCACTACGTCGGTCCACCCGAATCGGCTGATCCAGGGTCAGAGAGTTGCTGGCGCCCGATCGATCCCGATCCGGAGCAACCACGGTCACCTCTCCACACTCTGCAAGTCGCTCGGACAACAGGCGAATTCCCGGTGCGTACAGGCCATCGTCGTTGGATATGAGAATATGCATGCTTGAATGGTCCTCGGTCAGACGTCACTATAAATGCTTGCAAGCCGCTTCGGAGAGTTTTGATGGCCATCGACGATGACGAACGCGAACTGTTTCGCAGCTCGGTCGGTCCAGTGCGCCGAATTCAGGCAGAGCGCCGTCACCAGCCGCGACCGGCCGCTCGGCCCGTACCCGCGCAGCGTCAGGCCGACGAGACAGCCGTTCTGGACGAAATGGCCCATGGCCCGATCGATTTCGACCACATCGAATCCGGAGAGGAGCTGCAATGGCTTCGTCCGGGGATGCAGAAGCGAATTGTAAAGCGTTTGCGTCGTGGACACTGGCGTGTTCAGGATGAAATCGATCTTCACCAGATGAATACCGAGGCCGCTGCAAATTCGATCCGGACATTCATACGCCTGGCCGAGCGCGATGGCTTGAGCTGTGTCAAGATCATCCATGGCAAAGGCTTGAGGTCCGGGCCCGATGGCCCTCGCCTCAAGCGCCTGACGGCCCGATTGCTCAGCCGCATGAGCCCGGTTTGCGCATTTTCCTCTGCGCCCGCCCATGACGGCGGCACGGGTGCAGTCTATGTGCTGTTGAAACCCGGGCGTTGACTCGACATGGACGGTGCGATCGCTGCATTCCTTGTTCTCGGCCTGGTCGCACTATGGTGGTACTCGGCCATCCAGGCGCGCGACCTGGCGCGTGATGTCGCCCGGGATTTCTGCAAGCGCCAGGGCTGGCAGTTGCTCGATCAGACGGTCGCCTTGATTTCAATGCGCCCGATTCGGCACAACGACCGCATGAGCTGGAAACGTCGCTATCGTTTCGACTTCAGCCCGGATGGCGGGAAACGGCTCAGTGGCGAGTTGATGCTGATCGGCTACCGCCTGGAGACGATCTCCGCGGATCTGGAAAATGGGGGACGTCTGATTGAATGACTCTCGAGACGGGAGACGGGGAGGATTCAGGGGTCAGGGGTAAGTCTACTAAATCGAGGGCGGTGGATAACCTGAACCCTGAACCCTGAACCCTGAACCCTGAAACCTAAACCGGAACCCGGAAACCGTCAGTTCCCCTGCCCCCTACTTGACTACCTTCAGATTTGGCCGGCGCGGGTCGGAATCGTCTTCGGCGTCGCTCTTGCCATCGCCGGACTTGGATTCACGCCCCTCGGCCTGGCCGAGATCTTCTTCCTCGGGGAACATCATGCCGCGTCCGTTCTCACGGGCATAGACGGCCTGGACGGCCGGCATGGGAACACTGACGGCGCGGGACACGCCACCGAAACGGGCCACGAAAGTGATCAACTCGTTGTCCATGATCAGATCGCGGACGGCCTGGGGGCTGACATTGAGAATGACCTTGCCATCCTGCAACGCCTCGTTCGGCACCTCGACGCCATCCACACCGCCATCAACCAGCAGGTGAGGCGTCAATCCGGAATCAACGATCCATTCATGAACCGCTCGAACCAGGTACGGCCGACTCGAAACCATTTCGATCAATCCTTCTCGCGCAGCAGGCGTTCGACTTCGGTCAGGCTGCGCTGAAATGAATCGCGCTGGAACATTCGTTCCATGTAACGATTCAGATTCGGCGCAGAGCGCTGATCCAGGTTGATGTCATAGGAAGGAAGACGCCACAGCAGCGGAGCCAGCGCACAGTCAACCAGCGACAGCTCGTCATTGAGCAGATACGGGGTCAGTCCGAACAGATCATCGGATGCGGTCAGGCTGTCACGCAACTGCCCCCGGGCGGTGGCCACCTTTTTTTCTCCCCCCGAGGTCTCGATGATCTCGCCAGCTTCAATCCAGTCTCGATTCATTCGATACATGGCCAGCCTCAGCCGGGACCGCGAAACCGGATCAACCGGCATCAGCGGCGGGTGCGGATAGCGCTCGTCCAGGTACTCGGCCACCACCCACGTGCCATACAGCACCATGTCGCGATCAACCAGGGTCGGGGTCTCGCTGTACGGATTGAGGTCGGCAAGATCCGCAGTAGCTGCCCGATCCTGCTCAACGTGAATGATCTCGACGTTGATGCCTTTTTCGGCCAGAACGAATCGCACTCGGTGACAATTGAGGCAGTTCTCCGAAGAATACAATGCCATCATGTTCCAGTCCCTCTTTCCGTTATTGCGTTGTGTCGAACAGGCCGACGCGAAAAATCACTTCTTCACGTCCTTCCAGTACTCCTGGTACAGGAGCCAGGAGATGAAGGTGAACAAGGACAGGAACAAAAAGACCCAGATTCCCAGTCGCTTGCGTGTGAGCTGGGCGGGCTCAGAAATGTATTCCATGAATGCAACCAGGTCGCGAATGGCGCGATCATATTCGGTCGGCGACATTGCGCCGGGCTGATCGAGCTCCAGAGAGACCACCTCGGTGCGAACCTCACCGCCGGAGGCCTCGCGCTGCTCGGTCACCGCCCGTTGAATACCCTGCAACTCCCAGAGCACGTGCGGCATGGACGGATGTTCCAGGACCGTGTTGTTCCAGCCATCATCGGTCAGATAGAAGCTGCGCATGAAGGTGTAAATCCAGTCCGGACCACGAGATCGAGCCGTCAGGGTCAAATCCGGCGGAACCACGCCGAACCATTCCTCGGCATCCTCATCGCGCATCGCGGCCAGCAGGTAATCGGAGAGCTCCTGATCACCAAACGCCAGGTTTCCGAGCACCTCTTCCTCGCTCAGATCAAGATCATTGACCAGGTGCTGGTAACGCACGAACTCGGCCGAGTGGCAACTCATGCAGTAGTTGACGAACAGGGTCGCGCCACGCTGGACGGAGGCCTGGTCGAAGACATTGCTGCCAGCATGATCGAGGTCACCGTACTTGCCGGCGGCCTGAAGGCTCAACGATGCCAGCAAAAGCATCGCGCCCATGGAGACTATACGGTCAATCATCAGTGCGTCACTCGCTCAGGTACGGGTTTGGTCTTTTCAAAACGGGTCCAGATCGGCATCAGAATGAAAAAGGCGAAATAGAGAAACGTCCAGAACCTCAATTCGAACGTACTCGATTCCTGAGACAGGCCCAGCATGCCCAAGCGGATGAAAGCCACGGCGAAGATGAACAGCGCCAGCTTGGACATCCAGCTCCGATATCGGATGGACTTGACCGGACTGCGATCCAGCCAGGGCACCAGATAGAGAATCAATACCGCCGCTCCCATCAGGAGCACGCCCATCAGCTTGTCAGGCACGGCCTGCAGGATCGCGTAGAACGGTGTGAAGTACCACACCGGCGGAATATGATCAGGCGTGACCAGCGGATCGGCAGGAATGAAATTATCCGGCTTGAGGAAATAGCCACCGAACTCCGGTGCGAAAAAGATGATGAACGCGGCAATCAACAGGAAGAACGATGCGCCGAAGATATCCTTGACGGTGTAGTAGGGATGGAACGGGATGCCGTCACGCGGGCGACCATTCTCGTCCTTGTTGGCCTTGATCTCGATACCGTCGGGATTGTTGGAGCCGACTTCATGCAGGGCGGCCAGGTGAAGCACCACCAGCAGCAGCAGAACCATGGGCAAGGCCACCACGTGCAGGGCGAAGAACCGGTTCAAGGTGGCATCGGCGACAAAGTAATCGCCGCGAATCCACTCGACCAGCCCGTCACCGATGTAGGGCACGGCGCCAAACAGGGAAATGATGACCTGGGCGCCCCAGTAAGACATCTGGCCCCACGGCAACACATAGCCCATGAAGGATTCGGCCATCAGGACCAGGTAGATGGTCACACCCAGTATCCAGACCAGTTCACGCGGTTTCTGATACGAGCCATACATCAGGGCGCGGAACATGTGCAGGTAGACCACCACGAAAAACAGTGACGCGCCAGTCGAGTGCATGTACCGAATCAGCCAGCCCCACTCGACATCACGCATGATGTATTCGACCGAGGCAAACGCCAGTTCGGCGTCCGGCTTGTAATGCATGGTCAGAAAAATGCCGGTTACGATCTGGTTGACCAGCACCAGCAGCGACAACGAGCCGAAGAAGTACCACAGGTTGAAATTCTTGGGCGCGTAGTACTCGGTCAGGTGCTTGCGATTGAATTCGGCAATCGAGGAACGCTCATTGATCCAGTCATTGACCACTTCGAAGGGCCTGGAAAAATTGATTGCGGGCTTGGCCATGATCAGGCAGCTCCTTCTTCTGGATCCATTCCGATCATGACGTTGTCATCATCGATGAATGAATACGGGGGCACCAGCAGGTTGCGAATGGCCGGCACCCCGCGAAAAACCCGGCCGGCCAGGTCGAAAGTCGAGCGGTGGCACGGACAGAAGAATCCGCCCTTCCAATCCGAGTCGAAGGGCTGTGGTCCGATTTCCGGCACCACCTGCGGCACGCAGCCCAGATGGGTGCAGTGAACATTCAGCACCAGAATTTCAGGACGAATAGAGCGATGGACGTTGCGTGCATAGACCGGCTGTTGATCGGCAACCGAAGACTCGGGATCACGCAGACGCTCGGCCAGCCCGGGCAATTCCTCCAGCATGCGATCAGTCCGGCGCATGATGCCGATGGTCTGCCCACGCCACTGCACCCGGGTCAGCTGACCCGGCTCGAGGTTTCCGATATAGACTTCGACCGGCGCACCCACAATGCGCGCCTTGGAGCTGGGCTGCAGAGAGGAAAGAAATGGCCAGGCGGCAGCGCCGACGCCGGCCGCGCCGATCACGCCAGTGGTCGCCATCAGCAACCGGCGCCGACCCAGGTCGGTCTGCGGCTGGATGGAATCAAGTGATTCGGTTTCGGACATGAATTACTCCCGATCTAACGAGTCTAGTCCGGACAGCCAGTGGCTGATCGGCTTTCCGGATGGTTCTTGACGAATGGCCTCGAATTCGCCCGAAACAGGGCCGGAGCGGACCGGTTTGGCCAACCCCACTTCAGGCGCACATTGATGTTCAATCGGCTATTTTAGCGAAAAATTAAGGATAAGCACAATTATACTTGCCTGGAAATGAAGTTCGTCAATGCCCGAACCCCGGCCAGGCAGGCCCTCAAGCCCCTTATAATCGGCCCTGTACAGCTCGTCCACCCGGTCCAAGACCAACAGTTCCCGTCGTGAAGATTTTTCTCCAGTTCACCAGTCAGTTCGTTCTGCTCGGCTTGGCGATCGCCTTTGTCATCGTATTCTTTCGTCCCGACCTGCTGCCGGCGCTCGATCAGGCCCAGACGGCACCGGGTCCGACCTCCTACGCCGATGCCGTCAATCGGGCCGCACCATCGGTGGTCAGCATTTACACCCGCACCCTTGTCAGCCAGCGCATGGACTATCGCGGCCGTGACAGTGTCTTTCAGGCGCTCTATCGCGACCGGGTCATTACCCGTCCGCGCCGGGGGCTCGGCAGCGGTGTGATCCTGTCCGAGGATGGTCTGATCCTGACCACCCAGCACGTCATTTCGGATGTCGACGACATCATTGTCGCCCTGTGGGACGGCCGGGTCGCCGAAGCCACGGTCGTCGGCAGCGATCCCGGCACCGACCTGGCCGTTTTGAAGATCGAACTCGATGATCTGCCGGCTGCCCGCCTGGCCACCGAAACCCGGCTGCGCGCCGGTGATGTGGTCCTGGCCATTGGCAACGCCTTCGGCCTGAGCCACACGGTCACCATGGGCATTGTCAGCGCTACCGGCCGCGGACAGCTCAACCTGACCACATTCGAGGATTTCATTCAGACCGATGCCGCCATCAATGCCGGCAACAGCGGCGGCGCCCTGATCAATCCGGCCGGAGAAATCATCGGCATCAACAGCGCTTCCCTCAGCCAGTCCGTCGGCGCCCAGGGCATCAGCTTCGCCATTCCCGCTCCGCTGGCCCATCGCACCATGACCCAGATCATCGAGTACGGCCAGGTCCGGCGCGGCTGGATCGGCCTGGATCTGACCGATCTGACGTTTGCTCTGGAGCACCGGGGCGAACCCGTCACGGGGGCCAGGGTCTCGCGCGTCGACTATGGCGGGCCAGCCTGGCGGGCCGGCATGCAATCAGGTGACATTCTGGTGCAAGCTGATGATCAGCCCGTCAGTTCCGCGCGCGAGTTCATGCTGCGGGTCTCGGAGCTTGAGCCGGGCACCGAAATGGACCTGCTGATCTTTCGGGGCGGTGAAATGTTCACCACCACTGTCCGCCTGATTCAGCAGCCGCCGCTGGATTGAGCCGAACCCCGCGACCCGATCAGGCCTTTGGCAAGGTCACACCGCGCTGACCCATGTACTTGCCGGCCCGATCGGCATACGAGGTCTCGCAGGCCTCGTCGGATTCCAGAAACAGAAACTGCGCGACCCCCTCATTGGCATAAATGCGTGCCGGCAGCGGGGTGGTGTTGGAAAACTCCAGGGTGACATGGCCTTCCCACTCCGGCTCCAGCGGCGTCACATTGACAATGATGCCGCAACGGGCATAGGTCGACTTGCCCAGGCAAATGGTCAGCACGTTGCGCGGAATTCGAAAATACTCGACCGTGCGCGCCAGCGCGAACGAGTTGGGCGGGATGATGCAGGTCTCGCCAGTGAAATTGACAAAGCTGTTTTCATCAAAGTGTTTGGGATCGACGACAGCCGAGTTGATGTTGGTGAATATCTTGAATTCATCGGCGCAACGGCCGTCGTATCCGTAGCTGGAGGTCCCGTAGGACACCAGCTTGCGACCGTCATCAGCCTGTCTGATCTGCCCCGGTTCGAAAGGCTCGATCAGGCCATGGGTTTCGGCCATATGCCGAATCCAGCGGTCGGATTTGATGCTCAAGGGTCTGACTCCAGTATCTTGCGGGTGACAAGTGAGCCCGGATTATTGCAGATCGCTATTCGACAATCTTGATTTTCGGCATCCGGACGCGCTGATCGCGCGCCTGGAGTGACAGTCTCGCCGCCACGTTGCGCGCGACCTCGCGAAAGCGCATCGATACTGGATGATCGGGATCGCTGGCCACGATCGGCGCACCATCGTCGGTCGACCGGCCCAGCCCGGCATCCAGCGGAATCTGACCGATCAGCACCTGGCCGGTTTCGCGGGCAATACGCTCACCGCCTCCGGCTCCGAAAATGGCCTCTTCATGCCCGCACTGACTGCAGATGTGGGTGGACATGTTCTCCAGGATTCCGAGCGTGGGAATCTTGACCTTGTTGAACATCGCAACGGCCCGCCGCACATCGTCGACGGCAATTTCCTGCGGCGTGGTCACGGCCACCGCCCCGGCGACCGGAATGCGCTGGGCCAGGGTCAACTGAATGTCCCCCGTGCCCGGCGGCAGATCGACAACCAGGTAGTCCAGGCCATCCCAGAGCGTGTCGGAAACCAGCTGCTGCAGGGCCTGGGTCGCCATCGGGCCTCTCCAGATCATGGCCTGATCGGTGCGCACCAGTACACCGATAGACATGGCCTGCAAACCATGCGCCGACATCGGCACGATCTTGCGCTCTTCGGTGGTCTCGGGCATGCCCTCGAGCCCCAGCATGCGCGGCTGACTGGGACCGTAAATGTCGGCATCCAGCACCCCGACCCGCGCGCCCTCGGCCTGCAGGGCCAGGGCCAGATTGGCGGCCACCGTGGACTTGCCAACCCCGCCCTTGCCGGAGGCCACGGCAATGATATTGCGAACTCCCTTCAAAGGCTCGAGTCCCTCCTGAACGGTATGCCGCGGAATCTCCCAATCGATATCCACTGTCACTGCGGATACTTCATCCTGCGCCATCAAGGTGTCACGAACCAACTGGCCAAGTTGTTCGCGCCAACCTGCCGCCGGATAACCCAGCCGGATATCCACAGCCACCTTGCCGTCCTGCACGGCCAGGCCGCGCACGACATCACCCAGGGCTTGACCGCTGTGCGGGTCCTGCAGTGCGGCCACGATGGCCTTTAGATCGGATTCGAGTGTAGTACTCATGTCTTGCAGACTCTAACTTTGCAACTGAACAAGTCGATATTGTAACGGCACGGCATGATCATCTCATCGTGCGATAATGCGCCATCACCAGTCGAATCATTTCCCACTCACCATCATGACCGCCAAGCGACGCATCCTGGTTACCGCCGCCCTGCCCTATGCCAATGGCTCGATTCACCTAGGCCACATGCTCGAATACATCCAGACCGATATCTGGGCGCGCTTTCAGCGTGCCCGTGGTCACGAGGTCTGGTTCGCCTGGGCCGATGATGCCCACGGCACGCCGATCATGCTGCATGCCGAAAAGCACGGCATGAGCCCGGAGGCCCTGATCGAGCAGATGAATGCCGAGCACCAGCGCGATTTCGATGACTTCGGACTGTCCCACGACCACTTCTCCTCGACCCACACCGAGACCAATCGGGCCCTGGTCGAGCGCATCTGGTCACGACTCAAAGACAGCGGTGCGGTCAGCACCCGAACCATCGAGCAGTTCTTCGACCCCGAGCGCAAGATGTTTCTGCCCGACCGCTTCATTCGCGGCCATTGCCCGCGTTGCGGCGCCGAGGATCAGCACGGTGATTCCTGCGAGGTCTGCGGGGCGACCTATGACCCGACCGAACTGGTCGAACCGCGCTCGGCGCTGTCCGGCGCTACCCCGGTCATGAAGAAGACCGAGCATTACTTCATCACCCTGGAGCGCTTTCGCGACAGCCTGAAAAGCTGGGTGCGCTCGGGCGCATTGCAGGACGAGGTCGCCAACAAGCTCGAGGAATGGTTTGGCGAGCGCCTGCGCGACTGGGACGTGACCCGCGACGAGCCGTATTTCGGATTCGCCATTCCCGATGCACCCGGCAAGTACTTTTACGTCTGGCTGGACGCACCGGTCGGCTATCTGGCCAGCTTCAAGGAAATCTGCAAGCGTGAAGGCCTGGACTTCGAAGAGTGGCTCAAGCCCGACTCGCCAACCGAGATGCACCACTTCATCGGCAAGGACATCATCTACTTCCACTGCCTGTTCTGGCCGGCCAT
>SL_3KL_010_SEDDRAFT_10000596_pt1 | contig 30214 bp, 26 predicted proteins | sample SodLakKL_010_SED_2_FD_10381 | JGI IMG/M metagenome (IMG submission 10381)
CCTGAAAACTCGCTTCGCTCGGACATTCAGGGTGCCTGGCTTATCTTCGCCTCGAGCTGGCACGCCCCCTCCCAATTGTTGCTCGAGGGTAATCGCCTGACCCTCCAAAATGCGTCAATTTATAGGCTTTGGTGGTGTAGCAAACAGCGAGTGGGATAATCCGGGTACATGATGCGCTTCCCGAATCAGCACATCCTATGGCTGCAATAAATGTTCAGGGCTGAAATATCGCCCGATATACATACAAACAAATTGATCCCCGGGATGCGATGTATAAAATGGACAATTCCTATGGGCGGTGGGTGGCAGGGGATGCCACGAAGGCAACATTGGGAGGGTTTGGTGATAGCTCCCGGCGAAGCGTCGATAAGCAGCGTGGATGTTTGAGCGGAGCCGGAGGCGAAGCGAGTTTCCACGCTGCATCGACGCAAGCCGTGGAGATATCCCAAACCCTCACAGTTGCCGAGGGCATCCCCACCACCCCCCATCCCTATAGGAATTATCCGTATTTATTGCTTGACGGCAGAACAGTCATCCTAATGATAAAGTTGCTTGCCAAAGCCTTGCATAATTTTTCTTTACATCACCCTTATTTGGCGTTATTTATATATGCTTGGACCTGTGTTCATGGTACTGTTTCGCGTTATCACGGATTCAAAACGGAGTGTTTCTTTTTTCAACAACCAGAGACCCTCCGGCCGTTTCCGTTTCGCAAGAAACAACGCAGTGCTGACCATGCACGATTTGCGGCCCGCTTATGCCGGAAACACATTTTCGCCCACTGACTCCGGCTGCTTGGATTCGCCTTTATATATCCTGCATTGCAGGCTTGGTATAAAACATTGTAAACCCCTGGAAAAGAAAGCGCATTGCTTGCCGGTTGGTTTTTGGCATATGAATTTCCGCAAGAATCAGGGGCCATGTCCGGGTGCGCTTTTTTCCCGTAAATTTCAACGTCAACATGGAGTAACCTATGGCAAAGAAGATGCAGACGATCGACGGCAATACCGCAGCGACCCACGTGGCTTACGCATTGAGCGACGTGGCTGCGATCTACCCAATCACCCCTTCCACATCCATGGGGGAAACCGCCGATGAATGGGCGGCTGCGGGAAGGAAAAACATTTTCGGGCAGACCTTGAGCGTTCGCGAAATGCAGTCCGAGGCCGGGGCTGCGGGTTCCGTTCACGGCGCGCTTGCGGCGGGGTCCCTGACGACCACGTTCACAGCGTCCCAGGGCCTGCTGCTCATGATCCCGAACATGTACAAGATATCCGGGGAGCTGCTGCCGGGAGTCTTTCACGTCTCCGCCCGCGCCCTGGCTGCCCACGCCCTCTCCATATTCGGGGATCACAGCGACGTCATGGCCGTGCGACAAACCGGATTCAACCAGATCGCTTCAGGGTCGGTGCAGGAGGTCATGGACCTGGCACTGGTATCCCACTTGGCGGCGATCGAAGGCAGTCTGCCGTTTTTGCACTTTTTCGACGGCTTCCGCACATCGACCGAAATTCAGCGAATCGATGTGATCGACTACGATGATATCGCATCGGTCGTAAACCACGAGGCGATCCGGGATTTCCGGGAGCGGGCCATGAACCCCGAACACCCGAACGTGCGCGGAACCGCCCAGAATCCGGATATCTACTTCCAGAACCGTGAAGCGGCCAACCCCTATTACCTGGCCATACCGGATATCGTAACCGAGGCCATGGAAACCGTCGGCAAACTGACGGGTCGGAAGTACAAGCTCTTCGATTACGTGGGGCATCCGGACGCCGATCGGGTCATTATCGCCATGGGCTCCGCCACCGAAACCATCGAAGAGGTGGTCAACCATCTCAACCGGAAAAACGAGCGCGTGGGACTTCTCAAGGTCCGCCTGTACCGGCCGTTTTCCACCGAGCACTTCCTTGCGGCCCTTCCGAGAAGCGCGGAGCAGCTCACGGTGCTCGATCGGACCAAGGAACCCGGGGCCACCGGCGACCCCCTGTACCTCGATGTATGTACCGCATTCGTGGAATACGGAGAGATTCCCGGCATCACGGCCGGACGTTACGGCCTGGGCTCCAAGGAATTCACCCCCGGCATGGCCAGGGCGGTATTCGACAACATGAAAGGCGTCGCCCCCAAGCATCACTTCACGGTGGGAATCAAGGACGATGTCACGTACAGTTCCCTCAACGTGGAAGAAGAACTCGACACCACGCCCGAAGGGACCATCCAGTGCAAGTTCTGGGGATTCGGCTCCGACGGTACCGTCGGTGCGAACAAAAGCGCCATCAAGATTATCGGGGACCATACGGAGCTCTACCCGCAGGCCTATTTCGCATACGATGCGAAAAAATCGGGCGGCGTCACCGTCTCCCATCTTCGCTTTTCCGATCATCCGATCCAGTCAACCTACCGGGTGCACATGGCCGATTTTATCGCATGCCACAAGGCCAGCTATGTCAACCAGTACGATGTGCTGGAAGGAATCAAGGAAAACGGAACGTTTCTGCTCAACTCCTCCTGGAGCACAAAGGAAATGGAGGCGGTTCTTCCGGCTTCGATGCGGCGTGCCATAGCGGAGAAAAACCTCAAGTTCTACAACATCGATGCCGTCAAGATCGCCGGAGCCGTGGGCCTTGGCGGACGGATCAACATGATCATGCAGACCGCTTTTTTCAAGCTGGCCAACGTGCTTCCCTTTGAAGAAGCGGTGGACTACCTTAAAAAAGACATCCATAAAACCTACGGCGGCAAGGGGGACAAGGTCGTCCAGATGAATCTCGACGCCGTGGACCAGACCTTGGCGAATCTCGAGGAAATCAAGTACCCGGCTTCCTGGAAGGATGCCGGTTTGGAACCGGCGGCGGAAGACCGGGATATACCCGATTTCGTCAAAAACGTCATGGAGCCCATGAACCGCCAGAAGGGCGACCTGCTGCCCGTATCCGCGTTCGAACCCGACGGCATCTTTCCCGTGGGAACATGCCGCTACGAAAAGCGCGGCGTTGCCATCAACGTTCCGGAGTGGATTGCCGAAAACTGCATACAGTGCAACCAGTGCGCGTATGTCTGCCCCCATGCATCCATCCGGCCGGCGCTGGCAACCGATGAAGAGCTTGCCGAAGCCCCTGCATCGTTTGAGACCCTTGATGCGGTCGGCAAGGAGCTCAAGGGATACAAGTTCCGCATACAGGTCTATGCGCTCGACTGCCAGGGCTGCGGCAACTGCGCCGATATCTGCCCTGCCAAGAAGCCGGCTTTGGTCATGAAGCCGCTGGAAACCCAGGCAAAGGCCCAGGAAGAACACCGTGAATTTTTCGAAATGCTGCCTGTAAGAAGCGAGCTGGTCCGGAAGGAGACCGTCAAGGGAAGCCAGTTCTGCACGCCGCTGATGGAGTTCTCCGGCGCCTGCGCCGGCTGCGGGGAAACCCCGTACGTCAAGTTGCTGACGCAGCTCTACGGCGACCGGATGGTGATCGCCAATGCTACCGGATGCTCTTCCATCTGGGGCGCTTCCGCACCCTCCGTGCCGTACTGTACGGACGAAAACGGCTACGGCCCGGCATGGGGCAATTCCCTGTTCGAGGACACGGCCGAATTCGCTTACGGCATGATGCTTTCCTACAACCAGAGAAGGCGGAAGCTTGCGGATATGGTCTCCGAAGCCCTTGCTTCGGATATCGGCGATGAGTTGAAGGATGCCATGAAGAACTGGAAGGACAACATGGATGATGCCGAGTTGTCCAGGACCTATGGTCAGAAGATGGAACTCCTTCTGGCTTCGAGGGACCTGAATCCCCTCCTGGAGTCGATCTACGATATGGCCGACCTGTTTGTCAAGAAATCCGTCTGGGCGTTTGGCGGCGACGGCTGGGCCTATGACATCGGCTACGGCGGATTAGACCATGTGATTGCATCGGGTGAGGATATCAACCTGCTCGTGATGGATACCGAGGTTTACTCCAACACCGGCGGCCAGTCCTCCAAGGCGACGCCTACAGGTGCGGTTGCCAAGTTTGCCGCATCCGGCAAAAAAGTCACCAAAAAGGATCTGGGCCGCATTGCCATGACCTACGGGTATGTATATGTTGCCTCCGTTTCCATGGGCGCAAGCAAACAGCAGTTGATGAAGGCATTTCTCGAGGCGGAAAGGTATCCCGGCCCCTCCATTCTTATCTGCTATGCACCGTGTATCAACCAGGGGCTCCGGGCCGGCATGGGCAAGAGCCAGGAAGAGATGAAAAAAGCCGTGGATTCCGGTTACTGGCCCTTGTACCGCTTCAATCCGCTGCTCAAAAAAGAGGGTAAGAACCCCTTTACCCTGGATTCCAAGGCACCGGACGGCACCGTTCAGGATTTTCTTGCCAATGAAAACCGGTTTGCCGTTCTGGAAAAAATCAGCGCAGAGGAATCCAAGAAACTGCGCAGGCAGATCGAGGAAGAAATCAACGAGCGATGGGATGTGCTTCGCCTGATGGCCGACCCCGCGTCGATCTGCGAAGAAGAGGGCGCACAGGAACCGGAAAAGGCCGAAAAGAAGAAGGACGATTCCGGGAAGAAAAAGCAATAAATTGAGTGGATCCGTATTGACGGGTCGTTTTGGATTATAGGAGACGCCAGGGCCGTCCGGAAAGCTGTATTTCCGGACGGCCCTTGGCGCTTTTGGGCCCCGTTTTCGGACCCACAGAAACGCAAAGCGAAAGGATGCAAGGGTAAATGGGATTTGCTAGTGATACGGATGGTGACCCGTTTGAATGCGAGCGCTGCGGCACGTGCTGCAAAAAGGGCGGTCCGGGGCTGCATGACGTGGATATACGGATAATCACGGAAAAAGTTGTCAACCCGGAGAACCTGTATACGATTCGCCGGGGAGAGTTGATCCGGGACAACATCAACGGCGGCCTGGTCTACACGGATACGGAAATCGTCAAGGTGCGCTCAGAAAAAAATTCAAGCACCTGCGTTTATTTCGATGATGCCGGAAATGCCTGCCGGATATATGAAAACCGCCCCGCCCAGTGCCGGGCCATGAAATGCCGGGATATCGAAGATATCACCGACATGCACCTAAAAAACAGGTTGTCCCGTGCGGATTTGTTCGGAAACGTCGGCTGGCTGATGGAAATGATCGATGCGCATGAGGCCCGCTGTTCTTACCGGGATGTTCACGGCCTGATCGAAAGGCGCAAGGAAGGCGATATTTCAGCGGCCCGGGCGCTTTCCGAAATGATTGCCTATGACCAGGCCGTCAGGGATATCGTCCATGAAAAAAAGGCCATGGATGAAGGGGTGCAAGATCTTGCGTTCGGGCTTCCCTTGGCCCGCGTACTGGAATACCGCTTCGGTATCCGGCCGGGAAAGTCCTGGGCCGGCACTTGAAGGCGGGCTGCCGGCGGATGTCCATAAGCGGCATATGAAAATCAGCGGTCTTTTGTGCTTTGAGTGCATGCGCAGTAGAGCTCGGGCCGGCGGTTTGGGAAAAAATAGCGCATGCGGTGCCCCCGGATATCGTCTATCAGGGTTCCGGGAAGATCGGCAAGGAGCATGGTTTCCTCTGCGTCAGCCGCAAGGCGGCTTTCCAGAATATTTCCGTCGGGGGCTATCACCATGGCGACACCCGGGAAAGTAAGTCCGCACCCGTTGTCGCCCGCTGGGTTGACGGCAATGACGAATACGGAATTGTCGTATGCCCTTGCTGGAAGATGGCGCATCCAGGATGCATGTTTTTGAGATGCAGTGCTTCCCGGCGAGGCATGGGGGATGAAAACCGCGTCCGCCCCGCGTGCGGTCATGTGGGTTGAAAGCTCTGGGAAATGGGCATCATAGCACATCTGGATCCCGAAGCAAAACCCGTCCGATTCCACGAGCGCCCCGATCGTATCGGCTGCGGCAAATACATTTTTCTCCGGCGGCCCCAGGTGAATCTTCCGGTAGATGCCGATGATGCCCGATGTGTCGCATGCAATGGTGGTGGCGTAGAGGCCGCCTGCCGTGTTTTTTTCTGCAAGGCCTGCAATGATGCCGATGCCGCGACTGCCTGCCATCCGCACGACCCGTTCCACCTCGGGTCCGTCTATATCAATCGCGGCGTCCGCGATTTCTTCGCGAACATGGTATCCGGTGATGCACAACTCCGGAAAGCAGACCCAGTGGGCGTTATGCCGAGCCCCAGCCGCTGCGAACGATTCCATTGTCCGCAGATTGGCTTCCGTTTGCCCCACCTCGCTCCGGCAGATGACGGCGGCTGTGCGTAGGGTTTTTCTCATACCCTGAACAGTGCCCGGATCTTGTATACATCCGTGGCCGGAAGGTTGAGGATGTCGATTCCACCGGTCTTCTCGGATATCTCTGCCAGGCTTTGGGCGATGATTTCACGGGATGGTGCGATGAACGTAAACCATACATTGAATGTGTTGGCCCGCACATAGTTATGGGTTACACCGGGATACGCGTTGACCACTTCCGTAAAACGTTCCAGTTTTTCCGGGGGAACCCGCCCGGCGCACAGTGTGCTGACGTAGCCAAGCCGTTCCGGTGAAAAATTCCCGCCGATGCGCCGTATGATACCGGCTTCCTTCAGGCGTCGAACCCGGTGGATCACCTCTTTCCCGGAAAGGCCGACCTCCCGGCCGATTTCCGAAAACGGGGCTTCCGTGATAGGGAAGTCGGATTGAATCCGGTTTAATATCCGTTTGTCGGTATCGTCGAGTTGAACTGTGCTCATTTCTGCCCGCCGCCTGCAATGAAATTAATGTCTACCCGTGTGCTCATTTCTGCCCGCCGCCTGCAATGAAATTAATGTCTACCCGCCTGGAGCGGGGGCCGTCGAATTCACAGAAAAAAATCGCCTGCCAGGTTCCCAGAACCGGTTTTCCGTCCTCGACCCCGAAAAAAATGGATTGGCCCGTGAGCGATGCCTTGACATGTGCGGCTGAATTGCCTTCGGCATGCCGGTAGCCCGCCCGTTGGGGCGCCAGTTGGTCGAGTATCATAAGGATGTCTTTGCGCACGTCGGGGTCCGCACTTTCATTGATGGTTACCGCGGAGGTGGTATGGGGGACGTAGACCATGACGATGCCGCTCCGGAAGCCAGCGGAATGGATTTTTTTCCGGATGTCATCCGTAATGTCGATAAGTTCGGTCTTCTGGTTTGTTTTCACCCGGATGGTTTCTGTTTTCATCGGATCTCCTGAAATCATTCCGTTGCCACGGGCAATGGCAATCTTGCACGGGTGCCTGCTTAGGATTTAGTGCCTGAACGAAAACCGTCTTTTCCGACAATCTCCGCGTCCGGCTCAAATTTCAATCCTCAAAATATGCCGGTATGTCTGCGGTTAAAATTTTCGCCATCCTTTACCTTGAAAAAAACCCCGGTTTTCGCCTGGTTACTATTTATCCGGTTATTCCCGGCAAAAAAGCAAAAAGGCCCTGCGGCAACGGCAGGGCCCTTTTGGTAAAATCAGAATATGCCCGATACTGGCGTAAAAAACGTACTTATACGCATCCGGTGGGTTTCGGAAGACCGGCCATTTTACAAGCACCCTTGCCAGGGCCGGAGGGAAACAACTCATAGATGTGCTTGAGCTTGAAACCGGTCAGCTTGGACAGAACACGCACCATGGGAGCGATACCGTTTTTCTTGTAGTAGTCCTGCAGTACTTCGATGACTTTCCAGTGCTCTTCATTAAGCTCATCAATGCCTTCCTGCTGCTTTACATACTGGACCCAGTCCTTGTTCCAGTTTTCGAAAGAATCGATGAATCCGTCTTCGTCTACATTAAACGTGTTTCCCTGAAATTCCACTGTCGGCATGTACTTATCCTCCTTTTGGTTAATTTTCAACGAGCTGCCTGATACACTTTCTCAGGATAATTTTACGTACTGTAAAATAAACACCCTAATAAATACGGCCATAAATGTCAATATTAAAATAAAGCATATGACCATATCAATATCTATATCAATATTCTTTCGGTGTCTTATTCAGCTGATCCAGTGTAAAAACCGGCCCGTCCTTGCAGACCAGTTCTTTTCCGATGTTGCAGTGTCCGCAAATTCCTACTCCGCATTTCATGCGGTTCTCAAGAGACATAATGATCTGGTCGTGCCCGTAGCCCAGCTTGTCCAGAACCGGCTGGGTGAATTTGATCATGATGGGCGGCCCGCAGACAATGGCATAGGTGTCGGCATCGCCCGGGGGTGCTTCCTGTTCCGTAATGGCCGGAACAAATCCTTTGTGGTATTTCCATTCCGGATCGTCGGTGCCGTCCACCGTAATGTGCATATTGATATCATCTCTTTCGGCCCAGGCCATGAGCTCTTCCTTGTAAAGAAGCATTCCCGGCGAACGGGCGCCGTAAATCACGTGAATATCATTGAATTTGGAACGATTCTCCGGATGGAGCATGTATACGATGGAAGACCGAAGGGTAGTAAAGGCAAAACCGCCGCCGATGATTACGACGTTTTTCCCCTCCAGCAGATCCCACGGATAGGAATTGCCCATGGGGCCCCGGACGCCCATGATGTCGCCTTCTTTCATGGCGTGAAGATGAGATGTGACCTTTCCCGTCTTGAACACGGTAAACTTGACAAACCCTTTTTCCGTGGGCGATGACGCGATGCCGATGGGAATCTCCCCCAGCCCGGCAATGGAAAGCTCGGCAAATTGCCCGGCGCGATAGGCGAATTTCTCTTCGTCGCCGGGTTTTAAAAAGACGAACTTGAATGTTTTTAGACTTTTATCCTCGGTTTCGACCGTAATATCATCGATTCGAACCGGGTATGGCAGATACGGATTTTGCACGGTAACCCCCTTTATGCTATCCCGACGCGACTTCGCATCTACATGTCTCGGGATCATAGCTGTTCATCTTGTTGCAGACCCTGCGGATGTCGATGCTCACCGGACAGAGACGGACGCATCGGCCGCAGCCGGTGCACTGGATGCCCTTTTCGTACTTGTCCACGTAGTACTTCAGCTTGTGCATGAATCGCTGCCGGACCCGGGCAATCTTGGTATCCCTGGGGTTATGGCCCGAGGCATGCAGGGAAAAAAGCGGATACATGCACGAATCCCAGTTTCTCATACGGACGCCGGATTTGCCGTAGGTTTCGTCCTGCACGTCGAAACACCAGCAGGTGGGGCAGGCATAGGTGCAGGTGCCGCAGTTGATGCATGCGAATCCCTCGGGCTCCCAGATGGCCGATTCCGCCTCATAGAGATCGATGAGCGAATGCTTTTCCAGATTGTCCGCTGCAACGGACGACTTGATCTTCGATTCGGCTTCACCGCATTTTTTTTCTATAGCGGCTTCCGCGTCCGATCCGGCCTCGGTGTTCCATCCGGCGGATGCGGCGAGTTTTTCCCCTTTGTCCGTTATGATGCGTGCAAGGTAGCCGTCTCCGTTATCGACCAGCAGAATATCCAGATTTCTATCGGAAAAAGGACCGGAGCCGGCGCTGGTGCAGAAACAAGTGGGGCAGGGGTTGCTGCATGCAAGACCGACCAGGGTGGTGGCCTCGTAGTTTTTCAGCCAGTAAGGGTCCTTGTATTCCTCTGTGTCGAAGTTTCTTCTGCAGACCTCGTATGCATCCGCATCGCAGGGCCGGATGCCGATGACCGCCCGCGGCGTGCGATCCTTTTCCGGTTCCTTTAGAATGGCATACTGATCGTCGTTTTTATCCAGGGAAAATTCGAACATCACCTCGGATTGCGGATACAAAACGGACTTGGCCGAAAGCCGGGTGTTAATATACGCCAAGTCCGGCTTCTGGTCCGGTTCGAGCGTTTTGAACAGGTGGTAGCTTTTTTCTTTTACAGGTCCGATGAGCCGGCAGGCGCTTTCCAGTTTTTCCAAACCGGCATCCAGCTCGGATGGTTTGATCTGTATCACTTTCATGGTATATGCCCTTGTCACTGAATTAGATTCGCGTGCACGCCGGTTACTTGATAAACTGCTCGGGGTCGTCCGGCTTGTAGGTGTCCAGCGGGGGACGCTGCTCGGTGGTCAGGCCGGCCTCCCAGCCGAAATATTCCAGGCAGTCCTTTTCGAGCTTCTTGGTGAGCGCCCGCACGTTGATTCCCATTGGGCAGCTTCGTACGCAGGCGCCGCAGTCCGTGCAGCGGCCAGCGCAGTGATATGCCCGAAGGAAATGAAAGATCCGGATATCCGCAGGGTCGATGCTCTTTCCAACCCATTGGGGCTTGGATTCATCCACGAAGCACGTGGGGCAGTAGCATAGCGGGCATGCGTTTCTGCAGGCATAGCAGCGGATGCAGTCGGAGAGCAGATCGTCAAAGTAGTCCCACTTCTCCTCCGGGTTCATGTTTTCGACCCTGCGTACGGCCCCGTAGCGGTCGATGTCCTCATCGGTTTGTTCCGGTACGGGGTCGGCGATCATCTCGTCGAACAGGACCGGGTTTCTGTGCATGCAGAGCATGCAGTTCTCCTGAAGCATCTCCGCACGGTTGAACGTTTCAGAAAAACCGTCGCCGGAGACGGTTACGGTTTTGCCGGATTCGTCTTCGTCGACTGATTCGATTTCCCCGGCAACGGCGGCGGTTAGCTTATGCCGGTCGGTCATGCCCATGCAGGGAACCCCGATGATATATAACTGATCGCGCCGGATCTTGTTTTCGACGATGTGAACGGCCAAATTCCTGGCGTCGCAGCCCTTGGCGACGATGCCGATGGTTTCCTGGCGGCCGGTTACGTAGTTGGCGAGATTGATGCCGCAGTTTCCGTCCCAGACAAAGCGATCCGCGTCTGCGGAATGGGTTGCGAACGCCGGTTGATTTATCATGGGAACGCTTCCACGGGCAAATCCGATGACCATGTCGACCCTGCCTTCCTGCAAGAGGCGCTTTGAGATCTCCCTGATCTTTTGCGTATACGTTGTCATTTATGCAACCTTCGGTTTGGTTTTCATGTATTTCTTTTCCTTCGACCCCAGGGAAGCCGCTTCCTCGGTGACTTTCTTGGCAACATCGACAAATTTCGTGGATTCGGCGGAGGATATCCAGGAAAAATGCAACCTGCCCGGGTCGATGCCCATGTGTTCCAGCAGGTTTTTCATGAGGGTGAATTTTCTTCTTGCGTAGTAATTACCTTCCAGGTAATGGCATTCACCGGGATGTCAGCCGGAGACCCATACGGCATCCGCTCCCTGGCGCAGGGCCGCCAGCACGAATTTGGGGCTAAGCCGTCCCGTGCAGGGAATCCGGATGACCCGGATGTTGGCCGGGTAATCCATGCGGCTCACGCCGGCGAGGTCGGCCGCGCCGTAGCTGCACCAGTTGCATAGAAAACTGATAATTTTCGGTTCATTTGTTGTCATGTATATTGCTCCTTGTGCACTGTGCTGATTGAATATGGAATCGATTCGTCAAAACTGCTTTTCAGGCTGCGGCATTATTATACCGCCTCATCCATTTCGAAGATCTGCGTAAGGATCTGGTTGTTGTCGAATCCTTTGAGATGAAGCGCCCCGGAACGGCATGACGCAACGCACAGCCCGCATCCTTTGCACAGGGCCGGGTTGATCTCGGCCTTTCCGGAAAACCGCCCTTCTTCCGCGAACTTCGGGGCGGAATAGGGGCAGATGCTCACACAGACGCCGCAGGAAGAGCACAGCATCGGGTCGGCCAGGGCAACCGTGCCGCTGGAAAAAACGGTCTGTTTGGCCAAAAGTGTTACGGCCCGGGCAACGGACGCCTTTGCCTGTGCGATCGATTCATCGATCGGCTTCGGGTAGTGGGCCAGGCCGCACAGGTATACGCCGTCCGTTGAAAACTCGGAGGGTCCCAGCTTGGCGTGTTTTTCGATGAAGAACCCGTCGCCGTTGACGGCAACCTTGAAGAAGTTGCCGAGTTTTTCGTCTGCATTGGGAATGATGGCCGTGGCAAGCGCCACCATGTCCACTTCGAGTTCAAGGGGCATGTTGAGAATGTGGTCGGTCACGTTTACGGTCAGCCGCTGGCCGTCCGTATTGACCAACGGTTTATCGTCGATGTTGTAACGGATGAAGATGACGCCAAGCTGCCGCGCCTTTTTGTACAGCAGTTCTTTTTCCCCGTAGGCACGGATGTCCCGGTAAAGAATGTAGACGTTCATCTCCGGGTTTTTTTCCTTGAGCTGAATGGCATTTTCAATGGAATGCGTGCAGCAGATCCGGGAGCAGTACATCCTCCCGGGCTCCCGGGAACCGACGCACTGGATGAAAACAGCGCCGTTCAACTTGGTAAGGGATGGATCATCGTTTATGAGCTTTTTGTCCAGATCCAGACTGGTGATGATCCGATCATCCGTGCCGTATCCATATTCCGTCGGTTTATACGGGGATGCACCCGTGGCAAGTACGGCGACGCCGTGTTCGAGCTGCTGATCGCTGCCGCTGGAAGACAGGGTCGATTCGAAGTTGCCCACGAAACCGTCAACATTCGTAAGCCGGGTCTCCAGGTGCACATGGATGCGATTATCCGATGTAATCGAGTCGATCATTTCGGCCAGCTTTTCCTGGATGGACTCGCCTTTGGCCGTCATGTACAGGTTGTTTGCCTGACCGCCGAGCTGGGTGCTTTGCTCGACCAGGTGCGTTTCATAGCCTTGCTCCGCAAAACTTTTGGCAGCCGCCATTCCGGATATGCCTCCTCCTACGACCATCGCGGTCTGGTTGACGGGTAGTTCCACTTCTTTCAGTGGCTCCTGAAGGGCGATTTTGGATACCGCCATACGGACCAGATCTTTTGCTTTTTCCGTGGCCATTTCCGGGTTGTTCTTATGAACCCAGGAGTCCTGGTTCCGGATGTTGGCCATTTCGAACAGGTACTTGTTCAGGCCGGCCGCGACCAGCGTATCCTGGAACAGCGGTTCATGGGTCTTGGGCGTACAGGCTGCCATGACGATCCGGTTGAGACCCTTTTCCTTGATTAGTTCCGCCATGTTGTCCTGGGCATCCTGGGAGCAGGCGAAGAGCTTGTCGGTGGCCAACTCCACGTAGGGCAGCTCCGCCGCGTATTCCACGACCTTGGGCACATCCACCACCCCGGCGATGTTGGTGCCACAATGGCAGATGAACACGCCGATTTTGGGGCGGTCTCCGAGCACGTTCACTTCCGGGACAACCTCGGTTTCTTTCGTACAGGTGTTTCTCACGTCGGCCAGCAGTTCGGCGGCCGCCGCGGATGCCGCGGAGGAGTCCACCACGGCCTGAGGGATATCCTTGGGGCCCTGGAAGGCGCCGGAAACGAAGATGCCGGGCCGGCTGGTGGTCACCGGCGAAAAACTGGCCGTCTCAGCAAAGTTTCCTTCCGTAAGGGCGATGCCCAGCCTGGCTGAAAGATCAACCAGTGCTTTGGGTGTCTGCATACCCACGGACAATACCACCATATCGAAGATTTCTGTCTGCAATTCCCCGTTTTCGGTAACATAGCGCAGTTCCAGATCGTCGGTGCCGGGAACGGGATTGATGGTGTGCACGCGGCTTCGGATAAACCGGACGCCGCTTTTGTTTTTTGCGTTGTCGTAGAACCTCTCGAATTCTTTGCCGTGGGTACGCATATCCATGAAAAAGATCGCGCAGTCCAGGTCGTCGCCCACATGTTCCTTGGCGATGATGGCCTCTTTGATGGCGTACATGCAGCAAACCGAGGAACAGTAGGCGTTATCGCACCGGTTCAGGTCCCGGGATCCGACGCACTGGAACCATGCGATTTTTTTGGGATCCTTGTGATCGGAAGGCCTTGCGACGTGCCCCTGCGTGGGGCCGCCGGCCGAAAGGATCCGTTCGAATTCGAGGGATGTAAGCACGTTTGGATGCTTTGCGTACTGGTAGTTTTCAAACGCTTCCGGCGAAAAGGTTTCAAAACCCGGGGCAAGAATGACGGAGCCCACGCTGATCGTTTTGCTTTCGGGCTTCTGATCGAAGTCAACGGCATCGACGGGGCACTTTTTCTTGCAGGCCCCGCATTTCCCCTTCAGCAGGTAGATGCATGTTTCCGGGTCGATCACGTACTTGAGCGGCACCGCCTGCGGATACTCCACGTAGGCGGATTTTCTCTTGGAAAGCCCCGCGTTGTAGGTGTCTATGATCTTCTTGGGGCATTTTTCGGCACACACACCGCATGCGATACACTTGTCCTCGTCGATGTATCTCGGGTGCTTCAGTACATCTACTTCAAAATTGCCCGCCTCGCCGTTGATGTTTTGTACTTCCGCCAGGGTGATGATCTCTATGTTCAGGTGCCGGCCGACCTCGACCAGTTTCGGTGAGATAATTCACATGGCGCAGTCGTTAGTGGGAAAGGTCTTGTCCAGCTGCGCCATTACGCCGCCGATGGACGGTCCCTTTTCCACCAGGTAGACATAGTATCCGGCGTCCGCCAGATCGAGGGCCGACTGCATTCCGGCGATTCCGCCGCCGACAACCATCACTGATCCGATTTTATTATTCGTCATGCTTTCAACTCCTGTCAATGATTTGCATGTGCGATTTGCATGTGCATATGCTTATAATTCACGCAAAAAAAATAATTTTTAGCCAAATGTTCTTGATATCCATTAATAACTGTGATGTCAATATAATTTTACACTTATGGACAGGGGTGGGGTGGTCGAAATCACCGTATTGCGGGGATATACCCAGTCAGGAACCGACGGGCAGCGTTCGTTGATCAGTTCGTATTCCGCCGAGGGGGATGCGGGGTAAGCAGGCCCGCGTGAGCGTTTATCCGGGTCCGTTTACCCGGAGCCGGATAATTTTGGGTGGATTTTTCCGCTATGGTCTAATAAGATATTCTATGTAATAATAATTGTTATGAGAGCATCAGTATTGGACGAAATACCGAAAATCGTCGTAATCGCCGGCCCGACGGCCGTGGGGAAAACCGGTGTGACGATCCGGGTGGCTGAAAAGATATTCGGCGAGGTTGTCAATGCCGATTCCATGCAGATCTATCGCTACATGGACATTGGCACCGCCAAACCGACGCCCGAAGAACAACGCCGCGTGGCGCATCATATGATCAGTGTCGCCGATCCGGACGAATCCTACGATGCGGCCCGGTTCAGCCGGGAGGCCAGAAAGGCAACAGATGGCGTGCTGGGAAGGCAACGTGTTCCCCTGGTTGCAGGCGGTACGGGTTTTTATATCCGGGCCTTTTTGTACGGGCTTTGCAATGCGGCTCCCGAAGATCCCGATATCCGGGTGCGTCTCAGGGAAGAGGCCGGTCGTCGGGGGGCAGCGTCAATGTACGGGAAACTGATGGAATGCGACCCGGAAGCAGCCGGTAAGATCCATCCCAATGACGTCTACCGCATCGTTCGCGCGCTGGCGGTTTACGAAACCTGCGGAATCACTTTGACCGAGTTCCGACGACGCCATGCGTTTAACGATGCACCTTATCAATCGCTTTCAATCGTGCTTGACATGGATCGTAGGGAACTCTACGAGCGAATCGATCGCCGCGTCGACCGGATGGTTGAGGAGGGACTGGCTGAAGAGGTCGAACGTCTTTTCGAAATGGGATATGACGAGCGCCTGAAGCCTATGCAGGCCCTTGGTTACCGGCATATGGGGGATTACATCCGGGGCAGAGTCGACCGGGATACGGCGGTGGAAACCCTGAAACGGGATACCAGGCGTTATGCCAAGCGGCAGCTGACATGGTTTCGTAAGGACCCGCAAGCCCTCTGGTATTCACCGGCGCAAACGGATCGGATTGCCGGGGCCATTGGTGCGTTTCTGGCGGGAATATAGATACCTATATCAAAATTGTCTTTCGGCCCAATATCTTTGTTGGCGTCTTATTTCAAATCCTCGAAATACGCCGGTATGTCTGCGGTTTGAAATAAGACGCCGCCGCGATCTTGAACCGAAATCCGAATTTTGAGATGGGCTCTATCAACAACGCCTTCCCGGCGCAATTGATCATTGTGACAGCGCTACGGGTATCGGGTTTGGATAATCGCAATCGAAATCGCAATCGGTCGATCAATACGGATCGACGACCCCGATTTTAACGGCGTATCGCACGAGGGTCGCGACGTTTTTGAGTTCCATTTTTTCCATGATGTTCATACGGTGCTTGGCAACGGTTTTGGGGCTGATCTCCAGAGCCTCGGCGATTTCATCGGTGGTTGCGCCCTCTGCGATCATCCGGAATACCTGCCTTTCCCGGCGGGATATTTTCCCGTAGCCGCTGGTTTCCGATTCAACGCCGCGTTTTTTCACAAATGTGTCAATGATGTCCGCGCTGATTTCCGGGCTCAGGTAGTAGCCTTTCTGGTAGGCGGCCCGGACGGCGGCCAGCACCTCCGCGATGGAGCTTGTCTTGAGGACGTATCCCAAAGCGCCGACCTGAAGGGCGTCGCGCACATGGGCTTTTTTCTGCGGAGCGGTCAGAACGACCACCTCGGTTTCGGCATTGGCTTCCTTGACCATGCGAACCAGGTCCACGCCGGCCATGCGGGGAAGCGCCGGTTCCAGAAGCACAATATCCGGTTTTACCTTTTTTACTGTTTCCACGGTATCCATACCGTCTGCCGTTTCTGCTACGATCTCGATATCCCTTTCCTTGGATAAAAGGGCGTTGATGCCTTGCCGAACCACGATTTGATTGTCTGCGAGCTGCAATTTGATTTTCATATTCAATCTCCTGGAAATTAAACGGGAAAAGGGTGTACTACGGTTCCGGATACTCAAACGGCCTGAAACGATCTGAATCGGATGGCCGATTTTTTCGTATCTCAATTGCCCCGAGACACCAGTTGCCATTGTTGCAATGTATTGTATTCTCTTTTTACTGCTATTTTTTATATCAAAAATTTAAAAAACTCCAACAAAATCTACATATAAGTTGGAATAAATGAAAGGAAAGATGAACACCATTTTTTGGGGAAGCTAATTTTTTCAAGAAATACCAATAAATTCTTCTTTACCATCCATGCAGATCGTGTATAAAAAATCCATGCCTGCATGGCCTGGCAGCCAGGGTGCTTTTTTCGAAGCCCTCAAGTATGAGGCGCTCGTAAAAAGTCTCGATCGGACGGCTTTGTAATGAGTTCAAGATCAAGGCTTTCGCAATTTCGAAGAATGCAGCGTACTTGGCGTACGTGCATGTTTACAAGGCGTAAGCCGCAAATTCTGAAAAATTGCGCGTAACGCAGATATTGGACTTTTACGAAGCCGTCAAGTATAACCGAACAAGCCTGTCGGAGAGGGATGCATGGAAGAAAACAAGCCTTATATCGGCGCCATCGATCAGGGGACGACCAGTACGCGGTTTTTTGTGTTCGACCGTAAGGCCACCGTCGTTGCCATGCACCAGGTGGAGCACCGCCAGATGTATCCGAGACCGGGATGGGTGGAGCATGATCCCGTGGAAATTCTCGACAATACCCGCAAATCGGTGCGAGCCGTTTTTGACGGTGCGGGAATATCCGCCCGGTCATTGGCCGGTCTTGGAATTACAAACCAGCGGGAAACCACTGTGGTGTGGAACCGTAAAACCGGCAGACCGTACTGCAACGCCATTGTGTGGCAGGACATCCGTACGGACGATCTTTGCCGCAAAATGGCAGTGGAAGGCGATATGTGGTGCTTTAAGGACCGGGTCGGACTGCCGCTGTCTACCTACTTTTCAGGCCCCAAGATCCGGTGGATCATCGAGAATGTCGACGGCGTGAAAAAGGCTGTCGAATCCGGTGAGGCTGTGTTCGGGAATATGGACACGTGGCTGATCTGGTGGCTTACCGGTGGCCCGGAAAAGGGCGTTCTGGCCACGGATGTCACCAATGCGGGGCGCACCATGCTTATGAACATCCGCGATCTTTGCTGGGATGAAACCATGCTGGCGGCCATGGGCGTCACCCGGTCCATGCTTCCGGAGATCCGCTCATCGAGCGAAGTTTACGGTTATACCGATAAGGATGGTGTTTTCGGCGGGGAGATACCCATTGCCGGAGATCTTGGTGATCAGCAGGCCGCCCTGTTCGGGCAGACCTGTTTCAGGGTGGGGGATGCTAAAAACACTTACGGCACCGGGTGCTTTCTCCTGCTTAATACCGGGGAACAGCCGGTTTACTCCAATTTCGGACTGTTGACCACCCCCGCATACAAGATCGGGAACAGCCTGGCGGTCTATGCCCTTGAAGGTTCCATCGCCATTGCCGGGTCCCTGGTGCAATGGATTCGGGATAATCTCGGTATGATCCGGAGTTCCGGCGAAATCGAAACCATCGCACGGGAGGTTCCGGACAACGGCGGGGTCTATTTCGTTCCTGCGTTTTCCGGGCTGTTTGCTCCCCACTGGCAAAGCGATGCCAGCGGAATCATTGCCGGGCTTACTCATTATGCGAAAAGAGGACACCTGGCCCGTTCGGTGCTGGAGGCGTGCGCATTCCAGGCCAGGGAAATCTTCGAGGCAATGGAAAAAGACTCCCGGGTGAGGCTCAATGAACTGAAGGTCGACGGCGGGATGACCGAAAACGACCTATTGATGCAGTTTCAGGCGGATATCCTCGATGTGCCGGTCATTCGCCCCGAAAACATGGAGACCACCGTTCTGGGAGCGGCCTACGCCGCGGGACTGGCTACCGGCTTCTGGAAGGATTTCTCCGAACTCGAAACGCACTGGAGAAAGGATCGCACCTGGATTCCCGATATGTCCAAAGAGACGCGGGCGGCTTTATACGAAGGGTGGAAAAAGGCCATCGTGAAGAGCTGCTGCTAATCGGTGAACTTGAAGATCATCTCCCCGGGCGCATTCATCTGTAGCTGCGTGCGGATAACGTGCTCAATGTATACGGGGTCGTTTTTCAGGCGGTGGACGGTGTGATAGACCGCGTTGTTCTCCTGTTCCAGGGAGGCATTGATTTCCCGTATTTCCGCAAGTTCGGCCCGCATTTGCCTGAGCTCGAGATAGCCGCCTTCCCCGAAGGCAATGAATCCGGCGTATATGGCAAGCAGAACCGTAAAGGCGGAAAGCAGGCCCCGAATGACTGTCTGTGCGCTGGCCGGTAAAGGATTCATGGTTTTTTCACCATTGCCGCAACGGCTTTCAACTCGTTTCGCTGAAGAAAATATGAAAAGGTCGTATAGATGACCGTGCCAACCATGATGGCGCAAAACACGTAAAATATCAAGTGCAAAACAGATGCCTGATAATCCGGCGGATACCGGTGCATCATGTAAAGCACCATCGCTCCCATGGCAATGGATCCTACCACGGATCGGAGAGTGGATACAACAATCTTTTTCCATGAAAAACCGCCGGTTCGGTTTTTCAGTGTGCCGGTGAGCAGGATGAAATTGATTATGGATGCCAGGGAGGTGGCCAATGCCAGACCCCCATGCTGCAAGGGCCCCATGAGACCGATTGACAGCGCAATGTTTGCAACGATGGAGATGGTTGCCATTTTGACCGGCGTCCATGTGTCCTGCAGGGCGTAAAAAGTGGCCACCACGATCCGGACGCCTGAAAAGGCGCATAACCCCAGGGCATAGTAAAAAAGCGCCTGGGCCGTCAGGCGGATGCTCTCGGGATCGAATGCCCCCCTGCCGAAAAGAAGCGCGATGATCGGCTCCCGCAAAATGATCAGGCCGACGGTTGACGGAATGGTGATGAAAAAGACAAAACGCATGGCAAAGGAAAATGTTTCCTTCAGCGAAGCGAAATCCCCGGCCGCGGCCTGCCTGGAAAGACTCGGCAGTACGGCGACCGAAAGGGATATGGCGAAAATCCCAAGCGGGAACTGCACAAGGCGGTCGGCGTAGTACAGGTAGGAAACGCTTCCTTCGGGAAGAAGGGATGCCAGTATGGTCCCGATCAGGATGTTGACCTGGTAGACCGCCGCGCCGAAGACCGCCGGACCCATGAGCCGGGCGATCTTCCGGAGCCCCGGATGATATAAGGGGGCTTTTTTCCGGAAGTAAAACCCCTTTCTTGCCAGAAACGGAAATTGCAGCAGGAGTTGAAGAACACCGCCCAAGAGGACGCCCACGGCCAGTCCGGCCACGGGGGTCTCCATCATGGGAGCCAGCACCAGCGCACCTGCGATGATACCGGCGTTAAGAAGCACCGGTGCGAAAGCAGGTGCGGCGAAATGCCCCAGCGTGTTCAATATCCCCATGGCCAGGGCCACCAGGCAGATAAAAAAAATATAGGGGAACATGATCCGGGTCAAAAGCACCGTCAGGTCGTAGGCTTCCCCCGTGAAGCCGGGAGCGATTGCGTACACCAGAAGGGGGGCGCCGGCCACCCCGGCGATGGTTACGATTGTCGCAACGGCCGCCAGGGCGCGGACAGCGGATCGCGCCATGCGGAAAGCCTCGGCGCGGCCGTCTTTTTCCAGGTACTCCGCGAATACCGGTATGAATGCCATGGTGAGGGTGCCTTCGGCCAGCAGTCGCCGCAGCAGGTTGGGGATCCGGAAAGCGACGAAGAAAGCATCCGAAAGCCTTCCCGCACCGAAAAACCATGCCAGGATCATGTCCCGGACAAAGCCTAGGACACGGCTCGCCAGGGTGGCGATCCCGATGACTCCCGCAGCCCGTGTTACCTGTCTGTTTTCATTCATTTAAGCGTCCGTCGGAATGAATACGGCCCCGCCGGGGATGCCGCCGGCGCGGGCCGGGAATAAAGGCGATCCATATCGTACACTTTAATGTTGACAACACACATTGGGTTCTGTATTAAAAAGATTTATTGTTTTTTGGAAATCCGGGTTCCGAAAGGCTCTTTTACTTGCGCGGCATTCTTCGGGAATTACATGCATGCGCAGATAAGGGACTTTTTCAAAACCGTCACAATTATTTACATAATTATTTCAATGATACCGAACGTAAAACGTAAGGAGTGTTTCCATTGGCCAATCACAAATCAGCAATCAAGCGCATCGCCCAGAATGAAAAGAAGCGGCTTCGCAACCGGATGGTGAAAACCCGGGTCAAGAGCGCCGTTAAAAAGGTGAATTCCGCGGCAGGGACCGGGGATGACGTGAACGCCCGGTTGGTTGCCGCGCAGTCTCTTATTGACAAGGCCGCCAAAAAAGGCGTGATTCATAAGAGGGCCGCTGCACGTAAAATATCCCGCCTGGCAGCACGGGCCAACCGGATGGAAGGATAGTTCCTTATCGGGCAGCACGCGGACGGTATCAGAACTGATCCGTCATCTGGTAGAAGATCCGCTGGGCAAGTCTTCCCGCAAGATCGGCCACAGCGGATTTTTTATTCTGCTCGGTCCGGATTCGGTCGCTGTCGTCCGCAACCGTGTAATCGCCGGATGCCTCGATGCCCCTCGCAGACCATAGCTCCTCGCCGTCCGGCGTTGCAAGGCGTACGTCGACCGACAGGATGATCTCCCTTTCGGCCGTATCGTAGGCCGCGCGGCGGGAAAGCGAACGGGTCCTTGCTGACCGGATCACCCCCGTGAGTACCGCATCGGCCTCTTCCCTGCCGGTGACTTCCACCATCGGGTTTCTGGAAAACTCGTTGATGACATCGTTTGTGATGATGCTTTCGATGCCGGACTCCCCGCTCCGGTTTTGAAACATCTCGATGGCAATCCGTTTCACGCCTCCCGGCATCTCGCCGCCGCCGGAAAACCGGTATCCGCATCCGGCAAAAAACAACATGGCCGGCAGCAGCATGAGCAGACAAATCGCAGGCACCGCCAGGCGGCCGGCGTTTTTTGCGGCAAAACGGCAGGTTGTTCGGGTGTTCTTTAGGCTCCCCATGTTTTTACCCTGTAATGCTGACGGCTTGGTAAAAAATCCAATGTCTTCGTTACGCGCGATTTCTCAGAATTTGCGGCTTACGCCTTGTAAACATGCACGTACGCCAAGTACTTTGTATTCTTTAAAATCGCGCAAGCCTTGATCTTGGACTTTTTACGAAGCCGCCGGATCGCGATTTTTTACGAGTGCATCAATTCTGACGGACTACACGACGATATTGACCAGCTTATCCCTCACAACGATAACTTTCCGGATGGTTTTGCCCCTGATGAACCGCACGGCATTGGGGTCTTCCAGGGCACGGGACTTGATCGTCTCCTCGTCCGCATCCGCGTCGATTTCAAATCGCCCGCGCAGTTTCCCATTGACCTGTACCACCAAAAGCCGCGTGGCCGAGGCAAGGCTGTCTTCCCGGTAGCCGGGCCAGGGCTGATCGCAGAGGGTTCCGGGCTTATTCCCCGTTGCCGCCCATATTTCCTCTGCGATGTGCGGAACCACAGGACACAGCAAAAGCGCTGTCATATCCAGGGCATAGCGCATGACACCTTCCATGGGGGCCTCCGCTTTTTCCGGTTCCACGGCATTCATCCGGTTGGTGAGTTCCATGACCGCGCTGATGGCCGTGTTGAAGTGAAAACGCTGCTCGATGTCGTCGGTGACCTTCTTGACGCTCTGGTGGGTTTTGATATAAAGGTCCCTGGCGTCTTCCGGCAGGCCGCCCGGCTCGCCGGTGTAGGGCGTCGTGTCTGCAAGGCGTCCGGCCCATCGCTGAAAGAGCCGCCATACCCGGGAAAGAAACCGGAAAGATCCCTCCACGCCCTGCTCGCTCCACTCCAGGTCTTTCTCCGGGGGGGCCGCAAACAGGCAGAAAAGCCGGACCGTGTCCGCTCCGTAGCGCTCGACCAGCGCGTTGGGATCAATGACGTTCTTTTTCGACTTGGACATTTTCTCGACCCGCCCTGTTTCCGCTTCTTTTCCGCATCTCGCGCAAAACGGGGCGTCTTTTTTGTAGTCGGTTTCCTCCGGGTATAAAAATCCATGCGATTCGCAGGAGACCGTCTCCTTGCAGACCATTCCCTGGGTCAGAAGCCGTGTAAAGGGCTCCCTGAATCCGACCAGTCCCAGATCGTTTAAAACGCGGGTGAAATAGCGTGAATAGAGAAGGTGCATCACCGCGTGCTCCACACCGCCGATGTACTGGTCCACCGGCATCCAGTAGGCAACATCGTCGGGGTCGAAAATGCCTGCGTCATAGTGCGGGCTGCAATACCGCTCGAAATACCACGACGACTCCACGAACGTGTCCATGGTGTCGGTTTCCCTGCGGGCGGGTGCGTCGCATTCAGGGCAGGAAACGTTTACAAACGACTCAAGGCTCTCCAGGGGCGATTTCCCGCCTGCCAGGAGGTCGGCGTCCTCGGGGAGTACAACCGGCAAATCTTTTTCCGGAACCGGAACCGCTCCGCACGCATCGCAGTGGATAACGGGTATGGGGGCTCCCCAGTAGCGCTGGCGGGAGATCCCCCAGTCCCGCAGTCGGTAGTTGACGGAGCGCTTCCCGATGCCGTTTTTTTCGGTATATTCGATGACGGCTTCCTTGCCCGATGCAGAGTCCATACCGCTGAAATCCCCGGAGTTGACCATGATCCCGTCGCCGGCATAGGCTTCGGTAGCCGCCACGGACGCCTCGTCCGTATCTTCAGGCCGGATCACCACGATGATATCAAGGCCATATTTTTTTGCGAATTCGTAATCTCTCTGGTCGTGGGCGGGTACCGACATGACGGCGCCCGTGCCGTATTCCATGAGGGCGAAATTGGCGATATAGACGGGCATCCGACGGCCATTGAGCGGATTGATGCACCACCCGCCCGTGAAAACGCCCTCTTTTTCCCTGGTTTCCATGATGCGATCGGCATGGCTTTCCCTGGCCATGCGTTCGACGAAACCGGCGACTTCCCCTCCCTGCTTTTTCCCGGCGGAAAGCGTCTCAACGAGTGGGTGTTCCGGTGCCAGGCACATGAAGGTTGCACCGAACAGGGTATCGGGGCGCGTGGTAAACACCCGGATCGATTCGTCCATTTTCTCAACGGGAAAGTCGATCTCCGCGCCTGTGCTTTTGCCGATCCAGTTTTTCTGCATGGTGGTGACTTTTTCCGGCCACCCGTCAAGCCGGTCGCAGTATTCGAGCAGGTCGTCGGCGTAGTCCGTGATTTTGAAAAACCACTGTTTCAGATTCTTCTGGCGAACCGGATCCCCGCAGCGCCAGCAGTCGCCCGATTCCACCTGTTCGTTGGCCAGCACGGTCTGGCAGCGCTCGCACCAGTTGACGTGCGCCTCCTTCCGGTAGATCATGTCTTTTTTGTACATCCGGATGAACAGCCACTGTTCCCAGCGGTAGTAATCCGGGGTGCAGGTGGCGATTTCACGGTCCCAATCGTAGCTGAAGCCCAGGCTTTTAAGTTCCCTGCGCATGGCGGCGATATTTTCGTAGGTCCACTTTGCCGGGTGCGTGTTGTTTGCGATGGCGGCATTTTCTGCGGGCATGCCGAAGGCGTCCCATCCCATGGGATGAAGGACATTGTAGCCGCACATGCGCTTGTAGCGTGCAACCACGTCGCCGATGGTGTAGTTTCGGACGTGGCCCATGTGAATCCTGCCGGAAGGGTAGGGAAACATTTCCAGAAGGTAATATTTCTCCCGGTCCGGGTCGGTCCGGGCTGCAAATGTTTTTTCTTTCTGCCAAACCGACTGCCACCTGGCTTCTATTTCAGCGGGATGATATTTCTGGTCCATGTCACTGTTCGCCTTCCTTGGTAATGGACTTTTACAGAGCCGTCATTATTAATTACCTGAACCCTCATGCCACAGTCGAAAGGAAATATCAAGTGCGGAAGCCGACGGTTTCCCGGCAGAAAAGATTTGACTTGTATCATTGAATACAATATTATAACATACTTGAAACATGTCATAAATTCCCAGTCTTATAAACTCTTCAAAGCCATCGGCGACATAAAGCCGGCAAGGACGCGTATACATGACGAGCAAGATTCTGATCAATGCGGTGGATCCCGAAGAGTCGCGGATCGCGAAGGTTACGGACAACCGTCTGGAAGAGTTCAATATCGAGACCACGGCGCGGGAGATTACCCAGGGCAATATCTACAAGGGGATCGTCTCCCGCGTGGAACCGAGCCTGCAGGCGGTGTTCGTCGACTACGGGGCCGAGAAGAACGGTTTTCTCCAGAAGCAGGAAATCCATCCGGATTATTTTCTGGATGATCCTTCGGGGGGACAATCCCTTAAAAACATCATTCGCCGGGGGCAGGAGATTCTGGTCCAGGTATCCAACGACCCCATCATGGAAAAGGGGTCCATGATGACTACCTACATATCCCTGCCGGGCCGTTACACGGTGCTTATGCCGGGGGGAAAAACCCGGGGGGTCTCCCGGAAGGTCACCGATGAAGCCGAGCGGAAGCGGATCAAGGAGATCATGGACAGCATCAAAATTCCTGAAGATTTCGGCATCATCGTCCGGACGGCCGGGGAGGGCTGCAACAAGACCACCCTCCAGGGCGACGTCCGCTACCTTATGCGCCTTTGGAAAAACATCAAGAAAAAGGGGGTCGAGGAAAAAGCCCCGGCCCTTCTCTACAAGGACCGGAATATCGCCGTTCGGGCCATTCGGGACTCTTTCACCCCGGATGTCAAGGAGATCCTCATCGACGACGATACGATCTTCCAGGAGGTCCGGGAGTTTATTCAGGTCATTTCCCCGCAGCACAAGAAAATCATCAAGCGGTACCAGGCGGACAAGCCTCTTTTTACCAAGTACCAGCTCGAGGAACAGATCGCCTCCATTTTTGACAACCGGGTGAAGCTGAAGTCCGGCGGATCCATCGTCATCGAACAGACCGAGGCCATGGTATCCATCGACGTCAACTCCGGAAAGGCCACCCAGAAAAGTTCCTTCGGGGAGACTGCGCTCCAGACGAACCAGGAGGCGGCCGAGGAGATCGCACGGCAGTTGCGTCTGCGGGATTTCGGGGGCCTGATCGTCATCGATTTTATAGACATGCGGGACCGGAAGCACAACCTCAAGGTGGAAAGAACCCTGAAAAACCATCTCAAAGCGGACAAGGCCCGGACCAAGGTCGGCCGGATATCCCAGTTCGGACTGCTTGAAATGTCCCGGCAGAGAATCCGTCCTTCGATCCGCTCGATTCACTTTGAACCCTGCGGCTGCTGCCAGGGAAGGGGCGTGACCCCGTCGCTGGAATCGATGGGACTGGCTTTTTTGCGGCGGCTCCGGCTGGAAACCATGAAAAAGGAAGCTTCCCGCGTCTACGGCTACGTACCGCCCGATGTGGCATCCTACCTTTTGAACCGCAAAAAAGGTGAAATCCTCGATCTTGAAATCCGGAGAAACATCACGATCACCGTGGAAGGGGACGGAAACCTGCTGCCGGGGGAGAACCGGATCGAATACGAATAAAATTTTTTCCGGATCCGATTGACTGCACGGTTTTTTTTGCATATAACTGCCTGACATTTATTGCCCCCCGCCGGTTGCAGCCCGCGGATGGCGGCTGACGAAGCAAATCGCACATGCAAAATATTCCATAAATCCAAGAATTATCGTTAAGGAGGTATTGTTTTGATCGATATCGCTTATGCCATGGGCCAATCCGGCCAGGCGCCGGAGGGCGGCGGGGGATTCGCCGCATTCATCCCCATTATCCTGATGTTCGTTATTTTCTATTTCCTGCTCATCCGGCCCCAGCAGAAAAAGGCAAAAGAGCATCAGAATATGGTCAACAACCTGCGCAAAGGGGACCGGGTCATCACCAGCGGCGGAATCTACGGGGAAATCACCGCCATAGACGATAATACGGTTACGGTGGAAATTGCCGACAAGGTTCGGGTCAAGGTATCCCGGCCGAGTATTGCGGGGCTGAGAGACGCCTCGCCGGAACGGACCGGCTGATTGCCGGCGGCAAATCAACTATGGCCGGCGGGCCTGACCGGCCTCCGCAATGCCCGCCGGCTATCACAGCAGTTCCGCACTCATATCCAATTTGAGCGATTTTCAGTTTTGCCGCATCTACTTTGTCAGCGGATGGCTCGCATAGCCGACTATAGCGGGGCATCCGCCTCCACGTATCTGCGGCAAACTTGGTATCTGCGGCAAACTTGAAAATCGCTCATATAGGTGACATTGAATCTGTATATATTCGAAATATATCCGAAACCGTTTATCCAAAACAGACATCTGAAAGGGCGTGTCTCCATTGAAAGGGCTATCCTGGCGTATTCTCGTTATTATCGCGGTGATCATACCGGCGGTTGTGTATGTCATTCCGACATTCAAACCGACCATGTGGCCGTATAATCAGATCAATCTCGGTCTCGATCTGCAGGGTGGAATGCATCTCTCCCTGGATGTCCAGACGGAAAAAGCCGTGGAAAGCACCATGGAAAGGACCCGCAATGAACTCCGCGGCGGGCTTCGGGATGAGCGGATCCGTTCGGTCGAGGTTTCCGATGACAAGGCCTATGAACTGGCCTTCCGGCTTATAAACCCGGATGATCTGACCGGTTTCAGGAATTTAATCGAAAGAAACCACCCCGAGCTCCGGATCCTCTCCGAGGATGAAGAAAACGGTGAGATTGTCGTCCGCCTGAGACTCACCGATGAGACCGCGAGGGACGTACAGCGCCAGTCCGTTCGCCAGGCCCTGGAAACCATCCGCAACCGGATCGATGAATTCGGTGTTGCGGAACCGGATATCCGCGTCGAGGGGGAGCGCCGTATCCAGGTCCAGCTGCCCGGCGTCACCGACACGGACCGGGCCAAGGAGTTGATCGGGCGTACGGCCATGCTGGAATTCAAGCTCGTGGACGACGAGCACAGTCTGGAGCGCGCTCTTGACGGCAATGTTCCCGAGGGAAGCGAAATTCTCTACGGCAGCGCGGAAGGGGAAGCAGGACGCCAGCCTTATCTCGTCAGGGAAAGAACGCTTCTGACCGGCGCCTACCTGGACAATGCACGGGTGCAGATCGATCAGCAGTACAACGAGCCCTATGTACTGATCAACTTCAACCGCGAAGGGGCCAGGATTTTCGAACAGGTTACCGCTGAAAACGTGAGAAACCGTCTGGCCATCGTGCTGGACAACCGGGTCTATTCCGCGCCCGTGATCCAGGAGCGCATCGGCGGGGGGACTGCAAGAATTACCGGAAATTTCAGCACCCAGGAAGCCAGGGATCTTGCCATCGTGCTTCGCGCCGGCGCACTGCCCGCCCCGGTCGATATCATCGAGGAGCGGACGGTGGGGCCGTCTTTGGGGCAGGATTCCATCCGTCAGGGACTTTTTTCCATGCTCGTGGGCGGCGTTCTGGTGCTGACGTTCATGGTGGTCTACTACAGGGCTGCCGGTATGATCGCCAACCTTGCCCTGGTATTGAATATCCTTTTCATTGCGGCAGGCCTTGCCGCGTTCCAGGCAACACTGACGCTTCCGGGAATCGCGGGGATCATTCTTACCATTGGCATTGCCGTGGATGCCAACGTCATTATATTCGAAAGAATCCGCGAGGAACTGCGGCTGGGCAGGAAGGTCGCCTCGGCCATCGAAGCCGGGTTCAACCGGGCGACGCTGACCATCCTGGATGCCAACGTGACAACGCTTATCGCCGCGGTGGTTCTGTTCCAGTTCGGTACCGGCCCGGTGCGGGGGTTTGCCGTGACGCTGAGTCTGGGCGTACTGGCATCCATGTTCACCGCCCTGGTGGTGAGCCGGCAGGTCATGGAGATGGTCTATATCTCCCGACGCATGAAAACCATCAGCATATAATGAATTATATAAGGATCTTGGCGAATGGAACTCATCAAGCCCGGGGTTAACATCGATTTTATCGGTAGGCGGAAAATCGGCTATATCATCTCGATCGTGCTGATTGCGGCGGCCATCCTGACGCTTATCGTCAACAAGGGCCCCAATTTCGGTATCGATTTTGCCGGGGGTACCATAGTCCAGGTCCGCTTCGACGGGGCCGTGGACATAGACGCCGTTCGCGCAGGCCTGGCGGAGGCGGGCCTGGAAGGCGTATCCCTCCAGACATTCGGTGCCGAAGGTCAAAATGAATTTCTCATCCGGACCCAGGCGGTGCTGGATACTGGGGATGCGTTCGCCCGGGATCTGACCGGTGAGCTGGGCGCAGCGACCGGAGCCGAAGCCGAGATCCGCAGGGTCGAGATGGTCGGCCCCCAGGTGGGGGAAACGCTCCGGGAAGGCGCGTTGTTCGCCTTGTTTTACGCCCTGTTGTTCATTACCATTTACATCTCCGGCCGGTTTGAGATGAAATGGATGGTCAGCGGGATCACTGCCGGTATTCTCATCGGGGGCGTGGTGTTTCTTTCCAGGTTCCAGGTGAGTATCCCCCTGTTGATCCTGGCGGCAATTCTCATTACCCTGGTGCTGTTCTGGCAGCTGCGGCTTCGATTCGCCATGGGGGCCAGCGTTGCGCTCATCCATGACATAACTATTACAGTGGGCATTTTCACCCTGCTGGGCAAGGAGTTTTCCCTGCCCATTATCGCGGCGCTGCTGACCATCATCGGCTATTCCTTAAACGATACCATTATCGTGTTCGACCGCATCCGGGAGAATATCCGGCGCTACAGCACACGCCTGCTGGAGAAAAACATCAACAACAGCATCAACGAGACCCTGAACCGGACGGTGCTGACCTCCTCGACAACGCTGATGGTCCTGTTGGCGCTATTTTTCCTGGGCGGCGATATCATCCACGATTTCGCGCTTACCCTGATTATCGGCGTGATCATCGGAACCTACTCCTCCATATTTGTTGCAAGCCCCATGCTGCTGTTGCTGCAGGGAGCGATGCCCCTGGAGGAAGAGGGAGACGAAGGTCTGGAAGACGAACCCGTGGAATCCGGAACAGGGGCCGCAACAGGGGCCGCAACCGCCCGATAAACCGGTGCCCGACAAGCCGGTACTGTGATGAACGACTCTCTTCTGCTCCATCGATACCGCTGCTGGATTGCGCTGAAATCCGTGCCCGGAATCGGCAGCCGGACCTTCAAACTCCTGATAGACCGCTTCGGTTCTCCGGAAAAAGCGGCTGCGGCCAGCCGGAGCACCCTGCTGGGCGTCAAAGGGATGACCCGGAAAGCGGCGGATGATGTACTGGCAACCGTAGGCGATGGGCGGTTTCCCGGGACGGTTCTGCGGGAGGCTGACCTGGTTATCCGTCGGGGATACCGCCTGATTACGCTCACAGACGCGGAATATCCCGGCCTACTGGACGAGATTCACGACCCCCCGCCCTTTTTGTATGCATTGGGTTCCGAGACGGCTTTTGCGCCCGCTGTCGCCGTTGTGGGTTCAAGAAATCCCACCCAATATGGTCTTTCAATGGCCCGCCGTCTCGGAGCCGACCTGGCGGCCGCCGGG
>SL_3KL_010_SEDDRAFT_10000597_pt1 | contig 30198 bp, 28 predicted proteins | sample SodLakKL_010_SED_2_FD_10381 | JGI IMG/M metagenome (IMG submission 10381)
TTGTCGCCAGAGTGAGATCAATCAGGGAATGCTGACTGGGCATGCAGGGGCATGAAGAGATCAAGCACGGCTGCAGGATATGAACTGTGAGCTATTTCACACTTTGCGCGCGGGCGCAACCTGAGTCGTCGCAGAATTGGGATGCGTCGCAATGATGGGAATCAGTAGGCGGTTTGCCGAAAACGAAAAGGCCCTGCGGTGCCGAAACACTCGCAAGGCCTTGATTTATCTGGCTCCCCGGGTCGGATTCGAACCAACGACCTAGTGATTAACAGTCACCCGCTCTAACCAGCTGAGCTACCGGGGATTGGAAGCCGAGTATTGTCCCTGCAGAATCGAATCTCGTCAAGTCCAATTCGGAAATCAATCGGGCTTCAGCCTGGTCGAATGGAGCTGGAGTCAGATGCGTTCGTGGTTTCGGTGAATTCCTTGATCCGGTTTCGTCCGCTGTGCTTTGCGGCATAGACCGCCTTGTCTGCCTGGGAAAGTAATTCCCTGACCAGTTTCTCCGGGTCGGTCTGGACCGCTCTGGAGGTCGAAAAGCCGATCGAGACGGTTACGCGCACCAGAGAATCCCCATCAGGTGCCGTGAATTCGAGATCGTAGACGGCCTGGCGCAGCTTGGAGGCCAGTAGACGTGCGCCGTCGGTGTCGGTATCTGGCGCGATCAGAAGAAATTCCTCTCCACCGTATCGGCCGAGCGAATCGACGGCGCGAACACTGTCATGCATCACTTCGGCCACGCGCTGGAGAATCAGGTCACCGAACAGGTGGCCGTGGACATCGTTGATGGGCTTGAAATGGTCGATGTCGATCATGAAAACGCTCAGTGGCCGCGCACTGCGAACAGCGCGTGCGCTTTCGGCCTGAAGCTGGCGCATCACCGCCTCGCGTCGGAGCAGTCCGGTCAGCTCTTCGTATGTGGCATCCTGGAACAGTCTCAGGTTCTCGAAGCTTGCCGCGACCTGGTGTGAAAACAGATCGAGCAGTTCCAGTTCCTCGCGTGCGAACAGTTCCCCGCTCCGCTTGTTCGACAGGCACAGGATGCCGATCATGCGGCGCTGAAAGTAAAGGGGGACGAGCACTTCGGCACCAATGCGCTCCAGCGCATGGGCCTGGTTGCCGAGATGGCGGTGGAGTCGACGGATGCCGATCGGACGCTTGCTACGCGACAAATGGAGGAAGACGGGGGACTCGGTACCGAGAAGATGAGCCAGGTCCTTGCAGCGCCTTTGGCCGATTCCTTCGCTGAATGCGCTGCGGTGTTCGATGCCTTGCTGGTCAATCGTCACCACGGCCGTCCAGGCCAGGTCCAGGGTCTCGCGGGTCTGCCAGGCGAGCCGTTCGAGCAAGTCCTTCATGCTGGATTGCTGGGACAGCGATGCAGCAATTTCGATAAGGCGCTTGCGCAACACGCGGCGCTCCGGGAACAGGCCATGTTCGACCAGGCGTTCGACCGCGGTGCGCAGCGGGCGAAAGAGAATGCCGCAGATGACGGCGATGCCGGTCACCAGCCACAGCCCGAACTCCTCGCCGAGGGTTTGCGTGAACCAAGGCAATGCAGCAGTAAGCAGCATGTAGAGAATGATGAGCGCAAGGGCCGCGACAACGCTGTAAACCACACCCCGGCGAACGATCTGTTCGATATCGAACAAGCCGAATCGGAAAATGGCGACGAATACCGCAGCGGGGAAAAACAGCAGAGCAAAGTTTTCTGCCTGTGTGGCCAGTCCGGGGTCGAGGTCAACCCAACCGCTCCACAGGCTCGACACACCGATGTAGATTACCCAGGGCAAAAGCCCGATGAGCACCAGCATGGCTTGATTGCGTCCCCGGGGCGTATTCGCCTGCCAGGCCTGCCAGGCCAGAATGGAGGGAACCACGACGGCCCATGCGAGCAGTATCCCTGTCTGCAGGTTCAGCAACAGACTCGAATAGATTATGCCGTTGGTTTGCCACTGGTAGAGGATGGTTGAAATCAGTCCGAGGCTGACGAGTGCGCCGAGCAGGTAGAACCCCGGGACGATGGCACGGTGCCTGACCAGTAATCGCAGCCGTTCGGGAATCAGGCTGACCAGGTGGAGTTCGACAGCGATCTGGATTCCGGTCATTCCCATCCATGCCAGGGCAATCAGCAAGGTCCCGGTCTCACCCAGCATGTACCCGGCGGGCAAGGCCATTTCGATCGCCACCAATCCGACGAACACCATCAACAGGCGCGCACGAAGGTCCTTTCGCTGATGGCGAAACGCCAGGGCTGCAAGCCCAAGGTAAGCCGCGACCAGCACCAGCTGGCCCAGAAGGCGGACCAGGTCCGGGGGCGTCCCGGGAACGAGTTCGAGTTGAATCTCGCGGTCATCCCGCAGCACGGTGATGGCAAGGGGGTGGCCCGGCCGGTGGTGGCGTTCGAACAGATCAGAGAGCGAGCTGAAATCCGTGACGGGTTCGTTTTCGACGGTGATGACCAAATCGCCAGGGCGGGCCCCGGCGTCCTCGGCCGGCAGGTTTGGTTCGATTGCGTCAATAAGGATGCCGTCATCGCTTTCGCTGATGTAGACACCGATTCGTTCCGAGGCAAATCGGGCCTCGTCGAGGATGCTCCAGCCGAGGAGAAAAAGTATGAGCAACAGCGCCATGCCGGAAAGCAGGTGCCAGCCCAGCAAATTCTCTCGCTGATCGTTCATTTTGAGCCTGTCCCGATGAGCCTGGACCAGTGACTAGAGACAAGCTTCGGATTGCAACAGTGACGGATGGAGGGCATCTGAAGAATTCCTGACGATGCTGCGAGTCTAGCCCAGCGAGGCCCGCTGTGGGACCGTCTGGCGTCCCCGAAATGCCGTTACTGTGAGCGGCTTCACGGAATTACAGGATAGAAGTTGCCCGACATCCCGTATACAATGCGCGACTCGTGCACAAACCCTTTTTCCAGCCTTGGGGGCCAGGGTCGGGCTCGCAGCGGCTCGAGCTTTCGGGGGAGTGCCGGCCGTTCTTGATTTCCGTTTTCAGTACCCAGCAAATTCAATCTTTTAAGGAGTATCCATGCAGCGCACGCTTTCCATCATCAAGCCTGATGCCGTCTCCAAGAATGTCATCGGCGAGATTTACACCCGTTTCGAGCGCGCCGGGCTCAAGATCGTGGCAGCCCGCATGAAGCACCTCTCGCGCGAGGAAGCCGAGGGATTCTACGCTGTTCACCGCGAGCGGCCTTTCTTCGGTGATCTGGTAGAGTTCATGACCTCCGGTCCGGTCATGATCCAGGTGCTGGAAGGGGATGACGCCATCGCCCGCAACCGGGAACTGATGGGAGCGACCGATCCCCGCCAGGCCGCCCCGGGCACCATTCGTGCCGACTTTGCCACGGGAATCGATGCCAATGCGGTGCATGGCTCGGATGCCGAAGAAACCGCAAAAGAGGAAATCGCCTTCTTTTTTGGTGATGATGAGATATACTCACGGTAATTATCAGAGAATTATCGCAAATGCCCGCAGGGCCTGAAGAAAAAGTCAATTTGCTGGGATTGGACCGGAGCGGTCTGGAGCGGTTTTTCGTCGATTTGGGCGAGAAGCCTTTTCGTGCTCGACAGATGCTCCAGTGGATTCACCAGCGAGCCGTCACTGATTACGACGAGATGACCGACCTGTCGCTGGCCCTGCGCCAGCGACTGGCCGAGCGTGCGAAGATCGAGCCGCCCCGCATCATCAGCGAGCAATGTTCGGAGGATGGCACGGTCAAGTGGCTGATGGCCACCGAGGGTGGCAATGCTGTCGAGACCGTTTACATCCCCGAGCCCAGCCGCGGCACCCTGTGCATTTCCTCCCAGGTTGGCTGCATGCTCAACTGCACCTTCTGCTCGACGGCCACGCAGGGTTTCAGTCGCAACCTCACCGCGGCGGAAATTGTCGGGCAAGTCTGGCTGGCGGCCACGACGTTGGGTCACGAGCGCCATGGACAACGACGGATTACCAATGTCGTCTTCATGGGCATGGGCGAGCCGATGCTCAATCTCGAAGCGGTCCGCCCCGCGCTCGGCATTCTCAGAGACGATCTGGCCTACGGCCTGGCGTCGCGCCGGGTCACCATTTCCACCGCCGGTGTCATTCCCGGCATCGACAGCATGAGCGAGGGCGTCGAATTCGCCCTGGCCGTGTCCCTGCATGCGGCGGAGAACGAGTTGCGTTCCCGGCTGGTGCCACTCAATCGCAAGTATCCGGTTGAAGACTTGATTGCGGCATGCAAGCGCTACACGGCTGGCAATCATCGCCGCTCGGTCACCTTCGAATACACCATGATTGAAGGTGTCAATGACCGCCCTGAGCACGCCCGTGCACTGGTGCGGCGCCTGAGTTGCCTGCCGTGCAAGATCAACCTCATTCCCTTCAATCCATTTCCCGGCACACCGTTTCGTTGCTCCAGTGACGAGGCGATTTACGAATTTCAGAAGATCACCCGGGCGGCCGGGTTGATCACCACGGTTCGCAAGACTCGCGGTGAGGATATCGATGCCGCCTGCGGGCAACTGGTCGGAAAGTTGCTCACACCCAGCCAGCGACGTCAACTGGTCCAGCAGCAGCTGGCAAGGCAGGCGGTAGCTTCATGAGTCGAACGGCCGGTCTCCTGGTTGCGATGTTGGTCGGGCTGGTGCTGACCGGTTGCGCCACGAGCCCGGATACCGGACCGACGACCCGGGCCGGCATGGATCGGGTCAGCCCGGTGCGCGCCGCGGAGGTCAATACCCGGCTTGGGATCGGTTATCTCGAGCGTGGCGAGTTGCAGATTGCCATGGAGAAGCTCAACACTGCCTTGCGTCATGATTCCGCGCACGTCCCGGCGATCGTTACGCTGGCAATGATCTACGAGGAAATCGGCAATACCTCCCAGGCCGAGCGGCATTATCGTCAGGCACTTCGGCATGCTCCAAACGATGGTGCGACCCTGAACAGTTATGCCGTCTTTCGGTGCCGCCGGGGCGACTACGCCGATGCCGAGGACGTGTTCGAGCGAGCCCTGCTCGATCCCTTTTACGCCACTCCTGAAGTCGCGAAGCTCAATGCCGGGGCCTGTGCCCGTCGCTCCGGTGAGTATGAACGCGCCGAACACCATTTGCGCAGCGCCCTGGATATCGATCCGGAACTGCCCGGAGCGCTCTACCACCTCGCGCAGCTCTACTACCAGCAAGATGATGCCTTCAGGGCACGTGCCTTCCTGCAACGCTTCGAAGCCACCGGAACAACCGAGCCCGGCGCGCTGTTGCTCGGCTTCCGGGTCGAGTCCAGCCTGGGCAATGTCAGTGAAGCGAGGCACTACAGCAGCATTCTGGAGGAGCGCTATCCCGATTCCCGGGAAGCCAGAGAACTGAGAACACAAGTACAAGACGATGACTGAAACAACCAGCGAAACCAGTAAGGAAGAGGCCGGTACTTACGCGTGGATAGGAGGGGAGCTGCGCCAGGCCCGAATCAAAGCCGGAAAGGAAATTGACGAGATCAGTCGTCAATTGCGTCTGCCCGGCATGACCATCGAGGATATCGAGCATGGCCGGGTGGAGCGATTGTCTCCGCTTTACCGCCGGGGCTACGTTATCAATTACGCGCGGCTGCTGGGTCTCGATCCGTCGTCGCTGCTGGCAGCGGCTGATGATGGCGACGCTCCACCCGAACTGCGCAAGGTGCTTCCTGTCAGTGATCAAGGCTGGAAGTTTGAGCGTTACTTGAGGATTGCAACATATGTTCTTGTTACTACAGTAATTGTTCCTCCTTTGCTTTACTTCTTCATTGAGGGCGGTTCGAGAATAATGGAGCGCAATCCGGTGGCGGAGCACAGTGAGCCTTCGATCACTGATGAACACAACGGCGGCGATCGCCCCAATCGCGGTCGTATCGCACGGGCCCTGGCCCTGGAAGAGTCGGATGCACGGCAGGACTCCAACGACGTTGGCCATGTATCGGCTTCCGCGCTTCCGCTGGCGGCTGTTCGTCCACTTCGTGAGAGTGAACGTGCAGAGGATGCCCGGGCGCAAGATTTGCTGTTGCCCGCCGTCGAGCTGCTCGAAGTCGGGGGCGACCAGGACGATGTGGCGATCATGGAATTGTCGGTGGAGTTGCTCGAAGACTCCTGGGTGGAAATACACGCGGCAGACGGTGAGCGCCTGGAGTACGATCTTCTGCGTGCCGGCCAGAACCGCACCTACCGGGGTGAGGCACCGTTTCAGCTTTTGCTGGGGCGAGCCAGTGCCGTTCGTCTGATGCTCGCCGATGAGGTCGTGACCTTCGATGGTCATGATCGTGGTGATGTGGCGCGCTTGAGGCTTCTTGCTGACGGTGACGTGGAGCGCTGACCGGCAACACCGGCTCCGCGTTTTCAAGGAGAGTTCAACGAGCCCGCCAACGGCGGGCTCATTCCGTATTGAAGGCAAATCATGAAGAACATCCAGTCGATTCGCGGCATGCACGACATCCTGCCAGAGCACTCGCCATTGTGGCGCTGGCTGGATCAGCAGGTATCGTCCATTTTCGCCGCCTACGATTTCCACGAGATTCGTGTCCCGGTGCTCGAGCGGACCGAAGTCTTCACCCGCGCCATTGGTCAGGCCACGGATGTGGTCGAGAAGGAGATGTACACCTTCAAGGATCGCAACGGAGAGCTGCTGAGTCTGAGGCCGGAAGGCACGGCCGGTGTTGTGCGCTCGGCGATCCAGCATGGCCTCCTGCACACTCCGGGTCTGAAGGTCTGGTACCAGGGGCCGATGTTTCGTCATGAGCGTCCGCAGAAAGGCCGTCAGAGACAGTTTCACCAGTTCGGTGCCGAAGTATTCGGTCTGGATGCAGCGGCGGTGGATGTGGAATTGATCGCTCTGGGGGAAAGGATCTGGCGTCGCCTGGGCCTGAAGGGAGGGATCCGGCTGGAAATCAACACGCTGGGAGATCGTGAGGATCGTCAGCGGTATCGCCAGCGATTGATCGACTATCTTCTGCCGCATCGAGACGATCTGGACGAGGACAGTCAGCGCCGCCTGGACAGCAATCCCCTGAGGATTTTCGACAGCAAGAACGAGCGCACCCGGGCGATCATGGCTGACGCGCCGCGCCTGATCGACGAAATTGGTCAGGAGGCACGGGAGCACTTCGAAGAGGTATGCAGTCTGCTCGACCGACTGGATATCGACTACACGATCAATCCCGGCCTGGTGCGCGGGCTCGATTACTATTGTCGAACGGTTTTCGAGTGGATCACCGATGACCTGGGTGCCCAGGGTACGGTCTGTGCCGGTGGTCGCTACAACGATCTGGTCGAAATGCAGGGTGGCAAGCCGACGCCCGGAATCGGTTTTGCCATGGGCGTCGAGCGCCTTCTGGCCTTGCTGGAGGCAGCGGGTCTGGAAAAGTCTCAGCCACCCCACGTGTTTGTCGTCACGCGCGTGCCACCGGCCGACATGCTCGCCGTAGCCGAGAATCTGCGCGAGCAGGTGCCGGGTCTGCGCGTGGCGGCGGCGCTGGGTGGCGGCAGCATGAAGGCCCAGTTCAAGCGGGCCGATCGCAGCGGTGCCCGCTACTGCGTGGTTCTGGGCGAGGCGGAATACCAGGCCGGGCAGGCCGCGATCAAGGATCTGCGGGCTGAACGCGGCGAGCAGGAAATGGTCAATCTGGATGCGCTTGGATCCCGATTGCAGGCACTGCTTGCCGGAGAAGGCTCAGACTGATCTATCATGGTCGGCTGAGAGTTTTGAATCCATCATTATCAGGGAATAACTACACATGGCCGTAGAGCTTTACGACGAACATGAACAGAGCGAACGCGTACGCCAGTGGATCAAGGAGTATGCACCGGCGATCGTGATGGGGCTGGTGCTGGCCTTCGGCGGGATCTTCGGTTTCCGCTACTGGCAGGATCACCAGTCCGGCCAGCGCGTGCTGGCGTCCGAGTATTACGAAGTGATTCGCCAGGAGGTTGAGGCGGGTGAACTGGCAGGTGCCGAGGAGCAGTACCAGGTCATGCGGGATTCGGTGGGCCGCAATTCATACGTGGGTCTCGCCGGCATGCACCTGGCGTCGGCCTATATTGCTGACGGTCAACTGTCTCCGGCAGCGAATATCTATCGGGACATTCTCGATGACCGCCGTCTGCAGTCGTTGTGGCCGGTGGCGACCTTGCGTCTGGTACGGGTGCTCGAGGCCCGGGGTGAGATCGAAGAGGCGCTGGCACTTGTTGACGGTTCGGCGCCGCACGGTTTTGCCGCTGCATGGGCGGAAGCCCGCGGCGACTTGTTGTTCGAGCGTGGACGTGTTGAGGAGGCCCGCCTGGCCTGGCAGGAAGCCCTGGATAACCAGCCGGACCAGGGTGGCAATCCGCAACTGCTTCGGATGAAAATCGATGCCACCGGGCTGGCCGGTGAGGATGCCTCGTGAGGTCAGTGCTCCGTACAACGAGTCTATTGTTCGCAGTCGCATTGCTGTCCGGTTGCGGTATTTTCTCCCGCGACGATCACCAGCTGACCCCGGCCGAACTCGTCGAATTCACGCCGACGATGGAAGTCGAGAGATTGTGGTCGACCAACACCGGAAGAGGTGTGAACCGCAGCATGCCAAATTTCCGTCCGTACTACGAGGGTGGTCGGCTGTGGGTTGGCGATCATCGTGGCCAGGTGACTGCGGTGAATGCAGACAGCGGACGGGTCGAGCGCCGGTTTGAAACGGGTCTGGCATTGTCGGCCGGTCCGGTTGTTCAGGATGGGCTGATTCTGCTTGGAACCTTCGACGGCAAGTTGGTGGTACTTGATGCCGAGTCCGGCGAGCGTCGCTGGACCGCGCGACTCTCGTCGGAAGTGTTGTCGTACCCGGTTCTGCATGACGATGTGGTCGTCGTGCGCTGCATTGATGGCCGTGTTTTCGGGCTTGATGCCGATGATGGCAGCAGAAAGTGGATTCATGATCGCAGCGTGCCCCTGCTGACCTTGCGCGGGACCAGCGATCCGCTGGCACGGGCCGGGCAGGTATTCATCGGTTACGATGACGGCATGGTCAGCGGGCTTCGTGTGTCCGATGGCTCGGTGCTGTGGGAGCAGCGTGTCAGTGAGCCCGAGGGGCGAACCGAACTTGAGCGCATGAGCGATATCGACGGCCCCATGGCGATCGTGGGTACCGAACTTTATGTCGTGACTTACCGCGGCCGCATGGCTGGCATGGCCCTGGAATCAGGTCGAATGCTCTGGGTCAAGGATGTTTCTTCGCATTCCGGGCTGAGTCTGCGACGCACGCAGCTGGCAGCCAGTGACCGCGACGATGCCGTCTGGCTGGTCGACCGGCGCAGCGGCGCGACGTTGTGGCGTGACGAACAGCTCAAGCGTCGCCAGGTGACTCGGCCGGTGTTTTACGGCAACCAGCTCGTCGTGGTCGACAAGGAGGGTTACATGCACTTCTACGACGTCGATAGCGGTGAGTTTTCCGCACGCACCCAGGCGAGTCGGAATCCGCCCTCGGATGCGCCCCTGGTTGTCGGCAACACGCTATACCTGCTCGACAAGGACGGCACGCTTACCGCCTGGCGAGCCGGACCGATCAACTGACAACCAGACAACCTGAGTACAGTACGATGCCCTCCTTGCCGGTGGTTGCCATCGTCGGCCGTCCCAATGTGGGCAAGTCGACCCTGTTCAATGCTCTCACGCGCACGCGTGATGCGCTGGTTGCCGACACGCCGGGTGTCACCCGTGATCGGATCTACGGTCGCGCCGTCATCAACGGCCAACCGGTCATCCTGATCGACACGGGGGGGCTCGACGAGGCGTCCGGTGAGGTGGAGAGCGGTGCTCAGGTGCAGACTCGCCAGGCGATGAAGGAGGCCGACATTCTGGTGTTGATCACCGACGGTCGGGCCGGCGTGCTGCCGATTGAACATCAGATCGCCTCGGAGCTGCGCGCACTCGACAAGCCGGTCATTCACGTGGTCAACAAGACCGATGGTATCGATCGGGACATGGCGATTGCAGAGGCCGCCGAACTGGGTATGGGGGAGGTCTGTGGCATCGCAGCCAGTCACCGGCATGGCCTGGGTTACCTGGAGCGCCTGTTGTCGTCGCGCTTGCCGGAGGAAGAAGGCTCCGAAGAGTTGCCAGAGGATGGCATCCGGCTGGCGTTGATCGGTCGTCCCAATGCCGGGAAGTCAACCTTGCTCAATCGTTTGCTGGGCGAAGAACGGGCCCTGGCCACGCCCGTGCCAGGGACAACGCGTGATCCCATCCATGCAACCGTCGAGCGCGATGGCGTCACTTACCACCTGGTCGACACGGCGGGTATCCGGCGGCGTCGTGGCAGCCACGAGGGCATCGAAAGGTTCAGTACCATCAAGGCCCTTCAGTCAGTCGAGAAAGCGCGTATCGTCTGCCTGGTCTGCGACAGCCTGGAAGGCATCACCGAGCAGGACGCGCGCCTGGCCGGCCATGTCATGGAAGCCGGCCGCGGACTGATCATCGTGCTCAACAAGTGGGATGCCATCGATGAAGACGCACGGCGCAAGGTATTGGTCGAGGTCGCCGAGCGGCTGGATTTCGCACGGTTCGCCCCGGTGGTCACCCTTTCGGCGCTGCATGGCAGCGGTCTGGGCGAACTGACTGATGCCATCGAGCATGTCAACGAGGTCGGGATGGCGGAGTTGTCCACGTCGGCTCTGACCCGGGCATTGCGAAAGGCTGTCGAGGCTCATCCGCCGCCGTCCATTAGGCGATTGGCCCCCAAGCTGCGCTATGCGCACGGCGGTGGTCACTTTCCAAGCCGGGTCGTAATCCACGGCAATCGGACCGAGCACGTACCGGATCAATATCGTCGGTATCTGGTCAATACTTTCAGGAAGCACTTCGATCTGACCGGGGTGCCGGTACGCCTGGTCTTTCGCGAGAGTGAAAATCCCTATGCCGGGCGAACCAACAAGCTCTCGCCACGGCAAATCCAGAAACGCAGGCGGTTGAAGAAGTTTGTCCGACGCAAGCAAAGAAAACGCTGACCGACTGGGTCGCTACCTCGACAGGCTCCGGCAACGGGTGCCGAGTGTGTCGCCGGACAAGGCCCGGGACATGATTGAGGGCGATGCCGTCATCATCGACATCCGGGAATCCTGGGAGACGCGCGAGGGCACGGTACCCGGCGCCTTGCTGATCGAGCGAGGCATGCTCGAATTGGACATCGGCCGGCATGTCCCGAGTGCGGATCGTACGCTGATCCTGATGTGCGCCGGCGGCGATCGCTCGGCCATTTCGGCCGGCGCGCTGTCGGACATGGGCTATGCCAACGTTCTAAACCTAGAGGGTGGGTACAACGCGTGGCGTGCCCGTGGTTTGCCGGTGCGTCGCCCCTCATTGCTCGATGACGCTGCCCGGTCGCGCTACCAGCGCCACCTGGCCATCGCCGAAGTCGGGGAAAGGGGGCAGAAAAAACTGCTGGACAGTCGTGTGTTCATCACCGGTGTCGGTGGGTTGGGTTCTCCCGCCGCCCTGTACCTGGCTGCCGTCGGGGTAGGGCATATCACCCTGATCGATGACGATGTCGTTGAACGTTCGAATCTCCAGCGGCAGATCCTGCACAGTGACCACCTGGTGGGACACGCCAAGACCGAATCGGCCGCCCAGCGCCTGCATGCTCTCAATCCGGATATCGAGATACGAACCATTGCCGCGCGGTTGACCAAGGACAATGCCGACGAGTTGTTGTCCGGGCATGACGTGGTGCTCGACGGCTCCGACAATTTCCCGACGCGCTACCTGCTCAACGATGCCTGCATACGCCTGGGAATACCGCTGGTCTACGGGGCCGTCCTGCGCTTCGTCGGGCAGGTGGCCGTGTTTCATCCGGCAGCCGGTAACGAGGCCTGCTATCGCTGCCTGTTTCCGGAGCCACCACTCGCCGCGGACGCTCCGAACTGCGCCGAGGCGGGGGTGCTTGGCGTAATGCCGGGTGTTATCGGCACCCTGCAGGCGACCGAAACCCTCAAGCTGTTGCTCGACATCGGCCAGCCGCTGGTGTCGCGGCTAGTGCACTACGATGCCCTGGCCGGAACCTTTCGGACTACCCGGCTGGTTGCCGATCCGGACTGCTCCGCTTGCGCGGACGCCCCGGAGCCGGACTGAGTCGCGTCAAAGACTCTTGGCAGTGAGGTGCTTCTGAATCGAGTTGATCAGACCGGGATCGTCGGGCAGGATGTTGGGCTGCCAGTCTTCAACCAGTTCCCCGCGCCGGTCGAACAGATACTTGTGAAACGTGCCTCGCGGCAGGATGGCGGCCGATTTCTCCTGCACCATCTCGCGGAACAATGAGTGCATATCCCGGCCGGTCACGCTATAGCGCTGGGTCACGAAAAAGTTGACCGGATAGTTCGCACGCAAGAATTCAGCGATTTCCGCCTCGTCACGCGGCTCCTCATCGAAATCCGTGCAGGGCATGGCGAGGATGCGCAGGCCTGCCGGCTGATTGAGCGCGTAGAGGGATTGCAGACGAGCCAGTTGAGGGGTGAAAAGGCTCTCGGTGGCGATGTTGACGACCAGGAACGGCAAGTTGCGGTGACGGTCGAGATAGAGACGGTTGCCTTCCAGGTCGATGAAGTGATGATTGAACAGGTTCACTGCTACTCCCTTGCTGTTACATCAGACTTTATCGGCTTCCTATCTTACAATGTCCACCCATATGAAGACGCATGCCCGAATTCTCGATGGCCGCGCGGTTGCCGACCGCCTGATTTCCAACGTGGCCGATGCCGTTGCCACTCACGTCGATCGTGGCGGTCGTGCGCCCGGACTGGCCGTGGTGTTGGTCGGCGACGATGCGGCCTCCGAAGTCTACGTAAACCACAAGATCCGGGCCTGCCAACGCGCCGGGCTGGTCTCGGCCACGCACCGGCTGTCACACGGGACCGGCCGCGGCGAACTGCTCGCCCTGATTGATGCGCTCAACGAGGATGACAGCGTCGATGGCATCCTGGTGCAACTGCCGCTGCCGGCACATCTCGATGAACGTGAGGTCACGCGCCGCATCCTGCCGGAAAAAGACGTTGATGGCTTCCACCCGGTCAATATGGGACGGCTGGCGGTTCGTGATCCGGGCCTCAGGCCTTGCACGCCGCGGGGGGTGATGACCCTGCTGGCCGCACACGCTATCGATACCAAGGGGATGGACGCACTGGTCATCGGGGCATCCAATATCGTCGGCCGTCCACTGGCGCTCGAGTTGCTGCTGGCCGGTGCCACAGTCAATATCGCCCACCGCTTCACCCGCAACCTGGAAAAACATGTTCGCAATGCCGAGGTGCTGTTCGTGGCCGTGGGCAAGCCCGGTCTGGTCGATCCCGACTGGATTGCCGAAGGCAGTATCGTGGTCGATATCGGCATCACCCGGGGCGAGGACGGCAAACTGCGCGGCGACCTCGATTTCGACCCTGTGGCAGCCCGTGCCGGGTGGGTCACGCCCGTGCCCGGCGGTGTCGGACCGATGACAGTTGCCACCCTGCTGCAGAATACCGCCGAGGCGGCCGGGCTGGTGGTTCGAGCACCGTGAATTGCCTGCCGCCGGGTGGTGACGGGCGGCCCGATGATCCTTCCGGGAGACTGATCAGCTCAATCGAGTCGGCCGCTGTTGTAAACCTGTTGCTTCTGGTTTTTCTGACGGGGCTGCTGCGGCTGGTTCTTGAGCACCTGGTCAGTATCCAGGCCCGCTGGCTGGATGACCTGATATCGGCCCTGTTGCTGTGGTTTGTCATGATCGGCAGCGCTGTCGCCGCTGGTCATTGCAGACACTTGCGTGTTCAAGGGTGCGAATCATGGCTGCCGCCGCCACTGGCTGGAGCGACCAGGCGCCTGTCATTCCTTGCGGCCGCCCTGGTGAGCCTCATGCTGGCCTGGCACGGGTTGCAGGCGGTTCTGATGGAGTTTGAATTCAATCAATTGGCCTTCGGCCGGATTCCGGTCTGGGTCGTTCAGCTCATCGTGCCGATCGGCTTTGTTGTGATGAGTGCCAGATTCGGTGCGATTGCCTTGAGCACTCCGATTTCGGTTTCTGAGCAACATCATTCGGGCTCGAACGAATGATCGTTCCAATTCTCGTCCTGATGGCCGTTATCGGGGTGCCACTGTTTGCGGTGATCGCGTTTGCGGCACTGAATGCCTATCTGGGTGCCGAGCTCGAGCCAGCACTGTTCATCATCGGCTTCATGGAGTTGGGCGATCATGCACAGTTGCTTGCCGTGCCCCTGATTTTCGCCATCGCTGCATTGCTCGGTCGAGATTATCTGCGCGGCTGGGGGAGNTTGTTGACGTCGCTGGTGGACNGATTGCCGAGCGGGGTGAGTCTGGCGTCGATAGTGCTGGCCTTGATTGCGGTACCGATCGTGGCGTGCGGCCTTGTCATGGCCATGCTCGTTCCCGTCGTGCTTTACACGGTGATTTCGGTTGCGGTGGTGCCGCGTGAATCGATCGGTGCCGACGAGCTGGTTGTCGCCGCACTCCTGCCCGCGCTCCTGATGGTGGCAGCGGTCGCGTGCCTGCCCGGGCTGGGTCATCGCTTGAGTACCGATTGCGGTGACGCACACAGTTCGACGGAGCCCTTTGGCCGACTGTGGTGGGATCTGCCGGTGCTGTTCATTGCGATCGCGGCCATAGCGTGCGGTTGGCTGACGGTGAAAGAGACGGCTTTGGTGGTCCTTGTCTGGGTGCTGTTCACGCGCGTTGTCGCATGGCGCGAGATGGCATGGAAGGAATTGCCGGAAAGGTTGACCGGGTCGGTGGTGACTTCGGCCGGCATCCTGCTGATGCTGGGACTCATGATGTCCTGTGTCGCCATGCTGCACGACGTCGGGGTCTTGCAGACCCTGAACCGGNGCATCGGTCCTCCGATTGTTTCCCTGGCCGTCCTGATCCTGCTGCTGGTCTTCGGTGGGTTGGTGCTGGGAATTCAGGCAGGGCTGGTGCTATTGGCGCCCTTGAGCATTCCTGTGGGTTTGGCCATCGGCATGGCGCCGATGCACCTGGGGGTTGTATCCATGGCCTGTGTATTGCTCGGTCGTAGCCTGCTGCCGCTTGCGCGGGCGCAATGGCCGAACGGCAGGTGGGGGCGAGATGTCGAGCCGGACCAAGGCCTGTCTGCAACCTGGCGGGTTCTGCTGGTGCCGGCGATCCTTTTCTTGGTCATGCTGGTCGCTTTGCCGGTGCTGAGCCTCTGGCTTCCGAACCGCATATAGAAAGCGAGTGCAGCCCTGCCGGACGGGGCTCCTGTGGAGCCCCGTCCGAAACGACTGACTTCAGTCGGTGACGACTTCGAATCGGTCATCGAAAATGGGTGGTGTTCTGACGGTCACGCTGGCTTCATTGGACTCAACGCCGTCGGCGGTGGCGGTCGCGATATTGGTGACTGATCCGGCCTCCACATCGTCCGTCGAAATGACGCGTTCGGCATGACAGGTCATGGACTCGTCGGGAGCAAGATCTCCGCTCGGACACTCAACCGTTTCCTGGTCGTCGTCGACCGAGACCGGCCCTGAAAGGGTGACGTTGCCAGTGTTGGTGACTATGAAGGTGTAGCTGATGATGTCTCCCGGGGCCTCGAAGATCATCGGTTCGGCGGTTTTCTCCAGGCCGATTCCGGGTGTTTCCGATATCTCCGGGCTGACCAGGAACACGCCGCGACCACGGCTGACGGCACTGGAGTCGGGATCGGTCAGGAGCGAGACGAACGCTACCTGCCCCTGATCGTTGATCGAGATCGTTCCACCGAAGTTCGGGCCACCGACTTCGTCGGGGCTTTGCAGGCGTGCCGGGCCCAGGTCGGTATCGACAATGTCCCCTTCGGTCACGATGGCAGTCACGGTTTCGCCGTCGGCTAACCAGATAGCGCGTTCGCCGCTGTCGTTGAAACCGCGGAAGGCGACAAGGCCGTCGTTGTTCACTACGGGAGAGAACGCCTCGAAGCTGTCCACGCCGTTTTCGCCGGCCAGTGCATATTGTGCCCAGCCCTCGCTGTCGGCGACGAACAGGCCGCTACCGCCGGCGGTCAACTGGGCGACAAAGGCGACCTGGCCATGGTCGTTGAAGCCTACGCTGTTGTTGAAGTTCGAGAACGGACTGTCCGGATCCAGCTCGCTGTCTTCGACCAGTGTCTCGATCGTGCCGTCTTCATCGGCGATGATGATCTGGTTGGTATTGAACGAATTGATCGCCGCCTTGCCGGCAATCCGGCGATCGTTGTTCAGGCTCGGGGTGAAAAGAAAGGCATACGGGCTGTCGCTGTCGACTCCGGTCTCGGCTACGTGGATTTCGTCACCGCCTTCACTGTCCCAGCTGACCCAGGCATTTCCGCTGAAGCCGAATGCCGAACGGTAGCCCAGTGCTTGCTGATCATTGATCGCTACGGAACTCCAGCCCGACGCCCCGACCGGGGCATTGGTCAGATAAACCGTTTCGTCTTCGACCGGATCGTACATCAGGATGCCATCCTGGCTGGACTCGTTGCGTGTCCAGACGATTTGCCCTTCATCATTGATATCGACGTCGGTGTAGAGATCGCCATCACCTGAAGCGATATCGACGATTTCACCACCGTCGACCGTGCCCAGCCAGACGCCGGCGTTGAACTCGGGAGCGACGACATTGATGCTCATCGCCACCTGGCCCTGGTTGTTGAGGCTGGGAGTCTTGCTGGACCAGGATGAGCCGACGGGGATCTGGNAGGCACTGCCCGCGCCGGATCGCATCATCAATTCGGGTGCTTCATAGTCTGCTGCGTGGATCGATCCCCCTGCGCCTATGGCAACGGCAAGGGCGATGCTCTGAAATTTTTTCACTGGTAACTCCAATGGTTGTTGTGTTCTGACTCGACCGCCCATGATAGCGAGATGCCATCATGTGTTCCAGCCGCTCCAGACGTATCGCTGCGGAGCAAGCGGATGCCCGGCGATCTGCCGGAGCAGGCAAGGCGGTGGACTGATGGTTTTGATCAGCCCGGCGCCGGCGCCTTGCGTCTGAACAGGGCGCCGGGGGCCTTGATGAGCTCGTAGAGCAGGAGCGCCAGCACGATGCCCGCGCCGGTATAGACCAGCGAGGGGGCATCGACCGGAATGGCCGGAGTGAAATGTTCCCAGGCGCGCTGCGCGATGTCGCTTTCGGCATGTTGCATCATCACCAGGGGTTGCAGTAGCGGTGGCGCATGGGAGATCGCGTGGAAAGCCTGCTCGAGCTCATTCACGCGCAGGCCGAACTCGGCGACCGCCTCCTCGCGGTCGGCCACCCCCAGCCTTTGAAGCCACTCTCCGCGTTCTATCATTGACAGCGTCCGTCGGGCTTCGTCGAGGTGGCCACCCAGGCGTTGCAGGTAGGCCTGGGTGAAAGCGGGGGCCTGGCTCAATCCCATGCCGCCCCCTGCACCGCAACAGGCGCTACCCAGGTTATCGAATTTGCGTGCGATCCAGCCCATTCTTTTCATTCTTGCCCGTGCTGGCAGTCAAGTCCAGTCAGATCCGTGCATGCCCTGGCCTGATCCGCCGAGTTTCCCTGAACGCAGTCAGGAAGTTGACGCACATCACGTCCTGTGTCAGATTGTGGTAGATAGATTGCAATTGATCGGGGGTAATGTGAGCGCTATCAGTCAATACGATTATCGAAGTATTGTCGGACGTTCGTTCGGCAATTTCGTCGTAGTGCGCGAACTGGGGCGCGGGGCCATGGGGGTGGTCTTTGCCGGCTACCAGAAAACGCTCAAACGCCAGGTTGCCGTCAAGTTGCTGCCCAAGGCGCTCGCCGCCAGCGATTCTGCCCGCACGCAGTTTCGTGACGAGGCCGAAACCGTGGCGGTGCTGGATCATCCACACATCATTACCATATTCGACAGTGGTGAAGACGATGAATTCTTCTACCAGGTCATGCAACTGGTCGATGGCCCGGACCTGGGCGAGCTGCTTGCCCGGCTTCGCCGGCATCCGGTGCCTTCGCGTCGGCGCCTGCCACTGAACCATGCCATTCGTGTGATTCGTGAAGTACTCGACGGCCTGGAGTTTGCGCACGAGGAAGGCGTTGTTCACCAGGATCTCAAGCCGGCAAACATCCTGATCGACAATCGCCAGGGCCGCGCCCTGGTTGCCGATTTCGGTATTGCCAAGACCAAGCACATCGAATTCTTTGCGCGCGGCCTGGTGGTCGGAACTCCCAACTACCTGGCCCCGGAGCAGGCAGCGGCAAGAGAGACGGACCGACGAACCGATATCTATGCCGTCGGCGTCATTCTGTTCGAGCTCCTGGCCGGTTTCCTGCCGGTTCGAGACGAGTCGGGACGTGAGGCCTTACTGCGTAAAGTGCGCGATGCCGATTCCTTCTTTACACGCCGGCCTTGCGAGTGCAGCGGCGACATCGATCATGGGTTGGAGCAGATCATTCTAAAGGCGACGGCAGGCGACCCGACGGAACGCTTTCCCAGCGCCCGTGCATTCTCGCTGGCGCTCGAGCGCTGGCTCACGGCACGCACGGCCGAGGCAATGTAGTGAATACCAGGACGGCCAAGAGTATCGAGCCACTGCAGGCTGAATTGCTGGCACGGCGGATCAGTACGGCATATGCCAATGCCTGCAGCTACGGAAACGATCACCCGTTGACGCGCAGGGCCTGCGATCAGGCTCACGACTCACTGGGCGAGGCGCTGGAGCGTGTTCCGGTCATCACGCTGGTGTCGGATCGAGGATCATTGTTTGTGGAAAAGCACCCGGTAGGGAGTCGATTCAACGCCGGGCGCCTGTTGAAGATGTTCGCGGAAACGGAGATCGAGTCGGTCTCGTTCGAGGCAGGCATCATCCTGGCCGATTTTTGCCTGCTGATGCGCATCTTTTCGGACCCGTCGAATCATCCTGAAGTCACGGCTGCCGAAAAGGCCCTTTCCCGGCACAGCGTCGATTCGATTCGATTCAATCATATCGTTTATCGCAAGCTCACCTCCGACCAGAAGGTGGTCAGCAGGAACGCCGCCGGTGCGGCTGCCCACGGACCCAGTCGTTATGCCAGTGGGGTGGCCGAGCGGGTTCTTCATGAGCTTGATAGTTTCATGTCGCTGGGGCGCCTGGCCGCGGAGCCGGAGGTCGCCGGTGACGACCTGGCCCATTCGCTGACCGACGGGGACGAACCCGCACGCCTGAAGCTTATCGAGCATCTCCGGAACCTGGCGCAGGAAATCGAGCGCGGCGGCTCGGTCGGCGCTTCATCATTGTCGCCCGAAGACCTGTTCTTGGCGATGAATACGCTGAGACAGAGGGTGCGGCAATCGATCGCTTCCCGCCAGGACATGGAAACTGTGCTCTCGGAACAGGGAGAAGTAATCAGCGAGATCGACCAGTTGACCTACAGCACGCTGGTCTCGCTCGTTCGCGAAGAGTACCGTGGCAGCAACTACTCCGCCCGGCGTACCGCACAGGTCATCAATCGCATGCTGCCCGATCCGCGCGAGCTCAGAAGGCTGTTGCCGCAGCTCAAGCAGGCGCTGATCCAGGAAGGAATGTCACTCAAGGATTATGGGGAACTGATTCATCAATTGTCGACGGGGCTGCGTGGTGAACATCTCGTCCAGGCGCTGGAAGGAGGGGCAGAGAGCATTGGCATGGACGTCGATGAGATCGTCGATCGAATCCGGGATGATCCCGCCGAGGCAGCACGCCTGCTGGTGCTGGCTGCCGAACTCAGACAAGGCGTGGGCAAGGCATCGGAAGATCAGCTGTCGGCTGCATTTTCCGACTACATTGATCGTATTGGCAATCGACTGGCCAATGAAGATGGCCTGGATGCCCGTCCTGTTGATTCCCGTGCCTTGAAAGATCAGCTGACGCGTCTGCAGCGGGAACTGGTCATCCATCTGGACGAGCGTGATGCCGGCAGTACGGCAATGCATCGGCTGGATGGAAAGCTCGGCAAGCGGGTGGAACAGGCATTTGATGACAGCCGCCTGGGCGCGCTCAACAGCTTGTTGCAGGCCAACAAGTCGCTTACGCCGGATCTGGTCGTGGAATGGCTGGAACAGCAGTTGCTGACGCCCTCGGATCTCGAGCGCATGCGCGGACCGCTGGGAAAGCTCATGGGCGAGTACGGGTTCAGCACCGAACAGGTGGCTGCCATCCTCGATGGTATCGGAGAGGGTCTTCCTGACGGTCCGCCCATGACCCTCCCGGAAGGCGTGCTCGATGTCGATAGCACAGCCATGTTCCTGCACCAGGAAGTCTTGCGCGCACGTCGTTACTCGACCGAATTTTCCGTAATTCGTGTGACGATCGAAACCATCGAACTACCGGAAGGCGGCACGCGCCGACCAACTTCCCGAGAGGCCTGCCTTCTGCTGCCGGAAATGTATACACGCATCCTCAGGCAGGCGCGTGAGCTGGATGTGGTCGGATCCCTGGACGAATCCATGGCGGCCGAGCCATTGGTGATTCTGCCGATGACCGATCAGGTCGGTGCGGCCGTCGTTTGTGAGCGGGTGCAACGCCTGCTGGCGGAGTATCCATTCGGAATCGGTGAGATGAGCTGTCACCTGCAAGTCACTGCCACCCCCCTGGCCTACGTGCCCGAGCAGGGCAAGGAGCGCTTCACCATTCATCTGGAACAGGTTCACCAGGCAAACCGTCCCTGGTGACGTGAAGCGTGCCCGGGTCGGCTCCGGGGGGTCGGGCTCTGGTACAAATGCCGCTTCAGTTGTCCCGCTTCAGTCCGGAGTCACCTGATCTCCGGGTGCCACGCTTGCGGTTCCAGAGGTAGAAGTGGATCGCAATCCAGTCATACAGGGCGTGCACGATGATTGGTATGAGCAGGTTGCCACTGTGGACATACAGCCAGCCCAGGTATGCCCCCAACAGGCTGGCGATAATGAAGTAAGCGGGCGTAACCGCATGCGCCAGACCGAACAGCAACGAGGCGAGTATCAGCCCGGTTACCGGCCCGAAAAGGCCAGCCAGTCCGTCCTGGACAACGCCTCGAAACAGCAGTTCTTCACCGACCCCGGCGAGCAGCGCGACCAGCAATACGCTACCGGCGGGTGCTCGGTTGAACAGGGGTAGAACGACCTGTTCGACTATCCGGCTGATCTCGCGCGCCCACTGCCAGCGGGCCACCGGGAAGACCAGCAACATGGCCAACAGGGGCAGGGTGGCCGTAACCGACCACCCCAGAGCTGGCGCCGACCATTGCAGCCGCTCCCAGGGGGCGAGGCCAAAAAGCCATGCCAGGCCGACGGCGACAACGACCACCGCCACCTGGAAGGCCAGGGCGACGGTCAGGCGAGACCCGCCAAACACTGGACTCAGTCGCCGCTGTTGTTCGCCTGCTCGTTATCTTTGCCGGTTTCGGTCTCGGGCTCGGTCGTGGGCTTGCTGGCGGCCTTTTTCTTGCCGACGGTCTTCTTTTTCGAGGTTTTCTTCTTGCCGGCGTTCTTCTTCGTCGCCTTCTTTTTGCTGCCTGTGCTTGCGCTATTGCCACGTTCGACAATGGCCGCAACACCCATGCCGCCGGCGGTACACACTGAAATCAGACCGCGTCCGGATCCGGCCTTCTCCAGCGTCTGAGCCAGTGTGGCAAGAATGCGGGCACCGGTGGCGGCAAATGGGTGGCCGATAGCCACCGATCCACCGTGCACGTTCATCCTACGAAGATCGATGCTCCCCAACGCATCGTTGAGACCCAGGCGATCGCGGCAGTAGCGTTCGGATTCCCAGGCCTTGAGCGTGCACAGTACCTGGGCGGCGAATGCCTCGTGGATCTCGTAGAAATCGAAGTCCTGCAGTTTTAGTTCAGCACGCTGCAGCATCTCGGAAACGGCCACCGTGGGTGCCATCAGTAGGCCCTCGTCGCCGTTGACGAAATCGACCGATGCCGTCCGCCCAAAGGTCAGCCAGGCGGTGACGGGCAGGTCATTCTCGCGGGCCCATTCTTCCGAAGCCAGCAGGACTGCGGCTGAACCATCGGTCAGTGTGGTGGAGTTGCCGGCCGTGAGCGTGCCGTTCGAAGAGCGATCGAAGACAGGTTTCAAGCTGGAGAGCTTTTCCAGCGAAGTGTCGGGCCGCACGATGTTGTCGCGAATGACGCCGGCATGCGGCCTGACCAGATCGTCGAAAAACCCTGAATCCCAGGCCTGGGCCGCCTTCTGGTGGCTTTCGAAGGTGAGCTCGTCCTGGGCCTCGCGTGAAATGGCCCACTCCCGCGCCATGCGCTCGCAGTGCTGGCCCATGGACAGGCCGGTGCGTGGCTCGGAGTTGCGCGGTGGTTGCGGAGCCAGCTCGCCGGGACGAAAGCCCTTGAACACCTTGAGCTTGTCTCCAAAGCTGCGAGCTTTCGACAACTTGATCAGACGCTGGGCGAAGCGCCGCTGAAAGACGATCGGTGCGTCCGAGGTCGTATCGGTGCCGCCGACGATGGCGCAGTCGATCTGGCCGGCAGCGATCTGACCGCCGGCCATCAGGGCTGCCTGCAGGCTGGTGCCGCAGGCCTGCTGCAATGTCACGGCAGGCGTGAGCGGAGAAAGCGAGGTCGAGAGCACGGCTTCGCGGGCGAGGTTCCAGTCCTTGGAGTGGGTGGTGACCGCGCCGGCGACGACCTGGTCGATCTTCTTGCCGTCGAGCTGGTAGCGATCGACCACGCCCTGGATGGCGGCAGTGAGCATGTCCAGGTTGGTCTGGTCGGCATACAGCGTGTTGGAGCGGCAGAACGGAATGCGGCTGCCGCCGATAATGGCGATCTTGCGCAGGCTGCTGTCGGTCATCAGGACTGCTCCTTGTTGGCTTGTTCGCTGCTCTCGGCAGCGCTGGATTCAAGATAGTGCATGGGCCCACCGCGGAAGGGGGCGAAGCCGGTGCCGAATATCATCCCGGCGTCGAGCAGGTCGGTTGACCTGACAACCCGGTCTCGAAGGCAGGATCGACACTCGTCAAAGTACGGCTGCATCAGTTGCTCGGCGAGCTTGTCGAGGTCGTGGCCCTCGGCCGCACTGGAATCACGTTCAGGCTTGCCTTTTTTCCACTTGTAGAATCCTTCGCCGGACTTCTTGCCCAGCTTGCCGGCCTCGATCATTTCCTCGAGCACCTTGCGGTCCTCGCCGGCCTCGTCGCCCATCAGGGTCTTGATCACGCCGAGGCCGACATCCAGGCCGACCGTATCGGCCAGTTCCACGGGCCCCATGGGCATGCCGAATTTCTCGGCGGCCTTGTCGAGCGCTTCCTTGGGAATCCCCTCGCGATGCATCTTCATGGCATTGCGCATGTAAGGGGCGAGGACCCGGTTGACGAGAAAGCCCGGGGTGGAGGTCACCGGCAGCGCGTACTTGCCAATCTGGGTGGCGAAACTGGAGCCGTCGTTGACCCGGTCGGAATCGGATTTCTGGTCGTAGACGACTTCGACCAGCGGCATCTTGGCGACCGGATTGAAGAAATGCAGGCCGATCAGGCGCGAGGGATCATCGAGCACATCGGCGATTCCGGCCAGTGGGATGGCGGAGGTGTTGGTCGCCAGCAGGGCATGCTTCGGCGCCTTCTTGTCGACCTCGGCAAAAAGTTCGCGTTTGGCGTCGCGGTCCTCGAAAATGGCCTCGATGACGACATCGGCCTGGGCCAGTCCCTTGCCATCGACATCGGCAATCAGCCGGCTCTGGGCCGCGGCCACCGCCGGCGGGGTCTTGAGCTTGCGCCGGAACAGTGATTTCGCCCGCTTGAGTGCCGGCTGGATGTACTTCATCTCGCGGTCTTGGAGGGTGACTTCCAGCCCACGGGAGGCGCACCATGCGGCGATATCGCCGCCCATGACGCCGGCACCGATGACGTGAACCCGACGGGCCTTGAAGTCCGAACGCTTGCCCTGGGCCTTGAGTTCTTCCATCAGACGAAACACGCGCCTGAGGTTGCGCGAGGTATCGCCGGCCAGCAGGCGCGGAATCTTTTCGGCTTCGATGCGGATCATTTCCGCGGTCGAGTTTCCAGCTGCCTCGTAGGCGTCGATCAACTCGTAGGGCGCCGGGTAGTGTTCCTTGCGTGCCTTGGCCGCGGTCTGCTTGCGCATCTGGCCGGCCAGCAACTTGCGTACCGGCGTCCAGGTGGTTGCGCGCGCGGTCAATCCGGGACCTCTTGATTTCTTCTTCTTGCTCACCGCCTGGCGGGCGGCCCAGCGCAGTGAGCCGTGCCGGGACACGGTTTGGTCGATCAGGCCCATGCCGCGGGCGGCGCGCGCTCTGAGCATGCGGCCGGTCAGCATGATCTGCATTGCGTTGAGCCCGCCCATCGAACGGATGCTGCGACCGGAGCCGCCGAAACCGGGATAGATACCGAGGTTGACCTCGGGAAAACCGATGCGGGTGTGATCGGCATCGAGCGCGATGCGCCAGTCGAAACACAGCGACAACTCCAGTCCGCCACCGAGACAGTAGCCTTCGAACGCAACCACGGTAGGGAAGGGCAGGTCCTCGATGCGCTTGAACAGGCCGTGTACGTTCTTGACGTTGTCCTCGAGCTCCGACACCTTGTCTGTGGCATCGAATTCGCGCACATCGGCGCCGACGATGAAGGATTTCGGCTTGCCCGACATCAGGACCAAGCCGGCGGGTCTGTCGGCTTCCACGCGGGTGACGATCTGCTCTAGTTCGTTCAGTACCTCGGTGCCCAGGCTGTTGACCTTCTCGTCGCCGCGGTCTATGTAGAGCCAGGCGACGCCGTCAATATCGGTTTCCAGGCGCCAGTGCTTGTAGGTGTTGCCGTTGGAGGCTTTGGCGGACATCCTTGGTTCACTCCATTCCGGTGCGTATGGGGGTAGCTTATCACTGTGAAGGGCGCACTTGCGCCAACCCGCCCAGTATCGGCAGGCCGGCTGTCTCGAGCATTTCTGCCAAAGCAATCAACGGCAGCCCGACGAGGGCTGTGGGATCGTCGCTAGTTATGGCTTCGGTCAGAGCGATGCCCAGCGCTTCGCTTTTCATTGCCCCGGCGCAGTCCAGCGGCCGATCCTTGCGGATGTAGCGCTCGATGGTTTCCGGGGAGAGGTTTCGCATGCGGACGCGGGTCGGCACGAGACGAACTTGTTCCCGCTGCCCTCCAATCACCGCAACTGCCGTGTGAAAGATCACTTCGCGACCACTGCAGAATCCAAGTTGCTCGACGGCTCGTTCGACCGTGCCGGGCTTTCCCAGCTGCCTGCCGGCACATTCGGCGACCTGGTCGGAGCCGATGACAATGGCCCCGGGTTGTCGGGCGGCAACCGTCCCTGCCTTCAGCAGGGCCAGGCGCCTGGATAGTGCGGCGCCGTCCTCGGCCGGTTCGGGGTGCTCGTCGACATCCGGCGAGACGACGGTAAAGTCCAGGCCAAGACGGGCCAGGAGCTCCCGGCGGTAGGGCGAGCCGGAGGCGAGAATCAGTTCAGGCATTGGGTCCTTTTTCCGCAAGATTGTGTCGCTGTTTTTCCTGCATCCAAGCAATTGTGGCAGAACAATTTCCAATGGTATAATGCTCGGCTTATGTCGCGAGATTTTCCCGATTGGGTTCAACCGGAGAAAGCAGCGGCCGCGCGGCGTGAGTTCGCCGGCACTGTGCCCCTCAAGCGGCTCGAACGCCTGGCCGGCATGATAGCCGATCCGGGCGAGGCGGAAATCGCCTTTGAGCTGAGTTTCGCTCATGACGATCAGCGCCAGGTGCGCGTGGTCGTACGGGTGAAGGGGCGAGTGCCGCTGACCTGCCAGCGGTCCCTGAAGGTCTTCCATCACGAACTGGATAGCCAGTCGGTGGTGGGGATCGTCGGCAACGAGCAGGATGCTGCCGCGCTGCCTGACGATTATGAGCCCATGATGGTCACCGACGGTCGGGTCGAACTGATTACGTTGATCGAGGAGGAAATGCTTCTCGGTTTGCCGTTGGTGCCGGTCGATCCTGAATCGAGTCGCCTCGGCGACGATGACAACAGTGGTGCCGATACGTACCGACCATTCGCCGAACTGGCGGATATGAAGAAAGAACGCGACCAAGACTAGTTTTTGCAAGGAGATCAATCATGGCTGTTCAGAAGAATCGCAAGACCCCATCCAAGCGCGGCATGCGCCGTTCGCACGACAGCCTGAGCAAGGCCACGCTGTCGGAAGATCCCACCACCGGCGAGATTCATCGTCGCCATCACGTCAGCGCCGAAGGCTTCTATCGTGGCCGTCAGGTCGTCGAGATCGCCCCGGAGATCGACGAAGAGGAACTCGAAGAAACCCAGGGTTGATGCCCCCGGCGAATTCGCGTCCGCATGCCTGAAAACCAGAGCGTGAATATCGCCGTCGATGCCATGGGCGGCGACGGCGGTTGTCGCGTGGTCGTCGACGGTGCCGTCCAGGCGCTGTCTGACGACGATGACCTGGTATTGCAACTGGTCGGTAATCGTTCCGAACTGGAGTCGGTGCTGTCGCCTGTCGACACCCGTCTGCGCGATCGGATCCGTCTGCACGAGGCCGAGTCCGTGCTTCCCATGGATGTCAGCGCCGCCTGGGCGATACGGCAGGGGCGGGGGACCAGCATGCAGCAGTGCCTCGAAATGCTGGCCGAGGGGCAAGTTCAGGCAGTCGTCAGCGCCGGCAATACCGGGGCGCTGATGGCGTTGTCCAGGCAGACCATGGGCATGTTGCCGGGCATTGAACGCCCGGCACTGATGGCCTCGATTCCCGGAGCCGGTGAACCGACCTGGGTGCTCGACCTTGGTGCCAATGTCGGCGTTGATGCCCACCGTTTGCTGGAGTTTGCCCGGCTGGGGCATTTCGCCGTAGAGGTGCTAACCGGTCGGGCCCCGAAAACCGGCCTGCTGAATATCGGGCATGAACCGAGCAAGGGCCCGGATGTGCTGCGCGAGGCGGCCCGCTTGATCGAGTCCGAACGCGAGCTTGAATACACGGGCTTTGTAGAGGCCGATGCCGTGTTTGCCGGTGCGGTTGATCTGGTCGTGTGCGATGGATTTGCCGGCAACATCCTCCTCAAGGGTGCAGAAGGCATGGTCAAGCTCGTGTTCGGTGAAATCGAGCGTGGGCTCGGACATGGCCCGACCGGCTGGCTGGCGCGTCGTCGCTTGCGGTGTCTGCATGACAGGCTCGACCCGGCCATGCATAATGGTGCCCCGCTGCTGGGCGTGCGCGGCACGGTGATCAAGAGCCACGGTTCTGCCTGTGCTCGCGGCTTCGCTGCCGCTGTCAGGTTGGCAGCGCTAGAGGCGCGACGCAACCTGATCCCCGAGCTGGAGCGTCGGCTCTGGGCAAGCTACTGATTGATTAAATTCACGGATTAGGGAGTTGTGCACGGCATGTATGCGCGCATCATCGGAACCGGCAGGTACCTGCCCGAGAAGGTCCTGACCAACGCGGATCTGGAGAAAATGGTCGATACCAGCGACCAGTGGATTCGTGAACGTACCGGTATCGCGCAGCGGCATGTCGCCGCCGAGGGCCAGACCACTTGTGACCTGGCCGAACAAGCGGCTCGCCAAGCCATGGAAACTGCCGGCCTGAAGCCGGGAGACATCGATCTGTTGCTGGTCGGCACGACAACCCCGGACCTGGTCTTTCCCTCCACTGCCTGCCTGTTGCAGCATCGTCTCGGAATGGCCGAGTGCGGTGCATTCGACATCAACGCCGCCTGTTCGGGATTCATCTATGCACTGTCGGTGGCCGATCAGTACATTCGCAACGGCACGGCGCGCAACGTGCTGGTCGTCGGCGCCGAAACCCTAACCCGGATGATCGACTGGAATGATCGTGGCACCTGCGTGCTGTTCGGCGACGGAGCCGGTGCGGCCGTCCTGACCGCCGACGAAGAGCCGGGCATCCTGTCGACCCATATCCACGCCAATGGAGGCTACAGCGATCTGCTCAAGGTCGATGTGGGTGTATCGCGCGGCTTTCGTGCCGAGGAGCGCGGCGGGCTGGCCGTTTCCATGCGCGGCAACGAAGTCTTCAAGGTCGCAGTGAACACGCTCGGCCGCATCGTCGATGAAACGCTGGCGGCGAATCAACTGGAAAAGGAAGACCTGGACTGGTTGATTCCTCACCAGGCCAACCTGCGCATCATCCAGGCAACGGCACGCAAGCTCCGAATGTCCATGGACCAGGTTGTGGTCACCGTCGACCAGCATGGCAATACGTCGGCGGCATCTGTGCCCATGGCCCTGGACGTGGCCGTACGTAGCGGGCGCATTCAGCGCGGTGACAAGCTGCTGCTCGAGGCCTTTGGCGGCGGTTTCACCTGGGGCGCGGCTCTGATTGCCTACTAGCAATCGATTTCTTCACTCATTGCAAAGACAGCACAACGGGGAGTATGCATGTCGGATTTCGCGTTTCTATTTCCCGGCCAGGGATCGCAGTCGGTCGGAATGCTGGCGGGGCTGGCCGAAGCACATGAACAGGTACGCGCCACCTTTGACGAGGCCGGCAACGTGCTGGGAATGGATCTGTGGCAACTGGTCAGCACGGGCCCGGAAGAACAACTCAATCGTACGGAACTGACCCAGCCGGCAATACTTTCTGCCTCCGTGGCCGTCTGGCGCATCTGGAACGATCTTGGCGGGCCAATGCCGGCGAAGCTTGCCGGTCACAGCCTCGGCGAGTACTCGGCCCTGGTCGCTGCCGGCTCGATTGATTTCGACAAGGCAGTCGCGATCGTTGCCGAGCGTGGCCGTCAGATGCAGGCCGCGGCGCCGGCCGGGCGGGGCGCCATGGCGGCAGTCCTGGGGCTGGACGATGAAGTGGTCGAAGCGATTTGCCGCGAAGTCGCCGAAGACCAGGTGGTCGCGCCGGCGAACTACAACTCGCCGGGTCAGATCGTCATCGCGGGCGACGCCGCTGCCGTAGAGCGTGCCATGCACAAGTGCAGTGAGGCCGGAGCCCGGCGGGCGGTGATCCTGCCGGTCAGCGTGCCTTCTCACAGCGAGCTGATGCAGCCAGCGGCGGATGCCATGTCGGACGTACTGGCCGATGTCGAAATTCGCTCACCCGCCATTCCCGTGATCCACAACTGTGATGTTGCCGAGCATGACGATGCCGATGGCATCCGCTCGGCGCTGGTTGCGCAACTGCACAGTCCGGTCCGCTGGACCGAAAGTGTGCGTGAGATCACTGGCAGCGGTATCATGAAGCTGGCAGAATGCGGGCCCGGCAAGGTGTTGTCGGGACTGGGGCGCCGTATCGAGCGCGGTGCGCAATGGACCGCGCTTGAACAGCCTGGCGCCATCGAAGAAACAATCAACGACTGGAGGGAGAACAACAAATGACCCCCGAGGCGATGAGCCGCATCGACGGCCGCGTGGCCCTGGTCACGGGTGCCAGCCGCGGTATTGGCCAGGCGACGGCCGCCTGGTTGAAATCCATGGGAGCGGATGTCTTCGGCACCGCGACAAGTGAGGCCGGAGCCAATGCCATCAGTGAATGGCTGGGCGATGGACGCGGTCTGGTCCTGAACGTGACCGATGGTGAGGCAATCAACGATGTGATCGGCGGAATCGCGAAGAAAGGAGATCCGGTGACCATCCTGGTCAACAACGCCGCCATCACCCGCGACCAGTTGCTGATGCGCCTGAAGGACGAAGAGTGGGATGCGGTTATCGACACCAACCTGCGCGGCGTGATGCGGACTACCCGTGCCTGCCTGCGCGGCATGCTGAAAGCGCGCTTCGGGCGCATCATCAATATTTCCTCGGTGGTTGGTTACAGCGGCAACCCGGGGCAGGCCAATTATGCCGCTGCCAAGGCTGGTGTTGCCGGATTTACCCGTTCCGTTGCCCACGAAGTGGGCAGTCGAGGTATCACAGCCAACGTCGTCGCGCCCGGGTTCATTGATACGGACATGACCCGCGATCTCGACGAAGCACAGCGTGAGCGCCTGCAGTCGGGCATACCGCTGGGCCGGCTGGGAGCTGTTGATGACATCGCCGCGGCAGTCGGCTTCCTGGCCAGCGAGGCCAGCGCCTACGTGACCGGTCAGACGTTGCACGTCAATGGCGGCATGTATATGACCTGATTTATCAAGTAATTAGAATTAGCTGTTGATATATAAGAGATAATTGATTTGGGGCCACCGGGGTAGACGCATGTTTCGGTGGTCAACTCAACTGGCAGTGAACGCAATTGTTCACTACAATGTGCCCGCTTCGGGCAACCCTTGTTCAACTGAGGAAACCACCAATGAGCAGCATTGAAGAACGAGTCAAGAAAATCGTGATC
>SL_3KL_010_SEDDRAFT_10000600_pt1 | contig 30161 bp, 18 predicted proteins | sample SodLakKL_010_SED_2_FD_10381 | JGI IMG/M metagenome (IMG submission 10381)
GAGTCTTCTCCTGTGGCGCTTGCTTCCTGTCGGCCTGCAGCGGGCCGGCCATAAAGATAGGGGACGAAGAAGATGTTTTCTGTGGCGATATTCCTGTTGCCGGAGAAAAAGTTAAAGGTGAACTGGTCATCTTCCCCTGTAAAAAGCATCAGGGGTTTCTGATCGTAGCTTTTGTATTCTTTGAGTTCGGCCGAAAGAATGGCACCGCCTTTTTTGCTGATCTTTAGCCGGAGCATTTCATTTTCAATGACAAAAAAGCCTTCTTCACCGGTAGCGGTGCCGGCAAAATACCCCATTCTATCTCTGAGCCTTTGCAGCTCCAGTGAATCCAGAGCTTCCGGGTCTTCTGGAATGATTTCGGGCAGGGTGTCAACAACGGGGTCGGCCTCCTCTTCAAATTCCGCTTCAAGGGCTGCAGCCTGTGCACGTTCCACAGCAGCAATGCTGTCCTGCCTTCTTGCCTCCCTGATTGCCTCCCGGGGCTCCTCTTCGCTTTGAGGCATCCAGATGCTATAGCCAATAATAACGGCGGCAATCAGCAACAGTCCGATAATGTTATCTCTCGTCATCCGGTAAAACGATGTTTATTTCGAGTGCAAAGATAATTGAAATGATTGAACTGGCTGTGCACTGCGATGGTTAAATGAAGGTTTTTTAATGCGCGCACAATCTGTAGTGATCCGCTGCCGGCCGCATACAGATCCTTTGCTGTTATTTTGTGAGGGCCCTGGCAGCCCTTACAAAATCTTTGAACAAAGGGTGGGGGGCATCTACCGTGCTCTTGTATTCGGGGTGAAACTGTACCCCGATGAACCATGGATGGCCCTCCAGCTCGATGATCTCTACAAGACCGGACTCAGGATTAATGCCGGAGGCCTGCATTCCCTTATTCTCAAAAAGTCCTTTGTATTTGTTGTTGACCTCATATCGGTGCCGGTGGCGCTCTGATATGTTTTCTTTTCCATATATTTTGTGGGCAAGCGATGGTTTTTTCAGCCTGCAAGAATATGCCCCCAGGCGCATGGTCCCCCCCTTGATGTGCACCTTTTTCTGTTCCTCCATGATGTCGATGATGGGATACGTTGTTCCCGGATCCATTTCGGTAGAATCGGCCATTGGGACGGATAATACATTGCGGGCAAACTCGATCATGGCGCATTGCATGCCGAGACAAATGCCCAGGAAAGGGATATTGTGCCGGCGAACGTATGAGATGGCTGCGATCTTTCCGTCAATGCCGCGGTTGCCAAAGCCGGGTGCTACGATCAGGCCTTTCATGCCCTCCATTTTTTCAGCGGCATTTTGCGCATCGATCTCTTCTGAATGGATCATGTGAAGGTTTACCCTGCAGTTGTTTTCGGTGCCTGCGTGGATAAGGGATTCAATGATGGATTTGTATGCATCCATCAGTTCCACATATTTTCCTACCAGGCAGATGTCTACACTGCTCCGGGGTGTTTCCAGTTTTCTGATGAAGCTTTTCCATTTCTTCAGTTTGGGTGGTCTTTGCGCCGATGTTTTGGTTTTTTTCAACACCACCTTGTCGAGCCGCTCCTGCTCCATCAACAAGGGCACCTTGTAAATGCTGTTGGTATCGATGGACTCAATGACGGAGGATGCTTCCACGTTGCAGAAGAGTGCAATCTTGTTACGGATGTTTTCATTCAGCGGTTTTTCCGTGCGGCAAACCAGGATGTCGGGCTGCACCCCGTATTCCAGCATGGTTTTTACGGAATGCTGCGTGGGCTTGGTCTTCAATTCTTTTGCAGCAGAGAGGTAGGGGATCAGGGTGAGATGGATCACCAGGCTGTTTGCGCCCATATCCCACTTAAGCTGCCTGATGGCTTCAATATAGGGAAGGGATTCAATATCGCCCACTGTGCCCCCGATCTCTGTGATCACAAAATCGTACTGGTTGTTTTCACCCAGCAGCTGGATCCGGTATTTGATCTCATCGGTGATATGGGGGATCACCTGGACGGTTTCACCGAGATAGTCACCCCGCCGCTCCTTTTCAATAACGGCTTGATAGATCCGCCCGGTGGTCACATTGTTTGCCTGGGATGTCGGGATATTTAAAAAACGTTCATAATGGCCCAGGTCAAGATCGGTCTCGGCACCGTCTTCGGTAACATAGCACTCACCGTGCTCATATGGGTTAAGGGTGCCGGGGTCGATGTTGATATAGGGGTCCAGCTTCTGTATGGTCACCGTATAGCCCCTGGCCTGCAAAAGTTTTGCCAGGGAAGCGGAAATGATCCCTTTTCCAAGGGATGAGGTTACCCCGCCGGTGACAAAGATAAACCTTGTGGATTTTTTCGACCTGGACATGTCTGGTGGCATTTGCTGGAAAGATGCGAAAGTAACAAAAGATTGGCAATAATCAGCCCTGTTTTGGATTTTCTGAACCAAAGCCGCTGCCTGAAGGCCGATCAATGATATCAGGGTCTTTCATTTGTCGGGCCTCCGGACCGGTTTCTCCGGGCGGTGTTTTGTCTTTAGGTGGCATCTTGATGGTATTTGTGATGAATGGTTTGTGCCGATGCGAAATAATAACCGGACGGAGCCACCGTTGCTGCCGGTGACCGTTCAATGAAAAGTAAAAATACAAAAAGTATGAATACCTGACCCGAAATAAAAAAGGCCAGGACCGGGTTTTCAAACTGTCCCGATCATGGCCTTCCTTACAAGATAAAGCAAAGATCAATCCAATGCAAAGGGCAACGCCTCTGCTTCTTCAGGCTTTTGGATCTTTTTTACCAGTGCCTGGAAGTATGCATGGTTTTCAATGTCTGCCGCCCCTTTTGAAACCATCGGACGGATATCCGTGGGAATATCATCAACCACGACCGGTTCCCTTGCCATTTCCATTTCTATGATTTTCCCATCGATTGTTTCAAATACCAGCATGCTTCCGCTGTAGGTGTTAGCTGTTAAAGCCCCTGCGCTTATACCTGCCATCAATGTTAATGCAAAAAGTTTCTTTTTCATGATTTTTTGGGTTTTATGTTTCACCTTGCTTAATTTATTGTTTGCTTGAATCACCCAATCGGCATTAAATGCTTCTTTTGTCAGCAAAAGATGATTGATCAGGCTCCGTTTTCAATTGTATAAACAAAGCAGAAACCGTTTTGTTTAAAAAACAAACAAAAAAATTAAACAAAAAATTGCTTGAGGATTTGCGCGTTTGTACAGATCTTTTCTGGAGAGAAGGTTTTTGAAAAGTCATGGTTGCAGCATGGAAAGGCTGCATTTGTGGCCTGTCATCACGGATGTTTCAGTCTGGCGATAGTCGCCACGGGGTCTTCCGACTGAAATACCGCGCTTCCTGCCACCAGGATGTTTGCGCCAGCCTTTGCAAGGGCTTCGGCATTTTGTACATTCACACCGCCATCCACTTCTATGAGCAGGCCTGGGTTCAGGTCCTGTTTCATGCTGTTCAGTTTGTCTATGCGGTCATATGTGGCATCAATAAAGTGCTGTCCCCCAAATCCGGGATTGACCGACATGAGCAGAACAAAATCAACATCGGGGAGGATCCCTTTGAGCAGTTCCACATTGTTGTGTGGGTTAATCACCACGCCGGCCTTCATGCCCAGTTCCTTTATGCGCTGAATGCTCCTGTGAAGGTGCGGACAGGTTTCATAATGAACGCTCAGCCAATCGGCACCTGCATTTTTAAAATCTTCCAGGTAATGGTCCGGTTGGCTGATCATTAAATGCACATCCAGAGGCTTTTGGGCAACCGATTTGATTTGTTTAATGATGGAAAAGCCAAAGGAAATATTGGGGACGAAATGTCCGTCCATCACATCGACGTGGAAAAGGTCTGCTTCGCTCCTGTTGACGATGCGTATCTCTTCCTCCAGGTGGAGGAAATTTGCTGCAAGCAGTGAAGGGGCGACAAGGTGTTGCATATTGTTGCGGTTATGATCGTGCAGTGAGTTGGCGGGTCAGCCCAGGTATGTTTTAAGAATTTTGCATTTGGATGCTTGCTTCAGGTGGCGCAATGCCCGTTCTTTGATCTGACGCGCCCTTTCCCTTGTAAGGTTGAGTTTCTCACCGATCTCTTCAAGGGTGTGCGGTGAGAGGCCAGTCAAGCCGAAATAGTGGCGGATGACCTCTGCCTCCCTTTGCGGAAGTGTAGCGATGGTACGTTCGATCTCGTTTTTCAGCGAATCATACAAAAGGCTGTATTCGGGGGTGTTGCTGTCATCTTCATTGTAAAGGACCTCATACATGTTTGATTCGTCTCCTTCGAGCAAGGGTGCATCCATCGACAAATGCCTGCCGCTTTGTTTAAGTGCATCCTTTACCTCCTCCGGGGTGAGGTCCAGCATCTCGGCGATCTCTTCCGGGTTGGGTTCTCTCTCATGCTTTTGCTCCAGTTGACTGTAGGCTTTGTTCACCTTGTTGATCGTCCCGATCTTGTTCAGGGGAAGCCTTACAATGCGGGCCTGCTCGGCCAGGGCCTGCAGGATCGATTGTCTGATCCACCATACGGCATAGGAGATAAACTTAAACCCCTTGGTTTCATCGAAGCGCTCAGCGGCTTTCATCAGTCCGAGGTTGCCTTCGTTGATCAGGTCGGGCAGGCTGAGTCCCTGGTTCTGGTATTGTTTGGAAACGGAGACAACAAAACGGAGGTTGGCTTTGCACAGCTTTTCCAGGGCGACCTTGTCCCCCTTTTTTATTCGCTGTGCAAGCCGGACTTCCTCTTCAGCGGAGATAAGGCCCACTTTTGCTATTTCCTGCAAATACTTATCCAGTGATGCCGTATCCCTGTTGGTAACCTGTTTGATGATTTTGAGTTGTCTCATAGACCTGCGCTTGACAGGATCATTGTATAGTTTCCCATGTTACGTAATACGCAAAAACAGGCATAGAGGTTCCGCCTGGCCCTTTAGTGCCGGGGCTTATGATCTCTCGGGAGCAATGCTTTCCGGGAAAGTTTCAGCTTCCCGGTCTTTTTGTCCAGGTCGAGCAGTTTGACCTCTATATCATCGCCCACTGAAAAGCCGCTGTCTTCAACTTTCTCGAGCCTTCTCCATTCAATTTCACTGATGTGCAACAACCCTTCTTTCCCCGGCAGTATTTCCACGAACATGCCGAATGGCACGATGCTTTTGATCTTGCCCTGATATACTTGTCCGATCTCGGGGACGGCAATAATGCCTTTGATGCGATCCACCACGTAATCGATGGAGGCCTTGTCTTCTGAAACGATGTCCACCACGCCATAGTCGCCCACTTCTTCGATAACGATGGTTGCCCCGCTTTCTTTCTGCAGTTCCTGTACCACTTTTCCGCCAGGGCCGATGATGGCACCGATAAACTCCTTGGGTACGGTCATCTTGATGATGCGGGGTACGTGGGGTTTATAGTCTTCCCTGGGACTGGAGATGGTTTTTTCCATTTCCTTCAGAATATGGATCCTGCCTTTCCGGGCCTGGTCAAGGGCTTCTTCGAGCAGCTCATGGCGCAACCCTTCGATCTTGATGTCCATCTGGCATGCTGTGATCCCATCAGCGGTCCCGGTTACCTTGAAGTCCATGTCGCCAAGGTGGTCCTCATCGCCCAGGATATCTGACAGTACAGCGTATTTTCCAGTTTCAGTGTCGGCGATCATACCCATGGCGATGCCGGAAACCGGTTTGGATATTTTGACCCCTGCATCCATCAGGGCCATGCTTCCTGCGCAAACGGTGGCCATGGAGGATGATCCGTTGGATTCCAGGATGTCGGATACGATACGGATGGTATATGGATTGTCGTTCCCATTGGGCAGCAAGGGCTTCAGTGCGCGCATGGCCAGGTTACCGTGGCCGATCTCGCGGCGGCTGGTGAAGCGCATCATCTTCACCTCGCCGGTAGAGAATGGGGGGAAGTTGTAATGCAGCAAAAACTTGCTCTTGCCCTCGATCACCGCACCATCAATGGTTTGCTCATCAAGCTTTGTACCCAGTGTCACGGTGGTCAGCGACTGGGTTTCGCCCCTGGTGAAGATGGCCGATCCGTGGGCGGCAGGCAGGTAATCAACCTCCGACCAGATGTCGCGGATCTCGTCCGGCTTACGTCCGTCAAGACGTTTTTTCTTGTCCAGCACAAAGTTCCGGATGGCCTTTTTCTGGATCTCCCCAAAATAAGTTTTGACCAGTTCTCCTTTTTCTTCCAGCTCTTCTTCAGTGAGGGTTTCCTGATATTCTGCATAAATGCTGTCAAATGCTTCCCGGCGCTCATGCTTGTCATTGATGCACTGGCTTGCCACATCATACAGCTTACTGTAAAGGGCCTTGTTCATCTCTGCCAGAAGGTCCTCGTCGGCAGCCTGGGGCGGGTATTCCCTTTTGGTCTTTGATTTTTGCACCTCTCCCGCCAGGTCCAGCTGGGTCTGGCACTGAACCTTAATTGCCACATGGGCTTCTTTGATGGCCTCGAGCAGTTCGGCTTCAGACACCTCTCTCATTTCGCCTTCCACCATGACAATGTTATCGAGGGTCCCGGCAACGATAAGGTCAATGTCGGCTGCTTCCAATTCTTTCATGCCCGGGTTCACCGAAAATCTCCCGTCAATCCGGGCTATCCTTACCTCTGAGATTGGCCCGTTAAAGGGGATGTCAGATACGGTGAGTGCTGTTGATGCTGCCAGCCCTGCCAATGCATCCGGGAGGGTGTCTTTCCCGGCCGATATCAGGGATATCAGCACCTGGGTCTCAGCCTGGTAAAAATCAGGGAACATGGGTCGCAGTGCCCTGTCAACCAATCGTGAGATCAATATTTCATGTTCTGACGGCCGTGCTTCCCGCTTGAAAAAGCCTCCCGGGAAACGCCCGGCAGCCGCATATTTTTCCTGGTAGTCTACAGAAAGAGGCAGGAACGACTGCCCCTCCTTTACTTCCGATCTTGCCACCACCGTGGCCAATAACATGGTGTCGCCCATGCGGACAACAACGGATCCGTCGGCCTGCTTTGCCAGCTTGCCTGTTTCCAGGGTGATCGTCTTTCCATCACCCAGATCAATCGTCTTCTGAATTCCTGTTTGTTTACTCATCTCAATTTTTCTTTCTTCTTTAAATATGTCAAATGTTTGCATGTATAGATAAAAAAACAGGCAATCATTCGTTAATTGCCTGTTTTTATCTGGTTGTGCTTATTTTCTTAGTTTCAGCTTCTTGATGATTGCCCTGTAACGTTCAATATCATTGTCTTTTAAATAGTTAAGAAGCTTTCTCCTTTTATTTACCAACAAAACCAGCGAACGCCGGGTGTTCAGATCTTTTTTGTTGTTTTTCAGGTGGTTCGTCAGATGGCCGATACGGTGTGTGAACAATGCGATCTGACTTTCCGGCGATCCGGTGTCGGTATCGCTGCTGCCATGCTCTTTGAAAATATTCTTCTTGATTTCCGGACTTAGGTACATGTTTTTATCGGTTTATTTCTTGCGTGGTCATTTATTCATTTTACAGGCCTGCAAAAGTACGAAGGTTTTTATTTATTACAAAGTTTTTTGGAAATATATTGCTGGCTGACAAGGTGGCTGCTTCCGTGGATACAATCCACAGCTGCAGGAAATGGATGGCGCGAACCATTTCTCGGGGCAATGTCCGTGATAACAGGTTTTTCCGGACTGATGCCGGTGTTTGCCTGGCACCGACGGATCGTTTCTTGCCTGGTTACCCGGTCATGATTGTGGATGGAACAATCGCCTGTTGAGGTTTTGGATAGATTGAAAATCAAGATAGTACAAAACCTTCAGTGACAAACTGTTGATTTGCGGGTGACCCAGCATGTCGCGTAAGTTGTCGAGATAGCCTGGTTGCAGGATGTTGTCCCTGTGGTCGATGACATTTTTCCAGGCGACGGTCATCTGGCTCCCCGGGGCAAAATGCCAGGTGAGCAGCATATCAACGGTAAACGCATTGTAATTGATGTCAGGGATTTGCAGGTTTTGTTCAATGGGGTCAAGGTGGCCGCTCTGCTTGAGGAAATAGTATTTCCCGTCGTACTCCACCCTCGACCAGTAATGCCGGAGGTTAAAGTTGAGCGAGAGTTCATTGGTAAAGACAATGGTGGCCTGCACAGTGTTTGTGACGGTGGGTGATTGCCTGCGGCCAAAATATACAGAGTCGGTATGGAGGCGGGATACAAAGCCCAGGTCATTGACCCTTTCGTTGTATTCAAAGCCGTAAGACACGTTCAGGTGGTTGCTGATCCTGATGGTGGGACTGATCATAAAACCATATTCGTCTTGCTGTTCGGCCGACCGGGTCCTGGAAAAGTTAAAACTCCCATCCAGGTAAACCCTTTTACGGTAATCGGATGAATACCTCAGGTGGATGTTCAGTGCTTCCTCTGTCCTGTAAAACCTTCCAGGGGTTCGCGGTTCATAATGATCACGTTCACCCCTTGGCATATAGGCCGTCCGCATACTGACGTGGAAACGCGTATCAAACAACACCATCAGGTGGTGACTCAGTTGCATGCTGGTGAATGTCGCCGGTTCATAAAGCCTTGAATAGGTGAAGGAGAAAGTGTTCATGAGGGTCCAGAAACGCCAGAATGGGTCAAAGATGTTGTGGCTGAGGGTAACGCCGTCGTTGACCTGGTTGTTGCGCCTGAGAAAGCCCATGTCGTTCTGGTCGTAGGTGTCGCTGAGGACATTGCGCGTGTAGTAGTATCGCCAGGCGCCCCCTGTTTTTCCTGCTTCCAGGTTGTATTTATAGCCAAGGCCGTTGTCTGCATCCGCATAATATTGTTGGCTGACAGCACCTGAGCCCCTGATGCGGAACATATTGCTCCGGTCCATCAGCCGGAATTCGGTGCCTGTCACATTGGCGGTGTATCCTTTTTCAGATCCTGTTACATTGGTGTTGATGAAGCTGAGGAATGAGTTGTTGGGCAAGCTCTGGTCAACGACCACGAGGTTGTAGTTGGTAAAGGGCTGCGTGGTTACTTCCCTGGTGAGCCCTGTGAGCGTATCCTCGAGGATGGCTTTGCCGGCCGCCGTCATGGCGTTGAAGAAGCCCATCCCCAGGCCCCCGGCGGTTCGTCCGGATATTTTGGTGGCATTGATCATGCGTGTTTCCAGCGGGTTTTCCCTTATCCATTCATCCTCCCGCAATTGATCAACGGCTTTATGATAATTCCGGGGTCTCTCCCCGATACGTCGTGAATAAAAGATATCTGCCTTTTGGAAAAGCTCTGTTCCTTCGGTAAAAAACTGCCTGTTCTCATCATACCTGATCTCAAATGGCGTAAGGTTGAGTACTTTGGCATCTGACTGCACCTGCCCGAAGTCCGGGATGAGGGTCATATCCAGGGTAAAGCTGGGGCTGATACCGTATTTGAGATCCATGCCACCGTGCAGGGAGTTTGCCCAACCGCGGTCAAAACCATTTTTTTCCACATAATTTGAAAGGTATGGATAAAAAGCCAGTCTCAGCGGGGGTTCTACCCCGTTGATGCCATTGAGGCTGCCCATTTGGGCAAGCACGTCCCCTATCTGGCGGTTTACGAAGTTCCAGCTGGAAGTTTCGCGTGTACGACGGATTTCCCGCCAGAAGTTGATCCCCCACTCCTGTATCTCTCCCCTCGGGAAACGCAGGGAAGAATAGGGGATCTTCATCTCCACAATCCAGCCGTCTGGCGTGATGCCCACCTCACTGATCCACACAGCATCCCAGTCAAGGTCACCGTGCCGGCCACCGCCCGACATGTTGGCATCGGTTTGAACGCCCGAAGCGGACACCTGAAAACGATAACCGTGGATCCCGTCATCAAAAGGGTTGATGTCGACAAAAAACCGGTCGGCGTTCAGGTCATCGCCTGAGTTGCGCAATCCCAGCTCACGCAATATGCTGTCGGGCTGTTGATCAATCATCTTTGCGGCAATGTAAACGGCATGGTCATCATATAGCACCCTTACCCTGGTATCGTATGTCGCAGGGCGGTCGTTGTGTGGCTCATACTGGTAAAACCCGCTGGCAACATTGGCCGCCTGCCAGGCCGGATCCTGCATCTTGCCATCAATGACAGGGGGGGTGTCTGTCCTTATGGCTACCAATTCTTTACGTTCGGCAACCGTGGCGGAAGCTTCTAAAACAGGGGCCAGAAATAATGCTGAAGCAAACGCAAACCTGTAAATATGCCTGGATAATGTCATTGAAGCAGTCAGGGGATCAATCAATCAATCATTGGTCGGGGCAAAGGTAAGAAAAGTACAGCGACCGGGAAAGGAGGTTTTGTGTTCAGCCCCGGCAACCGGTTCGATGTTTCGGCATTACGTCCTTTCCAGGCACCGGCTTCATGGGTCTTAATTGCATCGGCAGATCACAGGGGCACATCGGTCACGATATGTTCTTTTTCATCGAACCAGAAGCTGATATGGCTGAGGCGTATTTCAGATGTGTATTTTATCTCCCCGGGGATGACCAAAAGGCTGGCCCGGCGCAGTTTCACAGATTCTTCTCCGGGGTCGATGGACCATATTGCCGGATGAAAGCCGTTCTCATTTTCAACAAAACCTGCGACGACAACAGGGCCGTCGGGATGAAAGGTCGCTTCTTCAAACATGCATGGTGTGCCGCAGAAAAGCAAGCGCTTTCTAATTCCCCGCACCAGGTCGATGAGGCCCACCTCCATGTCCACCTCCCTGCCGGGCGAATACAATTGTCCGTCCTCCTTCTCCTCAAGCACAAGGTGGTAACTGTCGAGGTCGATGGCCAGCGTTGAATCTTGCGAATAGATATAGAGGCCGGCATGAAGGTCATCTTCGGTTAATTCAAATTCCTGCTCCACGCGGTAATGCCTGTCATATCTGTCAGAAGCAGTAAAATCGTCAAGTGTAATCCCGTAGTATGCCAGCCAACCCTGCAGCCTGTCATCGGGCCAGGGCTTTTCTTCAGCTGGCTGACGGCAGGAAAACACTGCAAAAAATAACAGTATGGCAAACAGGGCCTTTTTCATTACATGTGTTTATAATGCTTTTTTTATAAGACCTTTGGTTTTCAGAACTTCCAACCCAACATGTTAAAAAAATGAAGCTGCCAGATGCACAAAAGGAAAGCCAGCGTGGCCAGGTTGTAGAATAACCTGCTGAGGTTCTTGATCAGGGGTGTTTTCCAAAGATAGATGCTGTTAAATACCATGATCAGGACAAAGGGAATGGCTGCAATGGGAAAGAACAGCCCGATACGAAGGCCGGAGGGGATCCCATATACGATCTCGGTGCCGCTGCCTGCTGAGTAAAAGAGTGCAACATAGAATACCAGTAGGAACAAAGCCACCACCCAGGCTATTGTCCTGGAAAACAGTGGCAGGGGGTGACGTTTCCGCGGCTTCTTCTCATAGAGTTTCCTTGCAAAATGAAGCCATGGCCATATCAAAAGGATGTAGATGATGCATATCATTGTCAGGATGAAAATGGCCATGTGGAGCTCTGCCCGGTATACCCCGGTCATTCTGTCAGCGGCCATAATGGGGAAGTTGCTTATGAAGAGTTTTTGCGCTTTCTCTCCTGGTGGCCGGTGAAAGCCTATATACGTATTGTTTTTTTCCACATAAAAGGTGGTGCTGTCGACCGCCTGCACGATGCCTGCATTCCCGAAAAAGTCCCTGTACAGCAGCTTGTCATCTTCAACGCTGATTTGGATGGTGTTCAGCAGCCCGATGATCTTCAAAATGTCGGTATGTGGCCGTCGGTTAGCAATGTATTGTCCGGCAAAGCCTTGCAGGTAATCGTCATCCAATTCGATGAATGCGTTGGGGGGGTCGTGGACCGGGAAGTATCGCCGGACAAAATGTTCCAGGATTCGAAAATAGTTCATGCTGACATCTTCACCGCTGAATGACATGAACAAGCCGGTCTGGTGTTCGGGGAAGAGGGCCAGCAGTGAATGGAAGAGGAAGGTGTTTCCGCCGTGTCCGATGATCTTCAGGTGGTCCGGTCCGATATCCATAAAACCGTGAAGTGCAGGGTTCATCCCGCTGGCATGCACCAGCACAGGCTCTTTCATGATGGCATAGGTCGCTGAATCCATCAGGCTGACCGTATCGCTGCTTGCATGGTTGAGGAGCGCATCCATAAAGATGGCCATGTCGGGAGCAGTGGTGGAAGCCCCGCCGGCACCGGCCATGGGTACAATTTCAAAATGTTGTTCTTCAAACCTGCCGTTGCGGTAAGCATAGCCGACCGACATATGTGGTTTAAGGTGGTCAGGAACGGGCTGGCGAAAGGTGGAATAATGCATTCCCAACGGCCCGAAGATGTGTTCTTCAACATAGGTTTCAAACGGCATGCCGCTGGCCTGTTCTACCAGGTATTGTGCCAGCCCGGTGCCATGGTTGCTGTAAGCGGCCTCCTGCAACGGCGGCATGATCCTTTTGGGCATCCGCTCTTTGAAAATCTCCTCCAGGGTGGGGATAGGATCCCCTTCTTTCATGAAAAGATGCAGCAAGATGTCTTCGAAGCCGGGCGTGTGCGACATCAGGCTGCGCAAAGTAACCGGTTCTTCATAGGTGTCCGGGACCGTGAAAGCCGTTATGTACCTGTTGATGTCCGCATCCAGATCAAGGCGGCCCATCTCGACCTGTTGCAGAACAGCCAGCCAGGTAAATAATTTGGAGATCGATCCGATGCGGAACAAAGTAGTCTCCGGTGCTACAGGAATGCCTCTTGCGATATCGGCATGGCCATAGCCTTGCTGATAAAGCAGTTCGCCATCCCCGATGATACATACAACCGCCCCCGCGGCCTTGTACTCCTCCATGTAGGCCTCCATTAACCCGTCAATGAAAGCCGACAGTTTATCTGTGTCGGCCAGCGATGGGACATGATCCCCGTCCTGGTGATGGGTCGTTGCCCGGGAGTGAAAAACGGTTAGCAACAGAATGAAACAGAAAAATAGCGTAAAGGATTTGTGAACGGTTGCTCTCATGGGGTGAAGGGTTGGTGTTTGCAGCCGTAAATATATGAAAGAAGATTGAATTGTTTCTGGTTTCCCGGGATTTAATTTGGTGGTTGGCCAGGGGTCTTTTCCCTTCATCCTTGTTTTTCACCATTATGCCGACCACAAAGGTTTGTCTGTAGTTTGAAAATGAAGGGTTCTCTCATGCGATCACAGATCCACTTTGCGGTTGATCTTTTCAAGCAGCAGATAGATCTCATCCACGCAACCGCCGCATACGGTGCCGGCAGTGGTTTCATCGCCCACATCTTCGATGGTTTTCAGGCCTTTTTCACGGATGGCATGTTCAATTTCGCTTTGCCTGATCTCGTTGCAGGTACAAATTATGGAGTCTTCTTCTTTCATGATGCTTCTTTGTTGTGTTGTTGAAAAACGGAAATAAAATTACAGGATTTTTACATCATCGCAAAGCCCTGACTCTTCAATGGTCCAGCATTTTTGCCATGAAAGGCTTTGGAATGTTAACTTTCAACAGATGTTAAACAAAATAAAAATACCTTTGTTGAATAATATATGACATTATTAACCTTTTAAATGAAATTACCATGTTGTCAAAGAAAATGTTAAACATCCTGAATGAGCAGGTTGCTAAAGAGGTGTATGCTTCCCATCTCTATCTGGCCATGGCCTCCTGGGCTGAAAATATTGGTTTGGATGGCATCTCCGAATGGTTCTATGCCCAGTCGGAAGAGGAGCGCGAGCACATGATGAAGTTCATCCGTTACATCAACGAAAGGGGCGGACATGCCGTTGTGCCCTTGGTAGATGAACCCCCGAAGGATTTTCCAGGCATCAGGGAAGCTTTTGATGCTTCACTGGAACATGAACAAATGGTAAGCGGTGCCATCAACGACATCGTTGACCTGTCGATCAAAGAAAAAGATTTTGCAACCCATAACTGGATACAGTGGTTTGTCGAAGAACAACGGGAAGAAGAAGCATCCGTGCAGGGCATCCTTGACAAACTTGAACTAATAGGGAAACAAGGCTTGTATGTATTTGACCGCGACATTATGTCCATGCGGGGTGAGCACTGATCATGAAACGGATGTGCAATAATTCTGCCTGGGTCAACGTTCAATAATCGCTGATTATCCGGGTAATCAGATTATCTGCAAAGGGTTCAACAAACAGGAGCCGGGGTGAACACTCCGGCTTTTTTTGTAATTTAGATGCAAATGACTCCCGTGAACTGGTTGTTGGCATGACGGTGGTCTGACAAGCCGGTGACGCCGGGGGCATGTTGTTACACCCATATCTGGAAGCTGCATTGAAGTTATATAAACGACATATCAGAAGGCTGCTCAAATGGCTGATGCGTATTGCATTGGGTGTGTTCCTGCTGTTGTTCCTGTTGCTGGCGGCATTGCAGTTCCCGGCGGTTCAGACCTACCTTGCAGGGAAGGTAACGCAGAATATTGCCAAACGTGCGGGTACGGAGATTTTCGTGAAACGTATTGGGGTTCGCTTACCCGGGGCCATCAGCTTGCAGGGTGTTTACCTTGAAGACCATAAGGCCGACACCCTGTTGTATGCGGGCAAAATCAATATCGATGTACGGCTTTTGGGCCTTTTGAGAAACCATGTCGGGGTGCAACGGCTGCAGATGTCAGATGTTACGGTAAACATGCTTCGTTTCACGCCGGACTCATTGTTCAATTACGACACCCTGATTCGATCCATTGCCGGTGAGCAGCCGGACAGATCGGCTTTTTCGTCCGGCGCCACAGAGAACGGGTATTTGCCTGGCAATAAAAAGATGCCTGCTTCCTCCCGGCTTTCTCAAAAGCCTGATGACCCGTCACCCGGAGAAGATAGCCACTGGACGTTCGATGTAGGCAACATTGATTTGAAGAACATCCGGTTCCGTTTTGCAGACCACTTTTCTGGACTGGATCTTTCTGTGCAACTCGATGAGCTTCAAACCCATGTGGACACCCTGGATATTGACGGGGACAAATATTATCTGGGCAACACCCGTATCGCCGGTGGCTTTGTTTCCCTTGTAATGAAGGAGGGGACGCATATCCGCGAGCCCTCAGAAGAGGCTCCCGGGAAACCCCCGGATGTCGGCATGGCAAAGCTGCTTCTGGAAGAGATGGCATTCCGTGTTCAGGAAGGGGAGGACTTGTTGTTCGACACCAGGCTGGATATGCTGGAGGCGAAGTCGCGCAACATTGATGCCGGGCGACTGCGTTTTGAGCTTGAGTATGCCATGGCAGAATCGGTGGCAGCAGAAGTGGCAGGAATGGGGTTCTCCGATGTTGCTTTTCATATGGAAGATCTCTTTTATTCGTCCGACAGCCTGGGAGGGGTAATGAAAAACATGCGCGGTAAGGAATCCGGGGGCTTCTCACTCAAACAATTGTCGGCTGCTGTTGCACTGGGGCATACAACCCGCATTGACGACCTCTATATTGAGACCACAGGCAGTTTGCTGGATGGCTGCCTGCATACTTCGCTGCCGCTGATGCAGCTTAAAACCCCGGTCTCTCCTGAACATTCGTTACATATTGACTTGCGTGAGGCACAGGCCGGCAAGGACCTTGTCCTGCTTGTGCCCTGGCTTGAAATATTTTTCCCGGACCCACACGCGCCTGCGATTGAATTGCAGACAAGCGCCACCGGCACCCTTGCAGATATCCGGCTGGACACCCTCGCGGCTCATGTCCGCGGACGCTTCAAAACAGGGGCCTCCGGCAGGATCACCGGCTACCCCGATCTGAATAACCTTTTCATGGACCTTCCCCTCATCCGTGTTTCTGCAAATCCTGACGAGGTGATCGCATATCTCCCTGACAATGTCCGTCCCCAGGGACTTCATTTTCCGGCATCAATCGACTTGTATGCCGGGTTTAAAGGGCTGATGAATGACTTTTATGCAGATGCCCGTCTTGAGATGGGTTTTACTGAAATAACGGGCGCTTTTGAATATGAACAAACGAAAGGGGAAGACCCAGTCTGGGAAGGGAGTGTAGAGCTTGCCGGCAAAAACCCGTTATCGATCATCGCGCCAGACGACCGGGTAACAGACCTGTATGCCAGTATCAGTGCATATGGCAAAGGCTTTGACCCGTCTGTGATGGCCCTTGAGCTGGAAGGGGTGATAGACTCACTGCGGTTCAACGACTATACCTATCGTGGAATGGTTTTTAACGCCAGTGCATTGGACGGACACACCAGCCTGGTGATCGGCTACCATGATGATCATTTGTCGTTTGGGGCCGAAAATGTGATCGACCTGCGCAATGAACATCCCGGGATACGCCTCGACTGGAAGCTGAATCATCTGAATGCCAGGGAGCTCATGTTTACAGACGATCTGATCGCCATCCAGACAAACATCGTGGCGGAGGCGACACTAAAACGTCCGGATTTTCCGGATGGTTGGCTGTTTATGCACGACACCCATGTTTTGCTCGACAGGGAGGTCCTCTCCATGGATAGCCTGAAGGTCATTTTATCCTCCAATGAGGAACAGTATATCGCTGAGGTGATATCGCCCCTTCTGACAATGAACTACCGGGGCGACATATCGCCTGCATCCATCCCTCCCGCACTGCTTAACCACCTCAGAGGATACATGGAACCTGATGGGGATAGAAATGCTGAAAGGGACGCAAAGGATGGAACGGATGGTGAGGATCCTTCGCACGAAGCCTTTGTGCTTGATGTCAGGATCAATCCGTCGCCTTATTTCTCCGAACTGCTCTTTCCGCAAATAAGTTCATTTGACACGATCACGGCCAATGTCAGCTTCAACAGCAGGACAAACCATCTATTGCTGGATGCAGCCATTCCCGACATGATCATATCAGGCTGGCACTTGAATGATCTTGGCATCCATGCAGGTTCGGGTCGTGGATACCTGGACTTTTCCCTGCGAATGCCTTTGCTTGACGGAGACCAGCTAATCCTGAGCAACCTGGAAGTTACGGGTGGTTTCAGTGAGCGTATGCTTGACTTTGAGCTCTCTTTCGATGACAGGCACGATGTATCCTGGTTGCGGTTTTCCGGTCAGATGGCGCAGCATGATGAATACACGGAATTCCGTTTTGACAGGGATATGGTTGTGAACCGGCAGGATTGGCATGTGGCGCCCGACCATTATCTGCGTTTTCACGATACCGGGTTTGTGGCGCACAATCTGCGCATTTCTTCGGCAGACAAAGAGCTTGCGCTCCTCAGCAGTGATATTCATGATATGGGATCTCCACTGGGTTTGTATTTTCAGAACATTGACCTGGGCAATTTTGACCTTATAGGGGATGCACCCATTGCGGATGGCATCTTCAATGGGGCGGTGATCGTTTCTGATCTTTTTTCCAGGCCCGTTTATACGGCCGATCTTTCCATAGATGATCTGGGCTTTCAGGGGGAGGGTATCGGGGATGTCGGGTTGCTTGTGTTTGGTCCTGAGCCGGGCCTCTTTCAGGCCGAAGCATCCGTAAGGGGTTACGGGAACCGCCTTGACCTTTCCGGAATCTATCGCCAGGAGCCTGCATTCATCGACTTTGAACTGCGTGTGGAGAACCTGTCGCTGCCCACGGTGGAAGCCCTGACTTTTGAGCAGCTGTCTGACATGGAGGGTGCGATTTCCGGCGATCTTCGGCTGACAGGCGACCCCTCCACTCCTGATATGTTGGGGGCCCTCCATTTCAACCAGGTGTCTTTTCATGCAGCGTTTCTGAATGCGCGCTACACCATACCGCAGGAATCGGTCGTGTTTGATAATCACCAAATACGCTTCAGCAACTTTACCCTGGCAGACAGGAGCGGACGGCTGGCCAGGTTGGATGGCAATGTGGCCCTGCATGACTTGTCGGATATTCGTTTTGACCTCAGGCTGTCATCCCGGAACTTTTTGCTTATGGACCTGCCGCGGGGCACCCATGAGTTGTTTTACGGTCGCCTGTTGATAGACACCGATCTGACAATGCGCGGCGACATTGCACAGCCCGTTGTTGAAGGGCGCCTGAAGCTGAACCGTGGCTCTGCCTTTGTCTTTATTCCTCCCCAGGCTATGCCTGCGGCCATTGGTGATGAAGGTGTTGTAGAATTCTTTTCCGTATATGATGACGTCTTTGCTGACCTTTTGCTTCGGCCTGAAGAACCGGTTGCGGTGTTGTCGGCATTTGAAAACCTTGATATAAGCGTTAACGTGGAGGTGGACCCCCAAACAGAAGTGCGCATCCTCATTGATGAGGTCGCCGGGGATTATCTGGAGGCCAGGGGAGGGGGGCTGATCAGTTACAGCGTTGATCCCGGTGGCCGTATCAGCCTGGCGGGAAGATATGAGATCAGCCAGGGTGCCTACCAGATGACGTTTTATGATGTGATGCGGCGCCATTTCAGCATTGAAGAGGGCAGCAGCATCGTCTGGACAGGGGATCCCCTGGATGCTGCGGTTGACATTACCGCAAAATACACGGTACGTGCTACCACACGTGAGTTGATGGCTTCCCACGCTCCTGCTGCCGGCCAGCTGGAGGCGGCATACAGGCAGATCTACCCTTTTGAGGTACTTCTTAAGATGAAAGGCGAGTTGATGAGCCCGGAGATCAGCTTTGAGATCTCTCTACCCTCCGAGCACCGCGGAGCCTTGGAAGGCCGTTTGCAGGCGCGCCTCAATGAACTTAACCAGAGTGAGTCGGAGCTGAACAAGCAGGTGTTCGCCCTGCTCATATTGGGCAGTTTCATACAGGACGACCCCCTTGCGGCGGTGACCGCTGGCCCGGGCATCTCTGCCACGGCTCGAACAAGCGCCAGCAGGCTGCTTTCCCAGCAGCTGAACCGCCTGTCCGACAGGTATATCCGTGGCATTGACATTAGCTTCGAGCTGGAATCCTACGAAGAGATTGATGATGGTCAGCTGGTCGGCAGAACAGAGTTGCAGATGGAAGTGTCGCGCGATTTCCTGGATCAAAGGCTGCGCATTACCGTCGGGGGCCACCTGGAACTGGAAGATGAAACACGAAGGCAGGTGAACCCCGCCGATATCGCTGGTGACTTCTCGGTCGAATACCTGTTGGATCCGGACGGCCGACTGACCCTCAAGGGATACAGGGAACGAAAATACCAGGATATCTACGAGGGAGAACTCGTCGAAACAGGCCTTTCACTGATCTTCAGGCAGACATTCAACCATTTCAGGGAACTGTTTATGAAAAAAGAGGAGACGTTACAGCCTGATTTTTCCCCACCATCTGAGCCCGGTGCTGATATGGACGGTCATGAAAACCACAATGTAGAATAAAATACCAGACCCTTGACCCATCACCCTGCATATCCCCTGCTTCAGCGACCGGCAGTTTTTCTGCTGGGCATGCTGCCATTGTTCTTTGCTGCCTGTACCGGCCTGCGGACATTGCCCGAAGACCAGTATCTTTACGTGGGCAGCCGCATACATCTTGAAAAAGAGGAAGAGTTCAGGGATGAAAGGAAGGTGGAGGCGGAACTGCAGGGAGTCTTGCGCCCTGCACCAAACACCACCTTGCTGATGGCGCGTCCCAGGATGTGGATGTACCAGGTGGCCGGTGAGCCCACCGGACGAGGCTTGCGGCACTGGATGACAAACCGCATCGGAGAAGAGCCTGTGCTGTTTGACCATCAATATGTTGAACGGAATCTGCGGCTGGTGAACAACAGGCTCTACAACATGGGCTATTTTGATGCTGTCGCAATGCATGTAACAGACAGCGCAAGACGCACCGTTGCCGTAGATTATCATGTGCATCTGAGGCCACCATACCGATTCGGTGACTTAAACCCTGTGGCGGATGAAACACCGTTGGCCTCAGCCATCAATGCGGCGTTGGAAAACAGCCTGATCAGCCCGGGCGAGCCATATAGCCTGCAGCTGCTGCGGGAAGAGCGGCGGCGCATAGACCGGGCATTGAAAAAGCAAGGTTATTTTTACTTCCATCCGGACCATATCCTGTTTCGTGCCGACTCTGCTGCCGGCAACCGTCAGGTTGATCTTTACACGGTGATCAAGTACGATATGCCGGCGGCTGCCACACGAAAATACCGGATAGGCCATATTTACGTGCATGCAGATTATTTGACAGGTGGCCTGGATGATCCATCACAGACGGATACCATCATGACCGAAGATGGCATGTATTTTACGGATGCCCTCAGACAATTCGATCCTGAAACCATTATGCGTGCTATCTTTTTTAGAAAAGACAGCATATACGATGCCAGGGACCATGACCGGACACTGAATCATTTGATGAGCCTTGGAACATTTCAGTTTGTTAACCTGCGCTTTTCCAGGCGTGAACAACAGGGTGACCACTTCCTGGATGTAAGGGTTTACCTGACACCCATTGAGCGCCGGTCAATATCTGCAGAGCTTCGCGGCATCACCAGGTCGAATCATTTTTCCGGCCCGGGAATCAACACGGCCTTCACCAACCACAATTTGTTCAACGGGGCAGAGACTTTGCAATTAAGTCTGAATGGCGCCTATGAATGGCTGATCGGGCGTCAACGCTCGGCATCCTCCAGGGAGTTTGGGCTGGATGCCTCACTCTCTTTTCCGCGCTTTGTCTTGCCCGCCCGATGGAAAACGAGTCTGCGGGTGCTTGCTCCCAGGACTACGGTTTCGCTGGGAGTGAATTTCCTGAGCCGTACTGACGCCTTTGATCTTACGACCATGCATGCGCAATACGGATACACCTGGAACCGCGACATGGCAACCCAATTACGCATATCTCCCATGGTGATCAACCTGTTTGTACTGGGGGATGTGGATGAAGACATGGAAGGAATACTTGTGGGAGGAACCCTTCTCAGGAAGGGACTGTTTGAGCAGTTTATCATCGGCGGCCAGTACACATATATCTACAATTCACGGCTCAGACCCGGCCCTGACAACGACTGGTTCGTTAAGGCAAACCTTGACCTTTCAGGTAACCTGGCGTATTTGTTGATGAATAACGTATTGAATGGTTCGCCCCTTGATGATGGCGGTTACGGCTTGTTTGGCCAGGGTTTTGCCCAATATGCCCGCACGGATGTCGACCTGCGCTATTATCATCAGGTGGCGACAGGGCAACGGCTGGTCACCAGGCTCTTCCTGGGGGCGGGGGTCCCTTATGGGAATTCAGATATCTTGCCTTATGTAAAGCAATACGTGATCGGCGGATCAAGCAGCATCCGTGCCTTTCATCCACGCACACTGGGCCCGGGCACCTATGCTTCGCCCGATGACACCGGCAGAGGTTACAACATTCACCAGACCGGTGATTTGAAACTGGAAGCCAATATTGAGGTTCGTTTTGATATTACCAACCTGTTCAAAGGTGCGTTGTTTGCAGATGCGGGCAATATCTGGCGCCTGTACGATGATGAAGAGGTCCCGGGTGGCACATTCTCTGCCGGCCGCTTTTACAGGGAGATCGCTTTGGGTGTTGGCACAGGCCTGCGGATAGATGCCGGATTTTTTATCCTCCGTTTTGACTTCGCCATCCCGCTGGCAGATCCTGCCACCACCAATGACCGCTTCTTTGACCCTGTGCGCCTGTTTGACCGGGAATGGCGGCGGGACCACCTTGTCTTCAATCTGGGGATCGGCTATCCGTTCTAAAGGGTTGACCTGCATTGCCAGCCCCGCATCTTCGGAAAAACGGTTTATTTATTGTTTGTAAATAATGGCGTTGATGTTCATGCCCGCGCCAACGGAGGCAAAAAGCAGCAGATCGTCGCTATCTATCCTGTGTTCGCCAAGCTGTTGTTTCAGGATCATGTCGTAAAGCGTTGGGATGGTTGCGACGGAGCTGTTGCCCAACGAGCTGATGTTCATTGGCATAACGTCGGCCATGACAGGCTTTATGCCAAAGAGCCTGAAGAAGCGTTTTACAATGGCCTCATCCATTTTTTCGTTGGCCTGGTGCAGAAGGACCTTTTTGATGTCTCTGGCTTCCACCCCCGACCTGTCCAGGGCCGCCTTCATGGCCTCTGGTACCTGTGACAAGGCGTACTCATAAACTTTGCGTCCGTCCATCTTGATGTACCGGATGTCCTGTTTGCTTTTCGGGTGGTTTGACTCGCCAAAATAAAGATAGAAAGCCTCTTCTCCGCTGTGGTTGACCGTTGCGTGAGACAGCAGCCCCTTTTTTTCGTCGCCCTCGATGCCTTCAAACACGATGGCGCCGGCACCGTCAGAGAAGATCATGGTGTCCCTGTCGTACTTGTCGACCACCCGTGAGAGGGTCTCTGCACCTATTATCAGGCAACGCCGGGCGGACCCTGTCCGGATAAACGCGTCGGCCTGGATCAACCCCTGCAACCAACCAGGACAGCCAAAGATCATATCGTATGGAATGCAATGGGGGTTGCCGATCTTTAACAAGTGCTTCACCCGGGAAGCAATGGAAGGAACTAGGTCTGTCTGGGTGGTACCCTTGATCACATCCCCGAAGTTATGGGCAACGATGATCTGGTCAATGGTTTCCTTGTCAATGCCTGCAGCATCAATAGCCCTTTCGGCAGCAATGGCGGCGATCTGTGAGGTAGTCTGATCCTCTGATACCCAACGCCGCTCAGCAATGCCCGTTATGTCACGAAACTTGCGCACCACTTCATCCCCCGAACCCTCAATGGGTGAATGGTCCTTGTCAAAAAAAACCTGTTGGGTGAACTGGCTGTTGTCAATACGGTTTGATGGAATATAACTTCCAGAACCAGTGATTACTGTGTTAAAATAGCGCATCAGTTTGTCATTAGATCACACCGCCCGGATGAAGGACGCCAAATGAAGCCAATGATCGTGTGTGGTTATTTTCGAAAGACCGCTTCATCTGGTTGTGTATGATAATAAAACCAAAACAATAACCCCTTTAAAGAGGCTGCAAAATTACGCTTTTTTTCCCAGCTGGAAAAGATTTTTTTCGAAGCCCGCACTGTTACCCTTTTCATAATGCAGGAGAAATAAATGTAACTTTGCATGGTTATATAGTTAAAACAACGAATCATTCAATGTTAGTGTTGCTGTTATCATGAATTTTATATATCCTGGCTTTTTGTTCGCTTTGATCGCCGTCGGTATTCCAGTGATCATTCATCTTTTCCGGTTCAGGAGGTTCCGGACGGTATTTTTCCCGAACATCACTTTCCTGCGCCAGTTGAGTGAGGTGTCCGATAAGGAGTCACGATTGAAGCATCTGCTGGTGCTCATGGCCCGGATTCTTGCCATCATCTTCCTTGTGATGGCTTTTTCCCGGCCTTACATCCCTGTTGCGGAAGGTACCATCAGCCCGGAGGGCAATGCTGTGGGCGTATATATTGACAACTCCTTCAGTATGAATGCTTTGTCGGGAAGGGGCCGCCTGTTGGATGAGGCCAGGTCGAGAGCCCTTGAGATTGCCCGGATGTACGGTCCGGCAGATCGCTTTTTGTTGCTGACCAATGATTTTGAAGGGCGTCACCAGCGTTTTGTCAGCCGCGAGGAGTTTATGGTGATGGCCCAGGAGGTGGAGCAGTCTGCTCGGGTGAGAACTGTTGATGAGGTGATGAGAAGAAAACAGGAACTTTTTCTGGATGAACCTTTTGAGAACCGGCGTGCCTATTATATCAGTGATTTTCAAAAAAGCACTTCTGGGTTGGAAGGGTTGGATTTTGAACCGGACCCGCCGGCATACCTTATCCCCCTGCAGGCCCGGCAAACAGATAATGTATTCATTGATTCCGTATGGTTTGATTCGCCCGTGATACTCGAGGGCCAGCCCATTACCATGGGTGTCAGGGTCCAAAATGACGGATCACAAACCCTTGAAAATCAGCCTCTGCGCCTATATGTGGAAGGACAACAACGCACAGTGGTCTCTTACGATGCAGGGGCAGGCGAAGGGGCGGTGGTGGAGCTGAAATGGCCGGCCGGGACAAAACCGCTGCAACAAGCATATGTCGAGATCACGGACTACCCTGTTACTTTCGACGACAGACTCTACTTTACCTATCATGTTTCGTCGGAGATCCCGGTCCTGACCATTGAGGGTGATGGCCGCAATGCCTACCTTCATGCACTTTTTGGCAGGGATGAACTGTTTGACTATCATACCATGCCTGCCTTTTCTGTTGACTATTCAGCACTTCCTGATTTCAACCTGATTGTGATGGATGCGTTCGACAGGATATCTGCCGGCCTGTCAATGGAATTGAGGCGTTTTGTCGAACAGGGCGGGAGCCTTGCTGTGTTTCCGGGCAGGGATGCTGACCTTGACTCATACAATGATTTTCTCAGGGTATTTGGCACGGATCCCTTTGTGCGCCGTGACACCACTTCGATGCGGGTTAGCTCACTGAACGAGATGCATGTGCTGTTTGACGGTGTATTTGAACATATCCCCGAAAACATCGACTTGCCGCGGGTAAATCAATATTACGCCTTATCAAGGGCCATTGGCTCTATGGGTGAAGACCTGTTGCAGCTGCAGAATGGCTTGCCCTTCTTTTCGTCATATCCCGCAGGCGATGGCAAGGTCTTCCTTTCGGCAGTGCCCCTGGATGAGGACTTCAGCAATTTTCAAAGACACTCTGTCTTTGTGCCCGTCATGGTCAATATGGCCCTTCAGAGCGGCTTCATGCAGCCGTTATATCATGTCATCGGAGATGATCAGCCCGTGTTCACAACACGGGGCAGTGGCCAGGCAGACAAGGTGTATTCTTTGAGGCGGGAAGCGTTCGAAGTGATTCCCGAACAACGAAGGACAGGAGGACGGGTACAGCTGTTCATTCACGACCAGGTAGAAGAAGCGCAGAACTATGCCCTGTATTTCGAGGATGAAAGGACAGGGGGGCTGTCATTGAATTATGACCGTCGTGAATCACTGCTTGAGGCATACGGTAAGGATGCCCTGGATGACATGCTGGCCGACCGGCAGGTCAAAACGATAAATGTGGTGGCTGCAGGCGAGAAGCCGCTGGATCAGGTTCTGCATGAGCTGGGGATGGGCAGACAGCTGTGGCGACTGTTCCTTATCATGGCACTGGCCTTCCTCCTGGCCGAAATTTTTATGCTCCGCTTCTGGAAATAAAAAACGGTCTGGATTTATTTTTAAATTTGCAACGGTCCACATCAACGTGGTTTATCAACATTTTTCTGATTCATGGCTGAAGAACCTACAAAAGAAGGTCATCAAGATCGCCCGCCGGAACCTCTTACAGGCATGGGATCAGGACCTCTGCCGGACGAAAGGATGAAGGTTACCCGTTTGTCGGGGATGTACAAAGACTGGTTTCTGGATTACGCATCCTATGTGATCCTGGAGCGTGCGGTACCTGAAGTGCGCGACGGGTTGAAGCCTGTTCAGCGCCGGATACTGCATGCCATGAAAGAGCTGGATGACGGCCGTTACAACAAGGTCGCCAACATCATCGGCCATACCATGAAATATCACCCCCACGGCGACGCATCGATCGGTGATGCACTGGTGCAACTCGGCCAGAAGGACCTGCTGATCGACACACAGGGAAACTGGGGCAACATCCTCACCGGCGACAGCTCCGCTGCGCCACGGTATATTGAGGCCAGGCCGTCGAAATTTGCACTGGATATCCTTTATAACCCCAAAACCACCACCTGGAAAACAAGTTATGACGGACGCAACAAAGAGCCGCAATCCCTGCCTGTCAAGTTCCCGCTTCTTCTTGCCCAGGGCGTGGAAGGGATCGCTGTGGGGCTGGCTTCCAAAATACTGCCACACAATTTTAACGAGCTGATAGATGCCTCCATCGAATACCTGAAAGGCAAAGAACCCGATATACTGCCGGACTTCCAGTCAGCGGGGCTGGCTGACTTTTCCAGATACAATGGGGGGATGCGCGGCGGCAAGGTCAGATTGAGGGCCAAGATAAATATCCAGGACAAAAAAACCCTGGTGATCAGCGAGATCCCTTTTGGCACCACGACAGTCAGCTTGATGGACAGCATCGTGGCGGCCAACGACAAAGGAAAGATCAAGATCAAAAAGATAGAGGACAATACTGCCGAACACGTTGAAATAGTCATACACCTGGCACAAGGGATATCCCCTGATCAGGCCATTGATGCACTATACCTTTTTACCGACTGTGAAGTGGGCATCTCTCCCAATTGTTGTGTCATAGAAAACGGGACGCCACAATTCGTCAATGTAAATGAGGTTCTGAAGATCTCTGTCGACAACACCCTTGGCTTGCTGAAAAAAGAGCTTGAAATTGAACGCGATGAGCTGAAAGAACAGTTGCTTTATGCCAGCCTGGAAAAAATATTCATCGAGAACCGCATCTATCGGAGAATAGAGAACTGTGAAACCTGGGAGTCCGTTGTCAGCACCATCGACAAGGGATTGGAGCCCTTTAAGGATCAGTTCTACCGGGCGATCACCAGGGATGACATCATCCATCTTACAGAGATCAGGATCAAGCGGATCTCCAAATACGACGCCTTCAAGGCCCTCAAGGAGATGCGCAGCCTGGAGGAGCGTCTGGAAAAGGCGAAGTTCTATCTGAAAAACCTTGTGCAATATACCATTGATTACTACCGGACGATCAAAAGGAAATTTGGCAAAGGCCGGGAGCGTAAAACGGAGATCCGTTATTTCGACAGCATTGATGCCTCCCGGGTAGCGGTTGCCAACGAAAAATTATATGTAAACCGTTCGGAAGGTTTTGCCGGCACCGCCTTGAAAAAGGATGAATTCGTCTGTGAATGCTCTGACCTTGATGATATTATCGTTTTCAGGGAGGATGGGACCTATTTGGTTACCAAGGTCACAGATAAATCTTTTGTGGGCAAGAACATCATTCATATTGCTGTGTTTGAGCGCAATGATGAGCGCACGATATACAATGTCATTTACCGTGACGGCCCGGGCGGTGCTGCATACATGAAACGCTTCCCCGTAAAGGGCGTAACGCGCGATAAAGAGTATGATCTGGCCAGGGGCAACAGGGGCAGCAAGATTTTGTATTTTACTGCCAATCCCAATGGGGAAGCCGAGGTGGTGACGGTTTACCTTCGCCATAAACCAAGGTTGAAAAAGACGGTGTTTGAAATGGATTTCAGCGAACTGGCCATAAAGGGCAGGGGTGCAGCTGGGAATATATTGACAAAACATGCTGTTCGCCGGGTTGTCTTGAAAGATGAGGGGGTTTCCACCCTGGGTGCCATGGGCGTCTGGTTCGACGACACGGTGCTGCGGCTGAACGCCGAGAAACGCGGCAAGTTCCTCGGTGACTTCAAAGGGGATGAGAAAATACTGTCTGTTTATGGGGCGGGCAACTATCGTGTGATGAGCTTCGACCTTTCCAATCATTTTGAGGAGAACCCCAGGGTGATCGAAAAACTTCGCCGGGATACCATCATCACTGCGGTATATTTTGACGCCACCAGGGGCCATCACTACGTCAAGCGTTTTGAACCTGAACCCGGCGGAAAAGTGACCGGTTTCATTGGAGATGACCCTGCCAACAAATTGTTGCTGGTCACCACTGAAAAATATCCACGGTTGATGGTCTGCTTCCCGGAGTCAGAAAGGAGACAGAAAACAGAAGAAGAGATAAGCGTGGCTGATTTTATTGCTGTCAAGAGTTTCAGGGCCAGGGGCAAAAGGCTTGCAAGCACCGAAGTTAAATCGGTACACCTGTTGGAGCCTTTACAGTCGGAGGAAGAGGTTCCATTGCCGGAGTCCGTAAAGGCCGAGGAAGAGGTCCCATTGCAGGAGACTGACGTGGACATCCCTTCAGAAGATGAAGGGGCAGTGGTTGACGAAAGGCAGACAGAAGATTCCAAACCCGATAATAAAGAAAGGCAGATCCGCCTGGACCTGGATATTTAATCATCATCCTTTATCTTCCTGTACACCCCTGCTGCTTCTCTGCTAACAGCCCGACCATCTTGAGGATCACGTGTGTGGCTTTCTCCATGCTTTCCAGGGGGATGAATTCGAAGCGCCCGTGATAGTTATGTCCCCCGCTAAAGATATTGGGACAGGGAAGGCCCATGTATGAGAGCCTGGCACCATCGGTGCCGCCGCGTATGGGCTTGATCAGGGGATGGATGCCAAGCGACTCCATCGCCTCTTTGGCAAGGTCCACAATGTGTATCACAGGATATATTTTGCTGCGCATATTGTAGTACTGGTCATTCATCTCCAGCTGGACCCTTCCCGGTCCATGCCTCTCGTTCATCAGGCCGGCGATGTGGCGCAGATGCGACTTCCTCTGATCAAAGCGCTGATTGTCGTGGTCGCGGATGAGGTATTCCATGACGGCATGATCCACCGTCCCCCGGAAAGCGGTAAGGTGAAAAAAACCTTCCCGGTTGCTCGTATATTCAGGCCTTTCTCTTTCCGGCAACATTTGGTTCAACTCCATGCCAAGAAGACACGCGTTCACCATTTTGTCTTTGGCTTCTCCAGGATGAATGGACGTCCCATGTATGGTAACCCTGGCAAAGGCAGCATTGAAGTTCTCGTATTGCAACTCCCCAAGCTCACCCCCATCGATGGTATAGGCGAAATCGGCGCCAAACCGTTTCACATCAAAATGCCCGGCGCCCCTGCCTATCTCTTCATCGGGGGTAAAAGCCACTTTGATGGTGCCATGGGGTATCCCGGGATTGTCAGAAAGAATTTGCAATGCGGTCATGATCTCGGCAATGCCTGCCTTGTTATCGGCGCCAAGCAGGGTGGTGCCGTCGGAGGTGATCAGTGTCTGGCCAACGTATTTTTTTAACTCCGGGAAATCCTTTACCGGCATGCAGATATTCTTTTCTTCATGCAGAACAAGGTCACGGCCGTCGAACTGCCGGTGGATTACCGGCCTGATGTTTTCGCCGCTCATGTCGGGACTGGTGTCCAGGTGTGCGATCAACCCCATCACAGGTATTATGCCCCCTCTATTTGACGGCAAGGTGGCCATCACATAGGCATTGTCATCCATGGAGGCATCTTCCAGTCCGAGTTTTTTCAACTCCTGAACAAGAAGTTTGGCCAAAACCAATTGGTTGTTACTGCTGGGAAAAGTGTCTGAATCAGGGTCACTTTGGGTGTCGATGGAGACATACCGAAGAAAATTGCCCAAGATGGTATCTTTAGAAATTGGTGGGTATGTTGCCATTGCCAGTATAAATAATTTTTATTTGCCGGATGTGTGGTGCCTGCCATGCGATGATCATCAGCCGCTCTTTAACTGGTCAGAGTCATGGCCCGGTTCAAGCATTCACAGGGATCGCATTTTTTTGAGCATGATGCCCGCCATGAAGCGCCCTGTTGTGCCCCGGTCCTTTCTGGATGAAAAGAATGTTTCGTGGTGGCACTGTGAGCAGATCGCAGCCAGTTCAATATGGTCTTCCCTGACCCCCGCATCTTTCAGCTGCCGGATGTTGGCCTCCCACTGGTCAAAGATATACTTGCCGTTATTGCCCGCCGCCGGTTTGATGATCCCTTTCACCGAGCCCAGCGCCATTTTTGCCTCCCGGTAAACATCATCCCCTACCTCATAACAGCAGGGACCATTCGAGGGTCCCAGTCCGGCATAGATATTTTCTGCCCTTACACCGTAATTGCTTACCATTTTGGCTATGGTCTCGTGTACGATCTTTCGCAAGGTGCCTTTCCATCCTGCATGAAGGGAAGCGATAACCTGTTGCACGGGATCATGCAGCAATATAGGCACGCAGTCGGCAACCTGAACACCAAGACATATGTCCTTTACATTGGTTATCAGTCCGTCGGTGTTTGCCAGGGCAGAGTCTTTCTCCAGTGCACCTCTGCCCCTGCCGTGATCATTCACTATGGCCACATTGGCACTGTGACACTGATTGGCAAAAGTGCATTTCGTCAAGTCCATCCCAACAGCATCCATAAGGATACGCCGGTTCTTTAGAACGCGGAAATTGTCATCACCCACATGAAACCCGATGTTGAGTGAGGAAAAGTTCCTGTCACTGATGCCGCCCTTGCGTGTAGACACAAAATGCAAAAGATTGTCAAACCCGGAAAGGTTGTCAAATGTGTAAACCGTGGCGTTGCCAAATACGTGAGGTTGCATGGTGTTGTTTCAGATTGTCCTGCAAACAAATATACATGATTTTTTTTCATGTGAAATTACACACAGACGAATGAAAAAAAATCATGTGAAAGCGAAGCGGTTCCTTCTGTACACCAGCATTTTGTATATTTTTTTCACAAAATGGTGGTGGTT
>SL_3KL_010_SEDDRAFT_10000602_pt1 | contig 30122 bp, 25 predicted proteins | sample SodLakKL_010_SED_2_FD_10381 | JGI IMG/M metagenome (IMG submission 10381)
GTTTTACCCTGCTTTTATTGACTTTACATTTTTCCTTTGCTATAATGAGTGAAAATATAGCAAAAAGTTTTGATGGGAAGTAGTAGAATTCAGGGGCCTGAAGAGAGCCGCTGGTGCTGGGAAGCGGTGGTTGACCTGATTTGAACTCGTCTCTGAACTGCCGGGGTGAAAAAAGTAATTCTGGCCGGTAGCAGCCGTTAAGTGCTTGAGAGGACGCTTTCGGCGTCAAAAAGAGTGGTACCGCGGACAACCTTTCGTCTCTTTATATAGAGATGGGAGGTTATTTTATTTTTGGGTAAAACAAGGAGGAATTCTTATGAAAAAAGAGGGTTATCAACCTGAAAAAATTGAAGAACACTGGCAGAAATACTGGGATGAAAACGGGACCTTTTCTGCAAAACTCGATCCGGAACTGGAAAAGTATTATATCCTAATTGAATTTCCCTATCCTTCCGGTGAAGGGCTGCACGTGGGGCATCCCCGCAGTTATACCGCCCTGGATATTGTAGCAAGGATGAAAAGAATGCAGGGTTACAATGTCCTTTACCCAATAGGGTGGGATGCTTTTGGCTTGCCCACAGAAAATTACGCCATGCAAAACAATATCCATCCCCTTAAGGTTACCCAGCAAAACGTAGCTCGTTTTAAAAGCCAACTGCAGTCCCTGGGGTTTTCTTTTGATTGGGAGAGAGAGGTAAATACTTCAGATCCCAATTATTATAAGTGGACCCAGTGGATATTTTTGCAGTTATTCAAGCATGGACTGGCCTATAAAGCGGAGATGCCCATTAACTGGTGCACCAGTTGCAAGGTAGGCCTAGCCAACGAGGAAGTTGTTGGCGGGGTATGCGAGAGGTGCGGAGGGGAAGTTGTAAGCAAAGTAAAAGAGCAGTGGATGCTGAAAATTACTGAATATGCGCAAAGGCTTTTGGATGATCTGGAAAATGTTGACTATCTGGAAAAAATAAAAGCTCAGCAAAGGAACTGGATTGGCAGGTCAGAAGGAGCAGAAATCAAATTCAGGATTGCTGACTCTGATGAGGAAATAAATGTTTTTACAACCCGTCCCGATACCCTCTGGGGGGCAACTTACATGGTTATTTCCCCGGAGCATCTTCTCCTGGAAAAACTGGCCACCCGGATAGAAAATATCAATGAGGTAAAAGCCTATCAAAGGGAAGCAGCTTTTAAAACTGAATTTGAAAGAACCGAAGAAGATAGACAAAAAACGGGTGTCCCGCTGGAGGGCGTCTGGGCTATCAATCCTGGAACCGGACAAAAAATTCCGGTTTGGGTTGCCGATTATGTTATGATGTCATACGGAACAGGCGCAATTATGGCTGTTCCCGGCCACGATCACCGGGACTGGGAATTTGCCAGGCAGTTTGATCTCCAAATTGTTGAGGTAATTAAAGGTGGAGATGTTTCTCAGGAAGCTTATGTTGATACAGAAAAGGGGACCATTGTTAACTCGGATTTCCTTGATGGACTTCCCGTTAAAGAGGCAATTAAAAAAGTTACTGACTGGCTTGAAGAACAGGGTCTGGGTAAAAGGAAGGTCAACTTTAAATTAAGGGACTGGGTTTTTTCCCGCCAGAGATATTGGGGAGAACCGATTCCCCTGGTTAATTGTCCAAGCTGTGGCTGGGTTCCCATTCCTGAAGAAGAACTTCCCCTGGTTTTGCCTGAGCTCGAAGAATTTTCTCCTACGGGAACAGGAGAATCGCCCCTGGCCAGGTTAAAAGACTGGGTGGAAACAGAATGTCCGAAATGTGGGAAAAATGCTCAGCGGGAAACAGATACAATGCCCCAGTGGGCAGGTTCATCCTGGTATTTCCTGCGCTACACCGATCCCAGGAATAACCACGCTCTGGCTGCTAAAGAAGCCCTCGATTACTGGATTCCCGTCGATTGGTACAACGGAGGGATGGAACACACGACCCTGCACCTTCTCTATTCTCGTTTCTGGCACAAATTTCTCTACGATATAGGAGTAGTTCCTACCCCAGAACCATACAAAAAAAGAACTTCTCATGGGATGATCCTCGGAGAAAACAATGAAAAAATGTCCAAATCCAGGGGAAACGTTGTTAACCCTGACCGGGTTGTAAAAGAATTTGGTGCAGATACTTTCCGGGTTTACGAAATGTTCATGGGAGCATTTGACCAGGATATCCCCTGGTCTCAGCAGGGGGTTAAAGGTTCCCGCCGCTTTTTGGAGAGGGTCTGGCGTCTTCAGGAAATAGTGAACGGGGCCAATGGCTTTTCAACTGAACTGGAGATTAAGATGAATCAGACAATAAAAAAGGTTACCGAAGATTATGATAAAATGAAATTCAATACAGCTATTGCTGCTCTGATGAGCCTGCTCAATGAATTTTATGATAGGGGTGAGGTAACCCGTGCTGAATTCAGGTCATTTTTAATTCTTCTCAACCCGGTGGCCCCCCATATGACTGAAGAATTATGGGTCCAGCAGGATTTTGGTGGGAAACTCAATCAACAGGAATGGGTTAAGTGGGACGAGGCAAAAACCCTTGAAGATACAATTGAGATTGCCGTCCAGGTAAATGGCAGGGTTCGCGGCACAGTTGAAGTGTCCCGGGATGCCCAACAGGAAGAAGTAAAGGAAAAGTTATTGAAAGTGGATGCAATCCGCCGTCATATTGACAATAAAGAAGTGGTTAAGGAAATTTACATTCCAGGTCGGATAATGAATATTGTGGTCAGGTAATAGTTAAGCCGGNACTNACCTTGTGCCGGCTTTCCCTTGAGGGGGTGGGTGGAGTGGAAAAAGTTGTCTTACTGGATGGTTATATTGATGAGCCCTCCTGCCTGGGGGTTTCCCCATATATTTCTCCACAGGTCAGATATGTTTATGGTGCTCTGCTCCGGGCAGGGTTAAAAGAGGAACAGATCCATTACCTGACAGCCGACCAGGCCCGGGATTACCTGCCCGCGGGAGACTGGCTGCTTGTAATTGGCGGGACAACAGTTCCTGGTCGGTACCTGGGTGGAAAGCCCCTAACCTTAAAAGAGATGGAAAGTTTGGTATTTAAAAATTCCTCGGCAGAAAAATGGCTAATGGGACCCGTAGTGGAAGCAGGTTTGCGCCCGCCGGGTTATGACCATTATATTGGAGAAGAAATTATCCAGGAAATAATGGGTAGATTTGGAGAACCCGGAGAGTTTTCGATAAAGACACTAAAAGAAGTAGCTTTAAGAGGGGCCGGTTTGATTTCCCGGCACCCCCGGTACCCTTATGTTGTTTGTGAGCTGGAAACCTACCGGGGATGTTTGCGCTCCTCGCATTGTTTTTTCTGCAGCGAAAGATTCAGGATGTTCCGTTATGTCCGGCCTGCAGAAGATGTCATTAGTGAAGCAGTAGAACTGGGAAAAAGGGGAGCCAGGTATTTCCGGCTGGGCTGTCAGCCGGATCTTTTGAGTTACTCTGATGGGAGAAAAAATACACTGGGAAGGTTGTATTCCGGAATCAGGGAAGGAGTTCCGGGGTTAAAGGTTTTACATCTTGATAATGTTGAACCCGGGGCGCTTGCAAGGAGAAAAGATGCACCCGAGCTCCTGGACATTATTACCCGTTTTAATACCCCCGGGGATATTGCTTCTTTTGGCCTGGAATCGGCAGACCTTGAAGTAATAAGGGCCAACAATATTGGAGTGATTCCGGAGGAATGCAAAAAAGCAGTAGAACTGGTTAATAGAATGGGGGCAATTAGGGAAAACGGGCTTCCCAAGCTTCTACCTGGTTTAAACTTTCTGCATGGATTACAGGGAGAAAGTGAAAAAACGATGGAACTAAACCTTGAGTTTTTGCGTGATCTGGTCGGGGAAGGATTTTTGCTTCGCCGGATAAATATTCGCCAGGTAATAGCCCACGGGGGGTACAAAAAAAAGGTTTTAGCCAAAGGGGTTTTTGAACGCTACAAAGAAACGATTAACCGTGAAATCAACAGGCCCATGCTGGAGAAGGTTTTTCCCCGAGGTCTGGTTTTCAAGGAGGTAATTCCGGAAAAAGTTGAAGGGAATTTGACTTTTGGAAGGCCTTTAGGTACTTATCCCGTCCGGATTGGGATCCCTGGCCAGAAAGAATTATACAAACCTCTACAGGTAAAAATCATTGATCACGGTTTTCGCTCGATGACCGGCATTCATTATCCATTCAATATTAATCAGGCTGAAAGGGAGGAATTGCTGGCCCTCCCGGGAATAGGGAAAAAGAGGGCCGCGGGAATAATTTTGCAAAGGCCTTTTTCCAATCTGGAAGACCTGAGAAACCGTCTGGAAAAAGAATTAGTTGAAAAGTTAGAAGAAATTATTGATTGTTTTTAACAGGAGGTGGCTTTTTTGCCCAGAGATATTGATGCCCTTCCAGGTGAAAGATGGTTTCCCCTGGAAAATGATTTCGGAGAAGAAATTGAACAGTACTGGGGTCCCTGGGGAGTTTCTTCGGAAGTATCGCCTTTGAGAGCAGTTTTAATGCGCAGACCGGGTGCAGAGGTTGAAGATTTTTCTTTTGAAGAAGTTCGCTTTCGGGCTAGTGTTTCAGCGGAAAAAATACGGGAAGACCACGACCGTTTGACTGACTGTTACCGGAAATACGGGGTGGAGGTTTTTTATGTAAAAGAACAGCGGCCCGATAGACCAAATGCATTTTTTATGCGCGATTTGATGTTTATGACTCCCCAGGGAGCAATTATTGGCCGTCCAGCCAACCCTTCTCGCCGGGGTGAAGAAAGGTACGTTGCCCAGGCCCTTGCCCAGCTTGGGGTTCCAATAATAAAAACAATAAATGGGAAGGGAATTTTTGAAGGAGCCAACGCAATGTGGGTTGACCGAAAAACGGTTATCCTTGCCTCTGGTTCACGGGGAAATAGGGAGGGATTGGAGCAGGTCCAGCTTGAACTGGAACGCCAGGGTGTTGAAAACTTTATTCACATGCAAATTCCCTATGGGCACGCTCACATAGATGGAATTCTAAATATGGCCCGGGAAGACCTGGTGATGGTTCATGCTCCCCAGGTTCCTTACGATGTATGTGCAGCCCTTCGGGAAAAAGGGATCGAGGTTGTTGAAGCTCCATCCAGGACTGAAGCAAAGAAAACAATGGGGATCAATTTTGTAGCCATTAAACCTGGTTTTGTTGTCCAGGCGGAAGGAAATCCCCGCTGCCGGGAAGTTCTTGAAAAAAAGGGAGTTGAAGTGGTCCCAGTTCATGTTTATGAGCTTTTAAAGGGCTGGGGAGGCATTCACTGTGCAACAGCCTTCTTAAAAAGAGATTAGGGGCTCGCGGCCCCTAATTTAGTTAATATTTAACTTTCGAGTTAGTTCTTTAACTTCATCTGCCGATTTATGCAGGGCTTTGAGCTCCTTTTTTTCCAGTGGGAGCTCAATTATTTCTTCTACCCCTGTTTTACCCAGGAGAACAGGAACACTCAGGAAAACGTCAGAAAGCTTATATTCGCCCTGGAGATAAACCGAACAGGGCAGGATGGTTTTTTCATCATGCAGGATAGCCTGGGCCATTTTCCAAACTGCTGCTGCCGGAGCATACATGGAACTGGTACCCATTAGTTGGATAATTTCTCCCCCGGCTTTTCGGGTCCTTTCAATTACTTCCTCGATTTCTCCGGGATCTAAAATATGTTTAAGCGGACGACCCCCGATGAAAGAATTCGAGCTTACAGGAACCATTGAATCCCCGTGGCCGCCAAGGACAGTAGTCAGGATATTTTCCGATGCTACCCTGTGTTTTTCCCGGATAAAATGGGCGAGTCTACCTGTATCAAGAACTCCAGACATTCCAATAACCCGGGAAGGTTCAAAATTGCTGATTTCAAGGGCCAGGTGAGCCATGGCGTCGAGAGGATTGGTAACAACCAAAATGAACGAATTGGGGCTTTTCTGCTGGATGTTATCGACTATTTTCGTAATGATTTCCCCGTTTTGGGAAAGCAGGTCATCCCTTGTCATATCTGCAGTCCGCCTTTTGCCAGCAGTTATTACCACCAGATCAGAACCGGCAGTATCATCAATATTTCCCGTGCCAGTTACAAAACTGTTTGTCCCCCAGATAGAAGCAAGGTGCATGATGTCGAGGGCTTTTCCCTTAGCCAGGTCTCCCTTTAAATCATAAAGGACAATATCTCCCAGGTCTTTGAGGAATAGGAAAAGGGCGGTATTGGCTCCGACATTACCCGCACCAATTATACTAATCTTAGGTCTGGACATTTAGATTAACCCTCCCTGTCTTTTAAAAATTCTTCCATTCGGTCCATTCCCTCTGCAATTTCTTCCAGGGAAGTGGCGAAGGAAATCCGGACGTATCCCGGAGCCCCAAAGGCACTCCCAGGAACAAGCGCTACTCCCTGTTCTTCGAGTAAGTCATTACAAAAACCAAAGTCATCTGATTCAATTTCACCGATATAAGGGAATACATAAAAAGCTCCCTGGGGTTCTTCAAGTTTAATCCCCGGCATTTTACCCAGACGTTTGACAATATAATTGCGGCGTTCGGTAAAGGCCCTTACCATAATTTCTACTGAACTCTGATCTCCGTTCAGGGCTTCGAGAGCACCTTTTTGGGCAATTGAATTGGGGTTGGAGGTGTAATGGCCCTGGATTCTTCCCATGGCTCCAATCAAATCCTTAGGCCCCGCTCCATAACCAATTCTCCAGCCGGTCATGGAATATTTCTTTGAAACTGCGTTGACAACCAGGGTTTGTTTTTTAATTTCAGGGTTCACTGTAGCAATAGAATGATGGCGGTTTTCGCCGTAAACAAGGAAGTCATAAACTTCATCCGTGATTGCCCAGATTTGATGTTTGATTACCAGCTCGGCCAGTTCTGCTAAAGATTCTTCGCTGAAAACACGTCCTGTAGGGTTACTGGGAGAGTTGATAATAATTGCCCTGGTTCGCGGATTGATTGCTTTTTCTAAAGCATTTATGTCGAGATCAAAAGTTGGGGCTTCGAGAGAAACAAAAACCGGTTTTGCTCCTGCCATTTTGGCCATTTCCGGGTAACTAACCCAGTAAGGAGAAGGGATAATTACTTCATCACCGGGATTGCAGCAGGCCATAATTGCTGTAGCAAGGACCTGTTTGGCCCCGTTCCCGATAATCAACTGGCTGGTTTCATATTTCAAACCCAAACTATTTTCAATCTGATTGGCGGCAGCCTGTTTGAGCGGCGTAATTCCCGTTGCGGCTGTATACTTGGTGAAACCATCCAGCATAGCTTTGTGAGCGGCCTCTTTAATATTATCAGGGGTGTCGAAATCTGGTTGACCTGCTCCGAAGCTAATCACATTTTCTCCTGCTTCTTTTTTTGCGTTGACCTTGGCGGTAATTTCCAGTGTGGGAGATGGGGGAATGCTTTGAACCAGGTGGGAAAGATTCATTGGAAAACCTCCTTGCTTTTTCTTCTTATAAATTATTATTTCGCCGGGTTAATTTATTAACCTTTAAACAAAAATAAAACTCCTTTCATAATCAATGGAAGAACCTGGGTCCGGGGGAAGAGAAAACTTGACAAATTTGCTATTTATGCTATAGTTGTAGCATAGATGTAGCATTTTTTGGGGGGGATAAAATGAATAAAAGAAAAGTCACCCAAAAAGAAAAAGCTAATTTAATCAATGCCACTGAAAGAGCTATCCAGGAATTAAATGAATCACGAGAAAAGATTGACTTTCAGTCTGTTGCAAGGAAGTTGGGAGTGGCAAGATCAACCCTTTACCGGAATCAGACAGTTTATAGTTTGATTGCCAATGCCCGCAACAACCAGTTTTTTGTGAGTGATCCTATTAATCATTTCCAGAGGGAAATTGAAGGAATTAAAGGAAGGCTGGATGTTTTAGAGGAGAAGGTGGCAATGATTCTGGAGAACGAAAAAATGTCCCCCCGAATAAATTATTCAAAGGAGGAAGAAAAAAGTGAAGATTAAAGAAGGCACAGTGGTCAAGTTGGCGACTGTATTATTAATGCTGCTCATGGTTTTTTCCTGGAGTAGCCAGGTGGAAGCCCAGGAACAGATTGTTTTTTCTGATTTTAACTGGGATAGTGTTCAGGTTCATAACCGGATTGCAGGTTTTGTGGCCAAGCACGCTTTTGGCCTAGAACCGGTTTACGAATTTGGCGAAACCGTTCCTTTAGTAACCGGTTTGCGTCGTGGGGACGTAGATGTTTCCATGGAAATGTGGGTTGATAATACTCGCGAAATCCATGAAGAAGCCATGGATGCAGGAGAAATGATCGATTTAGGACCCAATTTCCCCGACTCACCTCAGGGCTGGTATATCCCCACCTTTGTAATTGAAGGTGATGAGGAAAGAGGGATTGAACCGATAGCTCCTGACCTGAAATCCGTTTTTGATCTTGCTGACCACTGGGAGCTTTTCCGTGATCCTGAGAATCCCGACAAGGGTCGTTTCTACAATGCACCACCAGGATGGATAGTGCATGACATTAACATTGCCAAGTTTGAAGCTTATGGACTGGAGGAACACTTTGAAATTTTTAACCCCGGTTCCGATGCTGCACTGGCGACTGCTTTTGTAACCGCTTATCAGCGAGGCGAACCGATTATCGGTTATTATTGGGAACCTACCTGGTTAATTGGACTTCTCGACCTGACCATGCTGGAAGAACCACCTTTTGATCCCGAACAGTGGGAAGAAAATAGGGGAACCGCATTTAATCCCTGCCCCGTTCACATCGCAATAAATCCTAGTCTTGTTGAAAAATCACCGCAAATGGTTTCCTTCCTGGCTCACTATGAAACTACAATGGAACAGAATAACGAAATCCTTGCTTATATGAGAGAAGAAGAGGCTTCCATTGAGGAAGCGGCGCTGTGGTTTTTTGATAACTACCGTCACGTATGGCACCAATGGTTTGTCCAGGACAGCTTAATAGAGAAAATTGAAGCGGCAGTTGCCGAGGAGCTTGGTAACTAGTGACCCAGCAGGCAATTGAGGTAAAAGGCCTGTGGAAGGTCTACGGACCTAAAAAAGAAAATGTTCCCCTAGACCAGCCGGATAAATTATCCAAGATGGAAGAAAGCCGGGAAGCGGTAGTTGCAGTCAGAGATGTTTCCTTTTCTGTAAACGCCGGTGAAGTGTTTGTGGTAATGGGGCTTTCCGGTAGCGGAAAGTCAACTCTGATCAGGTGTTTGATGCGGCTGGTGGAACCCACAGCGGGAACCATTAAAATGAACGGGGAAGAAGTTACTTCCCTGAATAACCAAGAACTAACTCAATTCCGGCGGAATTCGGCGGCCATGGTGTTCCAACACTATGGCCTCCTTCCCCACCGGACTGTCCTGGAAAATGTTTCATTTGGTTTGAATTTAAAAAAGGTTCCCCGCAAAGAGCGGGAAGAACGGGCCATAGAACTGTTAAATACAGTTGGCCTGGACGGCTGGGAAGCTTATTATCCCGCTAACCTGAGTGGAGGGATGCAGCAAAGGGTAGGCATCGCAAGAGCCCTGGCATCGGATCCGCCGATTCTATTGATGGATGAACCTTTCAGCGGCCTCGACCCCCTGATCAGGCGGGAGATGCAGGAAGAAATGGTGGCCCTCCACGAAAAAACTCATAAAACAATATTCTTTGTCACCCATGACCTGGATGAAGGCATCCGTCTGGGTGATAGAATGGCAGTTATGCGGGACGGGTTATTCGTCCAGGTTGGTACACCCGAGGAAATTCTGGAAAATCCAGCCGACGATTATGTTGCCAGATTTGTTGAAGATAAGAAAGAACTGTTCCAGGAAGCGAAAAAAGAGCATGGGGATGATGAGAATAGAGAGGGGATGACCGAGGATGTTTCCTGAAACCTGGGAGTTTCATATCGCTGGTTGGATCAATGATTTTACAAACTGGTTATTAACAACGTTTACCGCTTTTTTTGATGGTCTTTCTGGAATTATCCTCTCCCTTCTTTTAAATATCCACTCTGGCCTGGAAGCTATCCCCTGGTGGGTTTATATTCTGGCAATTGCCCTGACCTCATATTTTACTACAAAAAAAATAGGCCTGTCAGTTGTTTTAAGTTTACTGCCCATTGCAGTTGGTCTTTTTGGACTCTGGGATCTGGCCATAGAAACAATTGCTATTGTCCTTACTGCCGTTGTTATCGCTATTTTAGTTGGGATACCCAACGGGGTCCTGATGGCCGAATTTAATAGAATAGAAGGCCTTGGGAGACCAATTCTTGACGCCATGCAGACCATGCCCAGTTTTGTTTATCTGATCCCAACCATGATGCTTTTTGGTCTGGGGAAGGTGCCTGCGGTTCTGGCAACTGTTGTTTATGCAGTTCCCCCGGTAATCAGGCTGACCAATCTTGGTTTGCGGCAGGTATCCCAGGAAGTGCAGGAAGCGGCTTTGGCCTATGGAGCTACCCGTTTTCAACTCCTGAAAGAGGTTCGTATACCCCTGGCCATGCCTTCCATCCTTGCTGGTGTTAACCAGACCACAATGATGGCGCTGGCGATGGTGGTAATTGCCTCCATGATTGGTGGAGGAGGTCTGGGTTATGAGGTTTTGGTTTCAATCAATAGGATTGACGTTGGGCGCGGCTTTGAAGCGGGAATTAGCGTTGTTATTCTTGCGATTGTTATTGATAGGCTTACTCAGGGTTTTGCGAAACGNTTCGAACCCCCCAGCAACTAATATTAAAAAGTGCCTGTTTTTACAGGTGCTTTTTTTATTTTTGGGGGATGGCGATTTCGGTGNGGTTAATTATCTGTTTCTCTTTAATTTTGCCAGCGGAACTAAACTGTGATAAAATATTTATTAATATACAGTAATTTTTAATAATTATAGGAGGGGTTAAGATGATCTGTTCCTACGCCGCCATGGAAAAAGAAAAACTGGACTCTTTGCAAAACCTGGAAAAAGATCTGGGGGCAATTTTGCTTGCCTTTTCCTGCAAGGTAGTTAAACCGGCTCAATTATCCTCAGAACAGCTGGAAAAGATTAAAGAGCTGGAAAAGGAGCTGGGGGTAGTAATTGTAGCTATTTAATACCAAAGGAAATATTCCAGGAAATTAATTGCCCGGCAATAAGAGTCGGGTTTCTTTGTTTTATCAGATCTTGAAGCCGCGGGAGAAGGATCATTAAAACAAGAATTGTTGACTCCGGAACCTCCCTATGGTAAAATAACTCCAAATAGGCAAGGAGCAGGACGAGTACCCGTTTTTGTTTCTCCAAGCGAACCGGGGGTGGTGGGAGCCCGATAGAGAGGAAATGGGGAAAATCACCTGGGAGCTGCAGGCTGAAAGTTTAGTAAGTCTGCCGGAAGCCTCACCGTTAACAGGGGAAGGGCATTTAAGTGCCTGCTTGAGAGGGCTAATAAGCCAATTAAGGTGGTACCGCGGGAAACCCCGTCCTTAATTAAAAAGGATTGGGTTTTTTTATTGCGAGCACTATGTAAAGGAGGAAGAAGGATGTTTAAAGAAGTTCCCGCCAAGCCAGAATTTCCAAAACTTGAGAGGCAAATTTTAAAGTTCTGGGAAGAGCAACAAGTTTTTAAAAAACTCCAGGAAAAAAATAAAGGAAACAAACACTATTCTTTTATTGACGGCCCAATTACTGCCAATAACCCCATGGGGGTCCATCACGCCTGGGGCAGAACCTACAAAGATGTTTTCCAGCGCCACCGGGCAATGCATGGTTTTGACCAGAGGTTTCAAAATGGTTTTGATTGTCAGGGCCTCTGGGTAGAAGTTGAAGTGGAGAAAGCACTGGACCTGAATTCAAAAAAAGAAATAATTGAGTATGGACTGGAAAATTTTGCCGGGGCCTGCCGGGAGAGAGTTGAGAAGTACGCAGGGATCCAAACCGAACAATCTAAACGTTTGGGGCAGTGGATGGATTGGGATAACTCTTATTTTACAATGGATGATAATAATATCGAGCATATCTGGCATTTTCTGAAAGTTTGCCAGGATAAAGACCTATTATACCAGGGGGACAGTGTAATGCCCTGGTGTTTACGTTGCGGGACTTCTCTTTCCCAGCACGAGCTGGCTGATTCCTATAAGGATATGGTCCACCCTTCGGTTTTCATCACCCTGCGGATAAGTGACCGGGAAAATGAATATTTTTCTGTATGGACTACTACCCCCTGGACTCTTCCGGCTAACGTTGCGCTGGCCGTAAATCCAGGACTGGATTATCTCAAGCTGAAAATAGAGGATAAATTTATATGGGTTGCCGAAGAAGCCAGGGAAAGAATCGACGGAGAATATTCGGTTGAAGAAAAAGTCAAGGGAGAAAAGCTCCTTGGGCTGACCTACCGTGGGCCTTTTGATGAACTACCTGCCCAGAAGGGAATTGAACACCGCGTAATTTCCTGGGATGAAGTAAGCGGTGAAGAGGGTACAGGAATTGTTCATATTGCTCCTGGTTGTGGAGCTGAGGACTATGGTTTAAGTCAAGAACACAACCTTGATATTATTGCTCCCATTGATGAAGCCGGGGATTATTATGATAATTTTGGATTTCTTTCCGGGCAAAACGCTGCAGAAGTAGGGCAGCCAATAATGGATAATCTCGCGGAAAAGGGTTCCCTGTTTAAAGTTGAAGAATACCACCACCGCTACCCGGTTTGCTGGCGCTGCGGGGAAGACCTTGTTTTCCGGCTGGAACAGGAATGGTTTATCAAGGGAGATCCCATGCGGGAACCCATGCTGGCCAATGCCAGGGAGGTTAACTGGCAGCCCGATTATGCGGGCAAGCTGATGGCAGACTGGCTTAACAATATGGGGGACTGGTGCATTTCCCGGAAAAGGTTCTGGGGATTGCCCCTTCCTTTTTACCCCTGTTCCTGCGGAAAAGTAACAATTATATCTTCCCGGGAGGAGCTTGTAGAAAAGGCTACCAATAAAGTTGATGAACTCCCCGAATTACATCGCCCCTGGATCGACAAGTATAAAATAAAGTGTCCTGACTGCGGAGAAGAGGTAGAAAGGATTTCCGAGGTGGGAGATTGCTGGTTGGATGCAGGCATAGTTCCCTTTTCCACACTTTGTTATTTAAATGGAGAGGAAGGGCACAGGTACTGGGAAAAATGGTTCCCCGCTGATTTTGTTGTGGAGATGAGGGAACAGATCCGGCTCTGGTTTTACGCCCAGCTTTTTATGAGCAGCGTTCTGGAAGATACCCCGCCTTACAAAAAGGTAATGACTTATGAAAAAGTTCATGATGAAACGGGAAGGCCGATGCACAAAAGCTGGGGCAATGCTATTTGGTTTGATGACGCAGTTGAAGAGATGGGCGCCGATATCATGCGCTATATCTACACATCTCGCAACCCCAATGCTAATCTCAACTTTGGTTATGGGATTGGCGAAGAAGTCAAGAGGAAACTCCTCACCTTCTGGAATACCTACTCTTTTTTCATAACCTATGCTAAACTCGATGGCTGGAAACCCAGTAAAAACCCCCATCAGGTGCCTTTAAATAAAGATGAACAGGCAGAAAGTTCCTCTGAACTTCTTGACCGGTGGATGATAGCCCGAGTTCAAAAGACCATCGAAGATATGGACCAGGCGCTATGGAGTTATGATACCATGAGGGGTTTACGGAGCATTGATGGATTGATTGAAGATACCTCTCGCTGGTACGTTCGCAGAAACCGCCGTCGCTTCTGGAAAGGAGAAGAGGACGCTGATAAGGATCAGGCCTACCATGTTCTCTATTATACCCTTCTTTCAATTACCAAACTCCTGGCACCCCTGCTGCCCTTTATCACTGAAGATATTTATCAAAACCTGGTCCGGGGAGTTTTATCCGATCAACCTGAAAGTATCCACCTCTGTAATTATCCAGAAGCAGAGAAAGAATGGTTGGATGAAGAATTGCTGCAGGAGATGGATCGGATAGTGAGGGTGTGCAGTGTTGCTCACTCTGCCCGGAATCAGGCTGGGATTAAGGTCCGCCAGCCCCTCAACCTGCTGGAAGTAGCCGGAGACGAAGCCATGAGCCGGGCAATTGAGCGGGGAGAAAGTATAATTAAGGACGAGGTTAATATAAAAAAGATCGAGGTTGTTGCTGACCAAGCTGGTTTTTATGAATTCCGCCTTCAACCTAACTTTGCAAAAGTAGGCGCAAAATTTGGCCCCCTGGTTCCCCAGATCAAAAAAGCCCTGGAGCAAATCGATGCGGAAAAAGCAGTTAAAGCAATGGAAGAAACGGGAGAGCTAANCCTGAATCTAAAAGAAAAGGATGTTAAACTATCGGCAGAGGAAGTTAATATCCAGAAAAAAGCTCCGGCGGATAAAGCTGTTATTGAAGAGGAAGGAGTCCTCGTTGCTCTGGATACGGAAATTTCCCCGGAACTTCTCCGGGAAGGACTGGCCAGAGATATTCTCCGAAACATTCAGACCCTCAGAAAGGACGGCGGACTCGAGGTTGAAACCAGGATCAATATTAATTACCGGGCCGAAGGTCTTTTACAGGAAGTAATGGAAGAGTATGGAGAATATATTAAAACTGAAGCTTTAGCTGATACCCTGGAAAAACGGGATCACATTAACATGTTGATAAAGAAAGAACTCGATCTTGGAGAAGGTCAAATTGAAATTGGCTTAGAACCAGTAAAATAAAGCAAAGCCCCTGCGGGGGCTTTGTTTGCCTTAAAAGAGAGAAAAGTTTTAAAACGATATTCATTTAGCTGGTTGATTTAGATTTTTGTCTTGAGTCAATTTTAGTATACGAGGAGTGGGTGCTTTGAAAGAAAAAATAAAAGAGTTTATTTTCCAGAAAAAGGAGCGCTGGGAAGATGTAGCCCGTTTTATATGGGAAAATCCTGAGTTGGGCCATCAGGAATATAAAGCCCAAAAAGTCCTGGTGGAATTATTGGAAGAACTGGGCTTCAGGGTTGAAAAAGGAACTGCTGGCCTGGAAACAGCTTTCTGGGCCGAGGCTGGCGATAAAAAAAATGGTCCCACCATTGCATTTTTAGCTGAGTACGATGCTTTACCCGGACTAGGCCATGCTTGCGGTCATAACCTGATTGGGGTCATGTCAGTTGCAGCTGCCGCTGCTTTGCGGGAAGTTCTTCCCCTCGATTCCGGGAGAATAGTGGTAATTGGTACTCCCGCAGAAGAGACCGATGGTGGCAAGGTTACCATGGTAGCAAGAGGGGCCTTTTCGGAAGTGGATATTGCCCTAATGGCTCATCCCTCCAGTTCTTATCAAAAAAGCGGAAGTTCACTGGCTCTGGAGGCTATCCAGTTTGATTTTTACGGGCGTTCTTCTCATGCTTCTGCTGCTCCAGAGGAGGGGCTCAATGCCCTTGACGCCCTGGTAAATATGTATAATTCCATAAGTACCCTCAGACAGCAAGTTCCGGATGGAGCAAGAATCCATGGAATAATTGCCCGGGGCGGCGAAGCGGCAAATATGATCCCCGAACATACCCGGGCCCAGTACTACTTGCGGGCCCCAGAATTAGATCAGCTTGCCGATTTAAAAGAGAAAGTAATTAAATGTGCCGAAGGAGGGGCTCTTGCAGCCGGCTGCCGGGTCGAAATATCTAATTATGAAATGGGCTATGCTCCTCTTCGTTCAAACCAGGAACTCAATGAAATTTTTGAAAACAACCTGACTTTTCTTGGAGTTGACAGGGAAGAAATAGAGATCAGCCTTACCAAAGGTTCTGTAGATATCGGTGATGTTAGCCAGGTGGTTCCAGCGATTCACCCCAGTATCAAGATAATGGATGAACCCTATCCCGGCCATACCAGGGAATTTGCCCAGGCCACAAAAAGCCCCCGGGCGATGGAAGGGATGTTGATTGGTGCTGTAGCCCTTGCTTTTACCGGTTTCGATTATTTGACCAGCCCGTCAATCCAAAAGAAGGTTAAAGAAGAATTTGACCGGGAAAAGGAAAAAACCTCTGGTTAATCCAGAGGTTTTTCTATTTAAAAAGGTGGCAGGCGACCCGGCGGTGGGATGTGACTTTTTTCAAGTCAGGGGGATCCTGTGATGGGAAAAGGGCCCGAATCTTTCGGTTTTCATATTCTACATCCAAACAGGCACCGGATAATGGTTCGTTTTGAGCGAACATCAGGGCTTTAATTTCCTCAATTAAATCCTGCCAGGAAAATTCTGAAGTATATGCGGGTTCCAGGAAAAGGTCATTCCCCTGCAAAGCATAACTATGGATTGAATCGTCCAAATGGCTATTTTGTAGAAGCGCTCTCAGGTCAGCCCCGTTCCACCCGCAGTAGGAAAGAGAATCCTCACAGACCGGGTGGAAAGGACAACCGTTAATCTCTTCCCGGAGGCTGAAGGGGGCGGGAAAACTGCAATCCGGAGCCAGTATGGCCCGGGAATAAGGGTGGGAAGGGTTTTCCCGGATAGAATTTTGCGGCCCATCTTCTAAGATTCTATTTTCAAAAACAATCCCCAGTTTATGGGTAAGTTCAAGATCCGTCCGGGTAGTAGTAATAAGGATATTGGTCCGCTGATTTTTAATAATTGATTGCAAAAGATAGATATTCTCCTGGATTAAACCTCGAGGGTTGTTTAAAATCAAAAGCCGGGGTTGGAAAATTGTGGACCATAATAAGAATATATTTAATTCCTGGGCGGGAGTAATTTCCTCCGGGAAAAAAGAGAGAACATTTTCCGGTTGGAGGTAATTATACTCTTTGATTTTTTCCTGGAAACTCTTAAAATTTTGTTTGGTTTTTTTAGGAGAAGAAAGGTGATTGGAGAATAATTTGAAACTTTGTCCCAGAGATTTTTGTGGAAAGAAGGGGGATGACTCGAAGTAAAGAATTTCCCTGGGCTTGAGAAGGCACTGCCGAGTTCCTTTTTCAGGTTTTTCTATTCCGGCAAGCGCTCGGGCCAGGCCATCCGCGGTTTGCTCTCCATCGCAAATAAAAGTCCAGGATTGATTTTGGGCAATATCAATGTCCCAGTCTTCAAGGTGATCCCCAGAGTAATCTTTCAGGGCCAGGATCTTGTAATCGGGGGAAGGGATTTTTAAATCCCGCGAATGGCCTGTTTTTACCCGGGAAATAGAAATAATATCTCCTTTTTTTATCAGGGTATAATCCGCGATCAGGGGACTAAAATCGATGTTATTTTGAACTATTTGTAAAAGCGTGGTGTTTTTATCTGCAAACAAAGGGGTCAGTTTTTCAAGAACTTTATTCCGGAAATAAGGGCCTAAATCAACTAAATCGTCCCGGGCGATAATTAAAGAGGGGTTTGAGAGAATAGTCTTGGTCCAGCGAAGAATATTAATCAGGTTCGGGGGAAGATCCTTGGGTTTTAGTTTAAAAAGATCCTGGGGGAAGGTAAAAATCTCTCTGGCGATTATTTGGGCTTCATTCTCCAGTTGTTTTTCAAGAGGAAGGTTGGTTTTGAAAAAATCAACTGGTTGGCCCTGCATCCAAACAGTATCTTCAGGAAGGTTGTTCAATATATTTTCTTTTTGCAGGAGGTAGTTAAACTGATTTGTTGGGTCGGCTAATTGAACTCTTTGCCCTGCGGCAAGGGCAAAGGACGAGATATTAATGGGAAGGTGCGGAGCTTTTTCTCTTTTTAAGTCCCTTATTTCAATCAACATCATTATTCCCCTCCTCAATCAGGATTGAGCAGGCCAGAAATGTAAGAAGAAAAATGATCCCGGGCCACAGGAAATTCCCCCAGTTTTGAGGCCAGTCTGGGTGAAGATAGCCCTGTTTCAGGGCAGTTCCCCAGGTTTCTAATAAGGGGCTTTTGAAGCCGAGGAAGCTACTGGTAGTTTCAACTGTGAGAAGGCAGAGAAAAACCCGCAAAAATGACCGGGCCAAAAGAGAATGGGAAGCAGGTAAAATAATTTTTAAAAAGATGCTCAGATTAGAAAAACCCATAATTTTACCGGTAAACAGGGATGGGTGTCGATTTATTTTTTCCATAAAACGGGATATCCGGGGATAAATTTCCAGTGCTGCAAAACTGATTGAACCGAGGGCCAGGGCTGGGAAAAAGGAATACCCCAAGGCCAATAAAAAAAGTGCCAGTAAGATGGGAGAAAGCCCGGCCCAAAAGGGAAGAAGATTAACCCGGGGGAACAGGGCCAGAATATAAAAAAAAAGGGTCAGGGGGACTGCAAGGCCTCCAGAAATCAAAAGAGTGTTGCGAGTTTTCAGGAAAAAATCCAACCTGTTAATATCGGGGATAAAACTGAAAAAGAATAAAAGGGACAGGAAAATCAGCGCAAAAAGGTTCATGGGAAAGTTGGGGTGTTTTAAGATCCGGATCTTAATTTTTCTTATGTAGGGAGTAAAAAAACTTTTCCAGGAATATTCTTTCATGAGGCCCCCTCCCCCCAGAGGAGTTTTTTTGCTTCATCACCCATGGTAAGAAGCCAGTTTATTAACATAGCCAGGCTTAAAATAGCAACGAATATTACCGCAGTTAGAATATGATCCTGCTGTAGAATACTGTTAAAAAACAGGGGGCCTATTCCGGGCCAGGCAATGACTGTTTCGAAAGCTAAATGGGCACCGCTGGCCATTAAAACGAAAGAAACCTGGGCTGGCCAGGGTCTGGGTGTTCTCAGAAAGTTTATCCCCAGAAATGAATAGTAAAGGAAGGCAATTAAAAAGGGGATAATTGGGTCCTGGGCGGGCCTCAAGCCCAAGTAGGAGCAAAGTCCTACCAAAATCATGGCCCACCAGAAAAAAGGCGCCTTGCTTACTATTCTGGCTGTTAAAATGAATGGAGCAGGCAGCCCTTCTTTCCAAAAGCGGAAAAGGACTGGTAAAGCGAGTAAAAATGCCGGAAGGGCCAGGGAAAGGGTGTTGAATAAGCCGCTGGCGATAAGAGTTGCGGTGGGCAGTCCATACTGTGCCGATTTAATACTATTAACAACCCAGGGGGCAGAGGCAAATTCCAGAAAAGAACCAGCGCTGAAAGAGAGAAGGTCCATGGAGGCCATCCTGATAAAAATCAAGAATAACAGGAAAACCCAGGCCAGCAAAAAGTAAATTGTGATTTTTAGCGGGTTTTTAAAGTATAACATTTCCGCCCCTCCTGTTTAAATTTTAAAATTCCCGTCTTTGTAAATTAATTCCCCGTCGGCAAGGATTTCTCCACCGGTCCGCATGTCACATAATAAGTCCCAGTGAATTGCCGATTGGTTTTTGCTGCCTGTTTCAGGGTACCCGTTGCCAAGGGCAAGGTGGATTGTGCCTCCGATTTTCTCGTCAAAAAGCATGTTCCTGGTAAAATGTTTTATTCCGTAGTTGGTGCCCATGGCCACTTCTCCAACAAACCGGGAGCCTTCATCAGTATCTAGAATGGTCTGGAGCAGGTCTTCTCCTTTTTCGGCTCTGGCTGCAACTACCTTTCCATCAGAGAAGGTTAGCCTGATGTCTTCTATTTCCCGCCCCAGGTATATACCGGGGAAACTGAAGCGGATATGGCCGTTTACCGAGTCCTCGATTGGAGCGGAGAAAATTTCCCCATCGGGGAAATTGTTTTTTCCATCGCAGTTTTCCCATTTTCGCCCTGAAATATTGAGCTTGAGATCAGTGTCCTCTGATTTAAAATGGAGCTCAGAACATTTTTCCAGGTAATCAATATATTTCTGGTGTTGTTCATGGATTTTTTGCCAGGCAGCGATAGGATCGTCTTCATTCAGGAGGCAAGCACTGAAAACAAATTCAGTATATTCATCAAGGGACATGCTTCCCTCCTGGGCGGAGGCGTGAGTTGGATACTGGGTTCCACACCAGCTTAATTCCCCGCGGGCCGCCCGGCTCATAACCGTCTGCATAATTTCTCTGGTTGCTCTCTGGGATTGCCTCATTTTTTCAGGTGGGATATTACTGAGCTCTCTGGTATTAAAAGGAGCTCCAATGCTTAAAAATGCGTCATATTCATCGGCCATAAGCTTCATCATGGGCGAGACATACTCGATCTGGTGGTCGGAACCTTCTTTAAAAATAATTTCCGAAAGCCCGGGTAATTGGATCCTGGGTTCAGGGTAGGCTCCCTTGCGTATAGCTTCCCGAAAAACCTCCTTTATTAGAGGATAGGCGGTATCATGGGAATTGATGGCAAGTTTTTGTCCTTCCTGCAAATCTAGCGAATGGTTAACTAAGACCTGGGCCATTTTGATAATTCGCGGGTCAATCATATTTTATACCTCCTCAGGACATATTATTTTAAATTTCCGGGGAATTACCTCCACCTGCAGGGGTGAGGTCCCATAAATGGAGCCATCAAACATTTTTGGATAGGGGGAAGCAGTAGTAATGGAAATTTCACGGGCCCGGAAGAACTCAACCTGGGGGTGGTTGCGGTGCCCTCCCTTATAAACCCGGGGAAGAAGTCCCAGTAATCCCCCCTTGGAAAGATTATTCATAATGACAACATCCAGCAGGCCGTCTTCGGGGTCAGCATCAGGGGCAACCATTAACCCTCCCCCGGTAAAACGGGTATTAAGAATAAAAAGACCGCTGGCCATTCGAGAGAACCTGTTGCCATCGAGATCCAATTCCATCGGGACTGGCTCTAGAAGGGAAATTGTTTTAATAACGTTATAGGCAATGGCCATTGAACCCCGGAGCATTCCCCTGTAACTGTTGGTTCTTTGCATAACCCCTGCCGGGAATCCAAGCCCTGCAATGATGGAAAAAAGACGGTCAGTGTCTCTTCCCAGGTCAATTTTCCGGATGCTCCCCTGGTTTAGAAGAGCAACGCTTTCCAGTGGAGCAAGGGGAATTCCCATTGTCCGAGCAAGATCGTTTCCAGTACCCAGGGGTATAATACCAAAAGCCGGGCCATCTTCTCCCAGCCCATTGATAATCTCGTTCACGGTCCCGTCTCCCCCTACTGCGCATACGGCATCAAAACCTTCTTTAGCGGCTTTCCTGGCGATTTGTGTGGCATGGTCCGGGGCCTGAGTTTCGGTAAGGGTATAGGGGATACTGAATTTTTCGAGTCGTTTATGCAGTTCTGGGATCATTCGCCCGGCTTTTCCGGTTCCTGCTATAGGATTAACAATTACAAGAACAGAATTAAATAAACCCAAGGGATTTCCCCCTATCCTTTAATAGATATATTTACTGGATCAATTAAAACTGGAGGTAGATGCAGGTTGTCAACCCATTTAGGTTCTGAACCAATGGCAGAAATGTTGTCTTTAAAAGCCCGGAAGATATTGAGAGAGAACATGGCATCTTTTAAGCGACCCTCAATTTTTCCGTTTCTAATTTTATAACCCAGGGAAATATTACCGCTAACCTGCCCCCCGTAGGGATTGCCTGCCCATGCGCCCATGGTTCCAGCGATTAAAATTCCTTCGTCGATACTGCTTAACATTTCAGAAAAAGATTTTTCTCCCGGGTCCATTACAAGGTTATTTACAACTGGCCCGTTTTCTCCACCAGTTCCCATGGGAGTTAAATTAAGTTTATGGGCTGTGTCTAAATCCAGCAAATAGTTCTTTAATTTTCCGTTTTCAAACAGGGGGAAGGAAGAACAGGCCACTCCCTCCCGGTCAAAAGGTTTGCTTTCGGGTCCTCTTTGCAACAAACCATCATTGGAAAGGTTTAAATTATCAGAGAAAATTTTTTCTCCCAACCTGTTTTCCCAGGGAGATAATCCCCGGACTATCGCCTGGCCATTAAGGCATGCTTCAACAGGATGGAGAATTTCCGCAAAGGTTTCCGGGATGAATAGAACAGGGTAATTTCCTGAGGTAAGGCTGACGTTTTTTCTTCCCCAGTCAATTTTTTGCAGTAGAGTTTCCCTTTCTTCTTCCCAGTTGATATTTTCCCAGTGAGTTTTCTGGGGAAAAGAATAGGCTACCAGGAGGTTTTTACCCTCGATTAACCTCAGTCCAAAAAGGATTTTAACCTGGGTTTGTTTATAAGCCCCGGAAAAGCCGGAACTGTTTTCCAGTTTTATATAGTTGTTTTCCTTGCGGATGCTGACTTCAGCCTGGAGATCGGGATGGTAAGAAGTGGTTTTTTGAATAAATTCCTGGGCGGGCTGGATTAATTCTTCTAACTTTAATTTGTCGATTTGTTCATCACAGATTTCCGGATTTTCCAGACGAACCGGCCCCGGCAAGGAAAATTCAACTCTGGAGCCAAGCTCGGAGGCTTCCCGGGCCATTTCAATTAAACGATTTTTATTCTCAGGCTTGGTATTTTCCACAAGCCCTACCCGCCCGTTTTTTATTAAACGCAATATCTCCCGGCTGCTCTCGCCGGAATTAATTTTCTTCAGCCTGTTATTGGAAAACTGGACTGTGGTATGCTGGCTTTCCTTGCTAAGGAGGTCGCCCTGTTCTGCGGGGTCTAGCATTGACTTAAAATCCATTAGCTTTCACCTCCGATGATTACATTTTTAATGCGGATATGGGGCGAGCCCTCGCTGGTAGGCAGGGGAGATTGTTCAAATTTTCCACAGCCCCCGGCATTATTTAAAAATGAAAAATCGTTCCCGATTTTATCGATATTATCCAGAGTATGAAAGACATTGCCGGTTAGAGTGACGTTTTTAACAGGTTCTGCCAGGCGCCCATTGCGGATCATCTGCCCCCGGATAGCCGTAAAGGTGAAAAGCTCCCCGTTGGTTTCCCCGCCCAGCCCTCCAATTGCGTAAACACCCAGATCTATATCGGAAAGCATATCCTCGAACTTATCTTCGCCTTCTTCAATACAAGTAGAACGCATTCGGCAGATTGGTGGATAACGGTAATTTATTGCCCGGGCGTTACCAGTGGGTCGGGCGTTCATTTTTGCAGCGGATTCCCTGGAGTGGAGGTGCCCGACAACCTCTCCCCCTTTAATCAGGTAGGTTTTTTCGGTTGGAGTCCCTTCGTCATCATATTTCATGCAACCCCGGTTGCCCCATTCCTGCCCGCTATCATAAATATTTAAGAAGGACGGTCCGTAACGGGTGCCCAGGGCCATTAATTCCAGGAGGTTTTTGTCTTCGTAAATTTCGTCGGCTTCACTTAAATGGCCGAAGGCTTCGTGGACAAAGAGCCCTGCCATTTCCGGGTCAAGAATAACTGTATATTCTCCACCCCTTACGGTAGGGGCGGTTAATTGCTCCGCAGCGCTTTGAGCAGCAGCAATAACTGCTTCATCGTGGTTGCGGGCTGAACCGAAATCGTTTGTTGAACCAAAAGTAATAGAGTCGTAAGTCCTTTCTTCCCCATCGCTGGCTGTTGCACCCAGATTTCCTCCGATATCAGTCTTTTCCTGGTAAATATAAGAACCATCGGAATTGGCATAATACCAGTCGGTATGTTTGTCGAAGTAAACAATGCGGGTGCTTGTTATACGGGGGTCAGCTTTTAGAATTAACTGATTGTAGTGCTCGAGGAGGTCTGCTTTTTCTTTTAAGGAAACCTTTCGGGGATCTTCCCGGTAAGAGGTAAAAACTTGGTCGATAATTTTTTGGGTGGGAGCAAGAGAAACTGAACCCTTTTTGAACCCGTTAATTGTCCAGGCCTGTTTTTCGGCCAGGCGAAGCTTATCTTCCAGATCGTCCAGCCGGTTAAAAGCAACAAAACCCCATCCGCTTCCGATGAGGGTTCTTATACAACCTCCAAACTGAATTTTCCTCTCCATTTTTTCAATCTCTTTGCCCCGAAAAGAAATTAAAGTAACTTCTGTTTCTTCAATCCGGATATCACAGTAATCAGAATTACTCAAGGAAACAAGGTTTTGCAGTTTAGATTGCAAAAAAAATCACCTCCACAGGCCAGGGAAAAGGAGATAAAATTTTCACTGGTCCATAATATTTATTTTTTCTTCCGTTTTTAGCGGAAAAAAATCAGGAAAGTTTAAACTCAAGTAAGAGAAAATCGGGTTCGGTGGCTTTACCCCAGGGTAAAAAGCCTCGTCTGCGGAAAAATTGAATCAGGGGAGGGTAGGAGGGGATTTTTACCATAACCGAGCCTGCTTTTTGTTTTTTGCTCTGATTTAAAGCCCAGTTCAGGAGTAGATTCTGGACCTCAAGGCTACCGGAAATAGCCGAGATATAGGCAAAATCTTTGGGAGAAGAAGGAGGAGTATACAAAATATAACCTCGATGCATTGCGTAAATCTCACCTTTCTCCAGGTATTGTTCAAGGCTGTGCCGTCCAACTTTTCGAATCTGCCAGTTAGAGGCCATAAACCCGCTGCCATATTTGATGAAAGGGCAGCGCTGAATATCTTCGATAACCTGAGGAGTGATTTCAGCTACCTGATGAGGAACTGTTTTCGCTTCAGGGGTGGGTGCGGTCAGGGGGCGGCTGAAAAGGTGATATTTACCGGCAATACTTGCTCCCCGGTTTAACCCCATGCCGATAGATGCATCGTTGGAAGCGTGGGCTGCGTAACGAACTACTTCCATTCCATCTTTTTGGGCTTTATCCAGAAAATATTCCAGCAGGGCACTTCCAATACCCTCGCCCCGCCTTTCTTTTTTTATTCGGGCACCGTGCAGCCAGACCTCACCCGGCCCGAGGAGGGTAAATTTACCATAACCAACCAGTTCTCCATTGCTGAGAATGGCGGTGAATTCTCCATCTTCTTCATTCATCCACTCATCCCAGATCAGGTGAATATAATCCTCGCCATCCCATGTTTCGGCGGCAATGGCCAGGGCTGCTTCTTTATCTTCGGGTTTTAGGGGTCGGAATTCCATCGGGGTGATACCTCCTGTTAAAAGAAGAAGAAATTATTAAAAAGGTTCAAAGCCCATGTCAAACCAGAATTCCTGCATCAGTTGCTGGTACATTTTGTAGAGATAATTGAGGTGTTTTTCTTCCCAATTAGCGAGCTCGATAAAAAGCCCTTTAGCATCTTTTTCAGCAACCTGCTGACTGGCTTTTTTGTAGAAATCGTGGAAATCTTTTTCAATCAGATACGCCATGCGTATTATGGGGAGATCGTTTTTGGTTTGTTTGTCAAGTTCTTCTTTTTTGCGGGTTTCAAAAATAAATTCTTCTTCAGAAATTTCTTCGGGATCAAAGACAATGGCTTTATCCTTTCCCAGCTCTTCAATCTTCTTCTGAATATAGTTTACGTGTTCCTGTTCAAAATCGGCTAATTTTTCAAAAAGCTTTTTTGCCTCTTCATTTTTCACATTATTGGCCTGCTCCTTGTAAAATGAAGCACCTTTCTTTTCCATTTCCAAGGCGTATTCGAGGATTTTTTTGGTTTTACTCATTAAAATCACCCCTTTTTTTGTTAATTCGTCATCAACCCTTTTATCCCTTTCCTAATATCAAAAAGAGTCCCGCAAAGGGGACTCCTTTTAAACAATTCCGAGGAAAAAATTGGCAAGCAGGAAATAAATTAGAATTCCGCTCATATCTTTAATACTGGTGATTATGGGAACTGAACCGGCTGCCTGGTCAAAGCCCATGGCCAGTACAAGGCGGGGAATTAAAAACCCGAGGATACTGGCCAGGACCATGGTAAAAATCAGGGAAAGCCCGACCACGATCCCGATATTTGGATCCCCCTGCCAGAACCAGGCGAATAATCCTCCTCCGATGCCGATTAACAAACCAAGGGCCAGCCCTACAAAGGCTTCCCGGAGCAAATAAGTCCAGAAGCTATCAAGCTTTATTTGCCCCAGGGCAATAGCCCGGGCAAAGATTGTTGAGGATTGAGTTCCGACATTTCCTCCCATATCCATAATGACTGGAATGAAGAAGGCCAGAGCAACTACTGTTTCCAGGGTTTGCTCAAACGCTCCTATTAAACGTCCTGCTACCATACCTCCCACCAGGGTTATCAGTAGGAAGGGTAACCTGACCCGCAGGGATTGGCTCATTGGGCCTTCAATTAACCTCAAACTTCGGAGTCCTTCCTGTTCGACCGGTGTAACACCAACAGAAGAGTAAGCAGTCATTGTTTCTTCTCTCTCCAGGACATCAATAGCATCGTCAATTGTAATGATCCCAACCAGCCGGTTTTCTTTGTCAACAACCGGTATAGCGAGAAAGTCGAGGTCACCAAGGAGTCGTGCCACAAGTTCCTGTTTGTCGTGAGTGCTAACGGCAATTACTTCCGGGTCCATAAGGTCCTGGACTATTTGGTCAGGTTCGGCTACCACCAGGTTCCTCAGGGAAACAACCCCTTCCAGGTGTCTTTCGCGGTCGGTAACATAGCAGTAGTAAATTGTTTCCGAGGTAAGACCTGCCTTTCGAATTCTTTCCAGGGCTTCTCTGACAGTCATTTCTTTTTTTAAGGATAAGTAGTTCGGGGTCATCAATCTCCCCGCACTGCCCCGAGGGTAGCCCAGAAGGGTCATTGCAGTGTCCAGCTGGTTTTTACCAAGAGAGGCCAGGAGTTTTTTTGCGACTTTTGCGGGGACTTCATCGAGTAATTGAATCTGGTCATCAGGTGGGAGGTGCGAAAACATTTTCGCTCCTTCTTCAGCACCAAGGCTTTCAATTACCTGTGTTTGATCTTCAGGTTCGAGTTCTTCAAAAACTTCAATTGCATTGTTTTTGGATAGAAGCCTGAAGGCTGGACCGATTAAGGGAAAGGGAAGGTGGTCGATAATATGAGCGGCTATGGTTGGATTCTGGTTAAGGAATTTTTTGGCATCTTCCAGGCGGCCTTCCTCCAGCATTTCTTCTACCATCGTAACTTCTTCTTCGAGTTTCAGGCTCATAAAAATCACCTCCAGAAGGGACCAGATAACTAATTATACTATCAAAGGGTCTGGAGTTGCAAACAAAATTTAAGTTGCAGGAAAAAAATGGGAAAAAGGAATATTGGGTTGATTTGAGAAACAGAGCTGATACCCTAATGGCTACAGGAAGAATTTAAAGTCTTAAAATAAAAATTTCCAGAAACTATTTCCTGGAGGTTATGATAGCTGAAAATGGGATCTCTGGTTAGGATGGGGAAAAGGTTGACTCCTCTTGACTGGGGAAGGTAATTCCTCGGGGAGGTGAGGCTGGCACTTGCTACCGGAAACTGGTTTCTACAGGGGAGAAGTTATTGGGGAGAGGTAGTAATAGGGTAAAGTGATGATTTAATGAAATTGTTGCAGGTAAATTTTGTCTTGTGTAGAAATTCAAAATAAGGATTACATAAAATTAGGTAATAACCCCCCACCACAGAGAGGGCCACCCAATTCCGGGATTGGGTGACCTCTCTTTTACTTTTTCTCGTTATTTAAAAAAAATGCACTGATAATTGCCGTAAGGGGAATTGAAATTATCAGGCCAGTACTACCCGCCAGGGCTCTCACAACTTCGGAAGCGATAAGGTCCATATTTACCAGCCCCAGCAGAGAAGGTTGATCTACAAGAAGTAAAAGAAGCAGGGGCAGGGCTCCTCCCACATAGGCGAGGATCAGTGTATTAACCATGGTGCCCATAATATCGCGACCGATGGCAATGCCCGCGCCATATAAATCGCGGATTGTTGCCTGCGGCTGAGCCCGCTTTACCTGCTCTAAGCCCGAAGCAATAGAAATTGTTACATCCATTATAGCTCCCAGCGCTCCCAGGACGATTGCGCCATAAAGCAGACTCTCTAAATTCAGCCCTTCTCTACCGATGAATTGCAGGAGCGGAGCTTCGTGGGATACAAAACCGGTTAACTGGCTGAGCTGTCCGAAAAGGACAGCGAGAATTGCTGCTATTAAAAGGCCACCCCCGATACCAAGGAGGGCGGATAGGGTTTTAAAATTAAAACCACTAATAATTAAAAGGGTAATGGTTGCAACAAATATGGCGAAAATCGAGATCAGGGGCAGAGGACTGTATCCCTGTAATAACAGTGGTAAGAGAACCTTAATAATCAGGAGAATGGTTATGGTCAGAGCAGCAAGAGAATGGGAACCTTTTTTTCTTCCGATGATAATTAGAGTGGAAATAAAGATGGCCGCAAGAAAAATAAGGAAGGGGTGGCGGCCAAAATTAATTATCTGGACTCCCTGCAGATAACCATCGATTTTTTCAAGCGAAAGTATTACCAGGTCTCCTTTCTCCAGGTTGATATCAAAGCGGGGGTTCCCGCTCAGGGAATTTTGAGTGGAAATGGTTTCTCCAGCAAAATCCCCACGGGTAATTTTAATTATTACTTCCTGTTCTTCCCAACCTTCAGAGGTAGGAGTTGGTTGCCCCACGTGCAGAACTCTCCCCTGCGTTGTTTCTTCACGGGAAGCTATATCCCCGGTCATGGTTGGCAGAAACAAAAGGGCAGTTATTATCAAGAGCAAGGAAATATTTTTCAACATATCAATTTCTCCTTACTTTCCCAATTTATTCTTGAAGAGGTGATAGCGGGGCAAATCAAGTGGAGAAAACAAAAAGCGGCGTTCCAGAAACAAAACCAGAAAACTGGAAAGAGCAACACTGGCAAGGATAGCAAGCATTATTGTTATCTGGTATTTTATTGCAACAAGAGGTGGGGTCCCACCGAGTATCTGCCCGGTCATCATACCCGGCAGGAAAACGATGCCCATACCCGTCATTGAAGAAAGGGTGGGAAGCAGGGCGGCTTTATAGGATTGTTTGAATATCTCCAGGGAAGCCTCCTTGGCATTGGCTCCAAGGGCTGCCTTGGTCTCAATTTCCAGTTTTTTCTCCCGAACACCATTAAAAAATCTTTCTACTGCAAGAGTGCTTCCGTTCATGGAATTACCGATTATCATCCCCGCAAGGGGGATGAAAAACTGGGGATCATACCAGGGTGTTACACCGACAATAAAGAGCAGGAAAAATAGCAGGACGAAGCCAGTTCCCAATAAAAGAGAACCCAAAAGGCTTAAAAAGATCTGAAAAAAAGCTACTCCCGAACGTTCCATGGTGGTCCAGGCCCCAAAAAAGACCATGACCAGGAAAATGCCCGTTATAATAATTGGCGATTCCCACTCGAATATATAAACCAGAACCCAGCCTACCATGATCAATTGGAGAGTCATTCGGACTGTTGAGAAAATAAGGTCTTTGGTTATTCTAAGTCGATTAATCTGAGAAAGCCCAAAAACAAGGAAAAAAAGGATATAGGCCAGGATCATCCCTGATAAAGGAATATCAACAGTCATCATCAAACCTCCATTTTTTTCAATTTGTGATTTTCAAGGCGAAAATGGGAATTGGCCCCGGCCAGAAGTTTTTGATCGTGGGAGATGAATATTATCAACTGGGGATTATGAACATGCAAAATACAATCCAGGAGGGAGTCGCTCAAATCCTGGTCAAGGGCTGAAGTTGGCTCGTCAAGGAGAAGGACCTTTGGTTTGAGCAGGAGGCTTCGGGCAATTGCAACTCGTTGTTTTTCCCCTCCTGATAGTTCTGAACTGTTTTTTTCCAGGTAAGAGGAAGGAAGCGACATTGCCTGGAGGGTTTTTTGGAGTGATTTTTCTCCCGGAGGTGCCTGCTTGAAACGGGGCAGGGAAAATGGGTAAAGCAGGTCATCCCGAACCAGGGGGCCGAATAAAAGGGGCTCTTGAAACAGGAGAATCACCTCTCGACGGAGCTGGGTATGTTCCAAGCTTGTCAGAGGCTTTCCTTCGAATAAAACCTCTCCAGTGGTTGGTTCCCAGAGGCGGTTAAAGATCTTAAGAAATGTGGTTTTACCTGCTCCGCTAGGGCCTGAAATCCCGATAATATTATCCCGTGAAATGGTTAGGTCTGTTTTTTCGAGGACAGGCTGGTTCTGAATTTTTATTGATACACTTTCAAGCTGGAATATAGCCATTTCTTCTCTCCTTTTAAATATAATTATTTTAGGGAAGGAGGGATAATCCTTCTAAAAAATTCCATAGGGCAAAAAAGGAGTTGAGGGGATGTAAACGAATTAATAATAAGGAGAAAAATTGGAATAGCTTCTGCAAGTTTTAGCTTATTTTGTTACTTTTTCTAATACAATCTGCAGGAAAGGATGAAAAGAAATGTTTGGTAGAATTGGTGTTCCCGAGCTTTTATTGATCCTGGTTGTGGTTTTGCTAATTTTTGGCCCAAAAAGGTTGCCTGAAATCGGTAAATCTATCGGTCGGGGCCTGCGCGAATTCAGAAGTGCTTCCAAAGATTTTCAACGAAGCCTCGACGACGACGATGAAGACGATGAAGAAGTTGAAAAGAAGGAAAAGAAAGAAAAGAAAGAA
>SL_3KL_010_SEDDRAFT_10000603_pt1 | contig 30109 bp, 19 predicted proteins | sample SodLakKL_010_SED_2_FD_10381 | JGI IMG/M metagenome (IMG submission 10381)
AATGGCTTCGGTTCGGGCCACCACACCTGCCACTACATCTGCTATGCAATGATTAATCTTTCCTGTTTCTATCATCAAGGGCCAATCGCTGAATATCAATCCGGATGATGTTTCCCCCGGAATGTCTTTGGCGGTAATTATCCTTACAACACCTTCAAGTGCTTCGGCTTCTGATGTGTTTATGTGAATTATTTTTGACCGTGGGTGTTTGCAGAACTTGAGGACTCCGTGCAGCATTCCCTCAAATGACATATCATCCACAAAAGGCCGTTCGCCCAATGCGGTTTCAATTGATTGGTATTTTGGGAAAGCTTTTCCTATGCTGGCTGGTATCCGGGCGAGGTCAGGAAATTTATTGCGTTGATGATCCAGCAGGGCTTCCTCAATGGCCTCTACAATCTTAACATAGCCGGTGCAGCGGCACAAATTCGGATTGATGGTCCGGATTATGTCTTCTTTGGAGGGAGGTGATTTTTGATCAAACAATTTCTTTGAACGCATGATGAACCCAGGACTGCAGAAACCGCACTGAACTGCCCCGTTTTTTGCAAAAATGGATCCGATATATTGCCGGAATCCCTCCGGAAGTCCTTCTGTGGTGACAATCTCAGAATCTTTAAGCTCTTGCATCCGGGTGCGGCAAGCCAGCCTGGGCTTTCCGTTGATTTCAACCGTGCATGCCCCGCAACTTCCTTCTCCCGAACAACCATCTTTGGGCGAGGTGATATGCTTATGCAAACGAAGCCATGTGAGGAGCTTTATTTCCTTATTCCCTGCGTAACGTTGCAAGGTTCCGTTCAGGTGAAATGAGATCATTTCCATATGCTTTCAGAAAATGAAGTATCGGGATCGATGGCTTCGGGCAAATGAATGATTTTATCGAGCGATTTCAGGTCTTTTAGCCCGGATCCCGTCGACATGACTATATTGTGGGTACCCGGTTCGATCCTGTCTTCACGGTGGTATTTAAGCAATCCTGCAAAAGCAGCTGCCGCAGCAGGTTCGGCAAATACCCCGGTATTGCGGGCCAAAATGGATGATGCCGAAAGAATGTCCGTGTCACTAACCGTGATGGCCTCCCCATGATATTTCAACATATATTGTTTTGTCAGTAAAAAGTTGCGTGGTATATCCACAGAAATGGAATCTGCGATGGTATCACTGGGCATGGACTCAAACTGGCTGCGACGGAGATTCCTGACCAGGTTATCACTTTTTTCTGCCTGTACCGCAACCATAATGGGGATTTTATCAATGATCCCGAGGTGCAGCAGGTCTTCAAACCCCTTGTAGAGTCCTGTGATGATCACACCATCGCCCACAGGTACGAAGATATGTCCGATGGTTCGACCCATCATTTGTTCATACAATTCATAAGCTGCTGTCTTTTTCCCTTCAATGGTCAAAGGGTTGTATCCGGTGTTTCTGTTGTACCAGCCAAATCGTTCACTTACGCGGATACTCAGGTCAAAGGCCTGGTCATACGTGCCTTTTACAGGGACAATGTGGGCGCCGTACATCATAATCTGGCTGATTTTTGCCTGTGGTGCATTTTCGGGAACAATGACCACGGCATTTTGTTGCATGGCAGCGCAAATGCACGCAATGGATGAACCGGCATTTCCGGTGGATGCGGCGACAATGGTGTTTATTCCCCGTTCTTTGGCAAAGGCAGCAACCAGGGCTGATGCCCTGTCTTTGTAGGAAAAACTCGGGTTTTGACTGTCGTCTTTCACATAGAGGTAATAGTGAAGTGCTTTCCCATCCAGCGCATGGCAAGAATAAAGCGGCGTGTTGCCCACACGAAGAGGGGGCTTGCAAGCGTGATCCGAAATGGGTAAAAGATCAATAAACCCATCATTTTTCAACTCTGTAAAGGTGGCTTTTTTCTTTCGAAGCAAACCATAATCGTAACACGTTTTCAGAACACCCCTGGGAGGCTGCGTTGCAATATTTTCCTGACTGCAGGATGGACATAAATATAAAATCTCTCCATGCAGGTCGAATTGCCGTTCGCAATCCGAGCACTCAAAAAAAACAGTGGATGACTTGCCCGCTCGTGTCATTGGCTTGTGCTTCTTTTGCCAATTTATTAAATTTTAGGGAAACTGGAGGCGATTTTCTTATTTTTGTTTTAGAGGATGTATGATATGTTTCAGAAAAGTCAGGGCATTTATGCGTTGATCGTCCTGGTTTGTTTTACAGCCCGGGCCGGCAATCTTCCTTTTGACAACAGTGGTGTGGCCACCGTCGAAGGTATACAGATCCATTACCGTCTCTGGGAAGTTGAAGGACGGCCTGCCAGGGGCAGTGTTTTTTTGGTACATGGATTTGCAGCCTCCACCATTTCCTGGGATCAGGTGGCCGACAGCCTGAATCAAACGGGTTATGAGGTGGTTGCCGTTGATGTTCCGCCTTTTGGCTACAGCGACAAGTCGCACCGGATGAACCAGTCAATTACCGCCCATGCCAGGCGTTTTCATCAATTGATCCAAGAGGTATTTCCCGGACGGGAATGGCATATGGCGGGTCATTCCATGGGTGGGGGCATTGTTCAGGCGTATGCGCTGATGTATCCGGACGACTTGCTTTGTGTCACCTTTGTGGCTGCATCCCTGTTCGATAAACTGCCGGGAACACCCCATGCTGTAAACCCTTTGCTGCGCTTTTCGACCGTACGTTTTGTAATTGGTGAGGTGGCCAGGGTATGGTACATCGGTCCCAGGAGGGTTGAGAGTCTCCTTGCTTCCGCTTACGGAATTGAACCCACAAAGGAACAGGTGTCGGGTTATTTGCAGCCACTCCTTGCACCGGGCATGGCAATGGCCTTATTGTCATCAGCCTTCCATTATTTTGAAATCGCCGATCTGGATGCATCCGGGCTGCAAATACCGGCTCTGGCCATCTGGGGAGATTCAGACAACTGGGTTCCCCATAAGTCACGCCAGCACATTCTTAAAAAAATGCCGGAAACAGAGCTCATCTTGCTGAATGGCGCGGGACACATTCCCATGGAAACCCACCCGGAGGATTTTATGCAAGCCTGGTTGCCCTTTATCCGGCAATGCCGTCGATAAAGCCCTGCCCCGGGTGTTCACTTTATCATAATTTTTGCAGCAAACCGGTGCGTTGGTTAAATTCATCGATCAGTTCATCCCAGCGTTCTACCTGGCGAAAAAGCCGCTCCCATATTTCCCTGTCATACCATAGCTGGTTCAGATCTTCCACCTCTTTCTGCTGTTGCTCCACCCAGGTGAAGTATTTCAGGTTATGAATGGCTTTTCGATCCTGGTATGAAAGCTCTTTTATATGATTGGTGGTACAACCCATCAGGCATTTTTCGAAATCTTTAATGGCCTGTATCCCTGTATAGGCCCCTCGTTGCTGGTTGAGTTCGTCGAGGCGTGATGCATACAGTTCTGCTGAGTCGGTGGCGATCGATAATATAACATCGTCCCCTGTCATCTCGTAGTACTTGGCTGTTTTTATGGCTGAGAGCAGATTGGCAATGCACGAAATGCCAAGCAACGAAAGCATACTGACCTGGTCATCATCCAATCCAAGTGATTTCAGGTACTTAATGCCTTCTTCTTCATTAAAAAGCCGGAAAATGCGCATGCAATCCTCATCGTCTATGGCAGTGACCATGTCGGTGTTTTTTACATTATGCACCCAGGGAACGTGTTTGTCTCCGATTCCCTCTATACGGTGTCCGCCAAAGCCGTTCATCAAAAGGGTAGGGCACTGGAGGGCTTCTGAAGCGACCACACTCAATTGCGGCGCAATCTTGCGCAGGTAGTCCCCGGCCGCAATCGTCCCTGCAGAACCGGTGGCTGATACATAGGCGGCCAACCGGCTTTTGTCGGTTTTTGCCAGGCGAAAAGCCTCCTCCAGGGCGTCACCGGTAATTTTATAATGCCAGGCGGCATTGCCAAACTCTTCAAACTGGTTGAATATAAAACACTCGGGCCGTGTCCTGCGTATTTCCCAGCAGGCATCATAGATCTCCTTTACGTTGCTTTCGCACCCCGGGGTGGCAATCACTTCCGACCCAATTTCGTCCCTAAGCCAATCGAAGCGTTCCCGGCTCATCTCTTCTGGCAATATGGCTACGGAATCAGTCCCCATAAGTTTGGAGTCGAACGCGCCCCCACGGCAATAATTACCGGTAGAGGGCCACACTGCTTTGTGGTAGGTCGGATCAAAACCGCCGGTAATGATGCGGGGGGCCAAACATCCGTATGCTGCACCCACCTTGTGCGCTCCCGTGGGGAACCATTTGCCCACGATCATCACAATACGTGCATCCACTCCGGAAATTACTTTTGGTATTTCAATATAGTTTACTTCCTTGAACAACCCACCTGTTTCTTTGGGTTCATTTTTCCACGTGATCCGGAAAAGGTTCAGTGGATGTATCTCCCATAAACCAATCTTTTTAAGTCTGTTTAGTATTATATCAGGAATAAGGGAAGGATTACATTGCTGTTTAAAGGTAGGCAGGATAATTCCCTTTTCCCTGAAACGTTTCACGGCATTGTCAAGGAATTTTTCGTTGGTTATTTTTTCTATTGTTTGGATCATGTTTTTAAATTTAATGGATGATTCAAAGGCTTCTATTTATATGTGCATCAGTTGTTTGGCCCCCTGCAGAATCACTTTCATGATGGCGGCTTGCTGCAGTCGCAGTTCACGGTCATCTTCAGAGAGAAACTGTACGTCTTTGATGCGGAAACTGTTTTTTTCCAGTGTAACAATCGCCTTGCTGGTCTCAAAAACGTATTGATTTTCTTTGGCCATCAAGGTAAATCGTTGCCCGTTTTGTTTCCCGATCAGATGGTGGCTGTTTTCAAGGCAGGAAAGGTAATAACCCTGGTCTGAATCATAAAATGAGGGAATGCCCAGGTGAATTTTTGGCTTTGTTTGGTAAGGGGCATCGGCAGTAGGACAAAATGTCCGGCAATTTCCGCATTCATTGCAAAAATCGGCAATATTCAGAATTTGCACCTGTTGGCGTACAGAAAACAGTTCATCATTGGCAATTTTGGTTTTGCCATCTGCCTGTCTGACTGCTTTTTGAAGCATGATTTCAAAGGGCTTGACCTGATAGGCAAAATTGGCCAGGTTTGGACAAACGCTCACGCAGGTATTGCATACCTGATCGCAGTGCAGACACCGTTTGGCTTCGCGGACAATATCTTTCTGGGGCATGTCCGGTTGCACCAGTTTGAAATTTCTTCGTTCTGTGAGCGGCAGTTCTTGAATGGCAGGTGCAAAGCTGCGTTTTGCCCGTTGAACCATAATTTCCCGGTACCCGGGAGGATTGTTTTTTGGCAGTTTCTCCACTTCCTTTTCCAGTCCTGCAGCTTTTATGATTTCTTTGGCTGCTTTTCGTCCATCCCCGATGGCATTAATCGCCGTGGAAGCCCCCCGCATGGCATCCCCCCCGGTAAATATCTGATCCATCCGGGTGTGGTAACTACCATTAAAGGTATTCAGCGCTTCATTGTCCATAAACCCGGTTTCCACTATCTGGCCAATGGCCGGGATAATTGTGTCGCATGCGATGTCAAATGCAGTGCCAGAGATCTTTACCGGCCTGGGCCGGCCCGAACTGTCGGCTTTTTCCAGGCGCATGCGAACTGCACGCATTCCGCATACGCGACCTTCATGACTCAGGACTTCTTCAGGTCCGCACAGTTCCATGAATTTTACCCCTTCAGCCATCGCTGCTTTGATCTCTCCCTGGTCGGCGGGCATTTCATTGATTGTCCGGCGATATACAATGGTAACGGTACCTGACTTACCCACCAGGCGGTAAGCTGTCCGGGCGGCATCCATGGCTGTGTTTCCGCCTCCAATGATTACCACCTGATTGCCTGTTTTAACAGGTTGTCCGGCCCGTACCCTGAAAAGAAAATCCAACGGATCCAGGACCCCTGCCGCGTCATGTCCTTCAATTGGCAATGGAGCGGCAAGTGGTGCACCCGTCCCCACAAATACGTAATCTGCATTATTCCTGAGCTGATCAAACAGTGTTTTGTCCACCTTTGTGTTGTAATGGATACTTACCCCAAGGGATGCAATGCGGTCAAGGTCTTTTTCCAGTGCTTCCGTGGTAAGCCGGAAACCCGGGATGGCAAACCGGACCATGCCCCCAGCCCTGGAGGCGCTTTCATACACCTCCACCGAAAAGCCGGCAAGGGCAAGAAAATAAGCACAGGAGAGACCTGCCGGCCCGGCGCCAATGATGGCGGTTTTCAATCCATTTTTGGGTGGGGTCTGCAGTGCCGGCTCGGGTTGCCAGGCATTGAAACGTTTTACTTCCCTGATCAGCAGTGGATTGTCGTAATGAACACGGGTGCATTTGTTTTGGCACAGATGGTCACAGATCATCCCTGTGACAGCGGGAAAAGGATTGGTGCGTAAAATGACCCCATGGGCTTTGGAGAACTGCTCTCTGGCCGTATACAACATGTATTCAGGGATGTCCTGCAATGTGGCACAGGTGTCGCGGCAGGGTGCTGAAATACAGTCAAATATTCCGAGCGGCCGACTGGTTTTAATATCAGGCGGCACCAGGTATTCCCGCTGGTATGCCTTGTTTTTCAATACTTCTGAGGCATAATGCTTTAAATTTTTCAGGATGCCCCCTTCTTGTTTTTTCTGACCGTTCAGCCCTTTGCTTGGTTTGCCCTCCGGTTGGGAGTGTATCAGGTCGGTCAGGTTTTCTGCCTTTGTTTTTTCCATCCTGCCGAGGATGTTTTCCAGGTATTGTGGCAGGCGCATCATGCCTCCGGGTTTGAGCAGGTCTGTACACACCGTGATCGTTTTAAAACCGCATTCCAGCAACCGCCCTGCATTAAAAGCATCTGCGCCGCCCGAAAAACTCAACTGTAACCGGCCATCAAAATCTTCCTGCAACCGGTGTGCCAGGGTAACCGAAAGCGGATGCAGTGCACGGCCACTCATGTACATATACTTCACCTGGCTGCCAAAAAAACTTTTGTTGTTCAGCGATTCCAGGGTATTGGTCAGTTTCAGGCCAAAATCCAGGTTGGTTTTTCTGGCCACGTGATGCAGGTTGCGGATGATGCGCTGCGCATCTTTGTATTGCAGGTCATGCTCAAAAGCCTGATCCGGCACAATAGTATTGAATCCAAGCGTATTGTTCAGTATTTCCCGGAGTTTTTCAGGCCCGAGCAAGGTGGGATTGAGTTTTACATAAGTGTGCAGCTTTTTTTCTTTCAGAAGATAGGACGCAATGTCTTCAATTTCATGGGCCGGACAGCCATGCATGGTCGACAGAGTAATGTTGTCGGATATCATGCCGGGGATGTGCACTTCATCGATGGAAGGGTATATGGCCCGAATGGATTCTTTTTTTTCATGCAGTTCGCTGCTGCAACCGGCCATTTTATCAAGGAACCATTGCACATTATCCTTCAGGATGCCTTCCATATTGTACCCTGCACTCATATTGAAAATGGCCCCCGGATCAACAGACCAACCGAAACGGTGGTTGAGAATGTGGATGATGATCCATGCATTGAGGTATTCATCAAAACTCTGCTGGATTTTTAACTCTTGCGACCATTCGCAGTTATAGCCTTCATCCTGCATGTCAATGCAGGGTTTGGCAACTTCCAGATCATCAAGGGTCTGGATGGTTTTCAGTTCGATGTAGCGTGCGCCAAGCAACCAGGCAGCCACAATATTCTGTGCCATCTGGCTGTGCGGGCCCGCGGCAACACCAAGTGGTGTATGTATTTCTTTGCGAAATACATTTGTTCGCAAAACCCCTTGTTGCCCTCCAACGGCAATTCGCTCCGGATTGAAAAACAATTCACCGGGGATCCCGAAATAGCTATCTTTATGATCGAGTTCATGAAGAATGATTTCCAGGAACTGATCCAGGGGCAAAGGAAATAGTTTGTCTGACATGGTCGTTACATTGCTTAGGTGGCCTGGCTCCCAAAAATAGAAAATGTTTCCCACATGGAACCCAAAGACTTTTCGGCTGTTATTCTGGCTGCCGGATATTCGCAACGAATGGGCCGGCCCAAGCTTTCACTGCCTTGCCGGCACGACCGGTCTTTTTTGGACAGTTGCATCAATGCCTTTAAAGGATTTGGCTGCACCCAGATAGTGGTGGTGACCAATAAGACGGGGATGCATTGGATAAACGGCCGGGAGTGGCCTGATACAATGCTTCCGGTATTAAATGCATTTCCCCGGAAAGGCCGGTTTTTTTCATTACAGCTTGGCCTGATGGCCATTACAAAAGAGTGTCCGGTTTTTATCCATAATGTAGACAATCCGTTTATAACGTCAAAGACCCTGGAAAAGCTTGCAGCCTTTGCGGGCCATGCCGATTATATCCGGCCTGTTTATGACGGGAAACATGGCCACCCGGTATTGATTACCACAAAGGTTGTATCTGAAATCATCGCAGAAAAAACTGCCGGCGAAAACGTTCGTCACTACCTGGAAAAATATGCCCAGGTGCTTGTAAATGTCAATGACCCTAATGTGCTGGTCAATATCAATACCCCGGCCGACTATGAACTATTTATAAAAAACCCCCGACCTTGCTGAATTCATTTTTTATCCTAATGAACCCGGGTGATTATTGATAGAGCCGCATCAGCACCTTTTCAGGGGTCATGGGTGCGTCAAAGTCGGGTACATAAGACGGGTTAAATGCCTTGATGGCATTTTGAATGGCAAAATAGGCGCCTATGCCGTACATGAGGGGCGGTTCTCCGACGGCTTTCGAACGCAGAATTGCAGGTTTGGGTCCTTTAACAGGCAGCGGGATGCACACAACCTGCCGGGGTGCAGAAAAGATATCGGGTACCTTGTAGGTGGACAGGCTGTTGGAAAGCAGCTTCCCTTCTTTATCGTAAGACACTTCCTCCATGGTCATCCAGCCAATTCCTTGAGCCAACGCTCCTTCCACCTGACCCATGTCGATGTCGATATTCATGCTGTTGCCGAAGTCATGTACAATACAAACCTTGTCAAAACGGTAGGTGCCCCGCAAACAATCCAGGTGTGTAACCAGCAGGGCCACCCCGTACACGTGGTAGGCAAACGGATGACCTTTGGCGGTTTCTTTATTGAAATGGACAAAAGGGGTGGCATAATGGCCTTGTTCTGAAAGGCATACCCTTTCGAGATGGGCTGTTTTTACAAGCTTTTCCCAGGACAGTTTGCTGCGTTTACCATCGCATGTAACCCAACCATCATAAATGGCCAGTCTTCCGGGATTTACACCCAATATGGAGCCCGCTGTTTTTATTAGTCGCTTCCGGAGTTGAATGCAGGCAATTTCTGTGGCTTTCCCATTGAGGTCAGCCCCGGAGCTTGCAGCAGTGGGTGATGTGTTGCTCACCCGTGTTGTGTTGGTGGATTCAATTTTTATGCGCTCCGGATCTATATTCAGGGTGCGTGAGGTTACCTGCAATATCTTTGTATTTACCCCTTGTCCCATCTCAATAGCCCCGGTACTTACGCCAACGCTTCCGTCCTGGTAAATGTGCACCAGTGCCCTGGCCTGGTTCATTGATTTGTTTGTGAACGAAATGCCAAAACATACAGGCATCAGGGCCATCCCTTTTTTGTGTAACACATTTTCCTGGTTAAAGAATGCCACTTCGCCGGCAATTTTTTTGATGCCAAATTCCTTATCCAGCATTTGATAGCACTTGCCAATGTGCACATTTTTAGCCACCTGGCCGTATTGAAACGGATCATTCTCACGCAGCAGGTTTTTTTCCTGGATCACGCTGGCCGGCACATTCAGTTCATGGGCTGCCTTGGCGATTGCTGCTTCTATTATATACATTCCCTGTGGACCGCCAAAACCCCGGAAGGCTGTATTGGGAGGCAGGTTGGTTTTGCAGCTGTATGCTGTAACCTCTGTATTGGGAATAAAATAACTGTTGGTTGAATGAAACAGGCTCCGGTCGAGAATGGCAGGGGAGAGGTCGGCGGCCGCGCCCCCGTTCTGATAAAATGTGGCCTGATAAGCCACGATCTTCAGTGCCCCTGACAGGCCAATCCTGAAATCAGCACTGTAAGGATGTCGTTTGCCGGTCATTCTCATGTCGTCCAGGCGATGCAGAATAAGTTTTACAGGCTTTTGCAGGTGCATTGCTGCCAAAGCTGCCATGCAGGCATATGCTGTGGCCTGGTCTTCCTTGCCGCCAAATCCGCCACCTAAGCGGGTAACGTCCACCTCTACCCGGTGCATGGGAATGCCAAGGATTTCTGCGGCAGATTTTTGTACGTGGGTGGGGCCCTGGGTGGAAGAGCGGATTTTGATGTGCCCGTTTTCCATCAGATAGGCATATGCTCCCTGGGTTTCAATATACAGGTGCTCCTGTCCGCCTGTTTCGGTTTTGCCTTCAAAGATATGGGCGCATTGGTCCCAGGCCTTATGAATATCGCCCGAACGGAATGTGGAAGGTGGAACAAGCAGCATTCCTTTATTGCATGCCTCCCGGGGGTCGGTTACCACCTCGAGGGGTTCAATGTCTGTTACGATCTTCGCGCATGCCTTCCTTGCTGTAAACTCATCTTTTGCGACAACCAGTGCCAGGGGCTGGCCGTGAAAAACCACTTTTTTGTCGGCAAACAATACTTCGTCCGGAATAATCCCGCCAATCTGATTTTCGCCGGGAATATCTTTTGCGGTGAATACACCGGTTACGCCATCCATGGACTCAGCTCCGGAGGTGTCCAGTTTGATGATGTTCCCGTGGGCAACAGGAGAAGTGAACACAACCCCATACAGGGTTCCTGTGCGTACAGGAATATCATCAACGTATAAGGACCTGCCGGTGACGTGGGATATGGAGTCAATATTCTTCATGGTCTATGATTCGAGCAATAATTAAAAAAACATCATAATATCTTTAGCAACTCCCTGTTGCAAAATTTTTTTGGGAAAAGTTCTGTAAAGTGGGCAATAAATAATTGTCTGGCCAACAGGGTCTTATATTCTTTGCTTCCACGAATGTCGCTGATGGGCGAGATCTCTTCGGCCAACAAGCCATATGCATCGCGGATGGTATCCAGCTCAAGCTTGCGTCCGGCAAGAAAGCTGCTTGTTTTTTCAAGGTATAAGGGGACTGGTGCCACTCCGCCAAGGGACAGATGGGCATTGCGAATGGTGTCCCCCTGCAAACGGATTCCCATTGCGCTGTTAACACTGGCAATGTCAAGGGTAATCCGCTTGCTGATCTTTTCAAAATTCAGGTGTGTGTTTTTGTCCGGAACGGGAAAAGATATGCTGACAATGATTTCTCCCGGATGTTTGTCGAGTTTTTTGTAGCCAAAGAAAAATTTTCTGAGTGCCACACTCCGGTGCCCACCTGTTCTTGTATTTTGCAAGTGCACTGTTGCGTTAAGGGCCAGGAACAAAATAACCAGGTCTGCGATGGGAGAGGCATTGCCGATATTTCCCCCGATGGTACCCATATTTCTGATGGGTTCTGATGACACCAGAAAGAAAAACGACTTAAGCCTGGGAAAATAGGAGCGCATCAGGGCTGATTGCATGATATCCTGAGCCGTAGCCGCTGAACCCACCACGCAATAACCATTTTCATCCCGGATCCCTTTCAGGTCTTTGCGGTCAAACAGCAAAAGGGGTTCTGTGTCAGCTATATCATCCGGTTTTTGCACCAGCAGATCTGTGCCACCCCCAATCACCGTTTTTTCCCCTTGCAAGCTCTCCGTTCCCTTAATAAGTGTTTTCAATCGTTCCGGGACAGACGTAAAATATGCGGGCAAAAACCCCTGACCTACCAACCAGCCAATGGGGTTGTCCGGATTTTTGGTCTTCAGCATATTGGAAACCGTAATGGCTGCGCGTTCGATCGATTTGTAGCCGGTGCAACGGCAGATATTACCGCCCATTGATTCTATGGCGGCCCAGGGTTCTGAAGGCTGCTGTTGCATCGTGTGCCCGGTAAGCGCCACCACAAAGCCCGGGGTGCAAAATCCGCACTGCGTTCCCGCATGTTGTGTTATGGCTTGCTGTGCAGGGTTAAGACCCGCTATATTGATGCCCTCAATGGTAACGATATGTTTGCCCGCTGCATTGCCCAGTGGTGTCAGGCAAGATACAATGCTGCGGTATTCGATTCGCCCGTCCGTCAGCTTTCCTTCCAGGACCGTACAGGCTCCGCAATCCCCTTCCCGGCATCCTATTTTTGTCCCGGTCAGATGCGCCCGGTAACGGATATAATCAAGCAAGGTTGAACCGGGTTTCTCCTCTGTGCGGATTATCTGGCCATTGAGAATGAAAGATATCATTGATTTGTGTTTAATAACTCACAACGCATTTAACTGTTTTTGTGCAGGTGAACATCCATTTGCGGGAATGGAATGTTAATGCCCTCTTTGGCAAAAGCCGCATACACTTTTTCCCTGATATCAAAGTTCAGGGGCCAGAAATCCGATGAGCTGGCCCATGCCCTGACAGTGATGTCCACAGAACTGTCGTTTAGTTCCGACAGAAATATCAGGGGGGCAGGTTCTTTAAGCACCCTTGGATCCTTATCCAGGATTTGTTGTAAAATGTTTTGGGCCTTTGTAAAGCTGTCGCCGTATGCAATACCAAAAACCCATTGTGCACGTCTGGTATCTTTGGATGAATAATTTGTGACGGTGCCTGTTGACAGACCCCCATTGGGTATGGTAATCACAATATTATCGGGTGTTTGAAGAACCGTATTGAATATCTGAATATTGGTCACGGTTCCCATAAAACCCTGTGCTTCAATAAAATCACCAACTTTAAATGGTTTTAGGATCAGGATCAGCACGCCACCCGCAAAATTCTGGAGTGTGCCCGATAAGGCAAGTCCAATGGCCAAACCTGCTGCACCCAGAATGGCAATAAACGAGGTCATGGGGATCCCCACCAGGGTGAGGATGCTGATAACGACCAGGATTTTGAGGGTAATGCTTAACAGGCTCTGCAAAAAGCTTCTGAGGGATGGTTCGATCCCGCGGTTTTCCATTGCTTTGCCTATCAATTTGCTGAACCTCACGGCCAGCCAGAGACCAACAATCAGTAAAACCACAGCGCCCAAAAAGCGCAATCCGTAATGCATGATCAATTCACCGCCGGTTTCCGCCAGCTTTTCCATGCTAAAAGACATCTGTTGCAGGATTTTCATAGGGTTCTGTTTTTTGGTGATACATTCAAATGACCAATGTCATGTCAACGCCACTTTAGACCGACACAGTAGCAATGACACCAGATGTATGGCAAATATATGGGAAATCTTTTCAAGAATGAATATGCCGCAACAAAATCCCTTTCTGCCGGTGAAATCTTCCTGGCTTTTTCCCGTAAAATAAGAATCGCAAAAAATGTGTTATTTTTATGGCAGGCGATTTTTATTTACTGAAAACCGGATGATATTATGAGGGGTTTGTTTGTTTTTTCCAGGTGCATGCTTCTGTGTATTTTCCTGACATGTGTTTTTGTTTCCATGGCAGTTACACTTGTAGCATCAAAGGCGGATCATCAGCTTGAGGAAAAGGAGAATCATCAGGTCACGTTAAAGGGTATCGATCCGGCAATCTTGCTCAGTGATTATGTGCAGGTTCCATCTGTATCGGGCCAGGAAAAAGAAGCAGGAGAATTTTTTGCACAATTTTGTCGTGATCATGGTTTGCATGTACACGTATTCACTGATGAAAAAGACAGTTATAATTTTGCGGCCTCACTGTATCCCCTGGAGATGCAAAAACCAAACATTGTCCTGATGACACATATTGACGTAGTGCCCCCCGGGGATCCGGAAGGCTGGACACATCCCCCGTTTTCAGGAAACATTGAAGATGGCATGGTATGGGGCCGTGGGACCATCGACAACAAGGCCATGGGGGTGATGCAGGTTCTGGCCATATTGCAATTTGTCCGGCAGGCAGCGGAAGAGGATCTTCCGTACAATGTTAGTTTGCTCGCTGTTTCTGGTGAGGAAACAGGTGGCTATATGGGTGCCCGTATCATTACGGAACATTTTCTTGACGAGCTGAACCCTTTGGTGGTTTACGGAGAGGGTGGTGCCGGGTTGAAAGGGCTTATTGGCCGAAACCCTGACATGCCGGTGTTTGGACTTGCTGTGGCCCAGAAACGAATATTGTGGGTGGCCATTGAATCCTCTGTGGCCGCTTCAGGTCATGGATCTGTTCCCCGGAAAAGGTATCCGACCAAAGAGGTGATCAATGCTACAAACGCTTTGCTGGAAGCCAAACCCAAGATTACCATTTCTCCCACGGTAAGGGAATCTTTGCTTAAAATGTCTGCCTACGAAACAGGGATCAGGCGCAGGGTCATGCGCCGGATCGATTTTTATGGTCCGCTATTCGGGCGATTTGTACGCAACGACCCACTTATTGCGTCCATGCTTACCAACACCATTTCCCTGACCAGCCTTTCAAGTGCCGAAGGGGCCTATAATCAGATCCCAACACATGCCCGTGCGGTGTTTGACTGCAGGTTGCTGCCGGAAACAGATGAGGCGAAGTTTTTGGCACATGTAGAACGCATTGTCTCACCCTATGAGGTAACGGTTAAAGTGATCCGCTCCAGTCCCGGTGCACCGACATCAGAACAGGGCATGTTTTATGCGGCCATGAAAAACAGCATTTATGAGGTTTATAAAGAAGGACTTGTTGTTCCTTTTATGTTTGTGGCCGTAAATGACAACCGCTTTTTTCGGCGTCATGGCATCCCTTCATACGGCCTGTTGCCGGTGATCATGTCTGAAGAGTTGATGGAATCGATTCATTACTTTGATGAACGGTTCCCTGTGGAGTCACTTTACAAGGGGATTGAGGTGTATGTCAATCTTATCAGGCATTTGCTCTATGATACACAAAGCAATTAACGGCTATGATTGTAACCCTGGGTGCAAAATTATTGGCAAAGCAGAACAAACCCCGTTTTGACAGATGGGGTAAGGATGCAACAGTTTTTCAGCAAAGGATTTTTAAACAATTGATTGTTGGCGGAAGACAGTGCAGTTTTGGCCATGAACATGCATTTGACCGCATTACCGGCTATGATGATTTTAAAAAACATGTGCCCGTGCGGGATTATGAGGGATTCAGGCCCTATATTGACCGGATCATGTCGGGTGAAAAAAATGTATTGTGGCCAGGCAAACCCTTGTATTTTTCAAAAACTTCCGGTACCACTTCCGGTGTAAAACACATTCCCATTACCGGTGACTCCATGCCGTATCACATCCGGTCGGCACGTCATGCATTGCTGATGTATCTGCTCAAAACCGGCCGTGCCGACTTTTTGCGTGGACGCATGATCTTTATTTCCGGAAGCCCTGAGCTGGATATCAGGGGTGGCATTCCCACGGGCCGTTTGTCAGGGATTTCGCACCGGCATGTGCCTTTTTATTTGAGATATCGCCGGTTGCCTTCGTATAGAGTAAACTGCATTTCCGACTGGGAAGAAAAACTCGATGCCATCGTGGAAGAAACCAGGCACAGGAATCTTACGCTCATCAGTGGCATTCCCCCATGGGTGGAGATGTATTTTGAACGTTTGCTTTCAGTAACCGGAAAATCCACGGTGTCGGACATATTCCCGGGTTTTTCGCTTTTTGTGTACGGTGGGGTAAATTTTCAGCCCTATGAGGAAAAATTTTACAAATTGATTGGGAAAAATGTGTCAACCCTGGAGACATTTCCGGCATCGGAAGGTTTTATTGGTTTTCAGGACGAATGGCCCTCCCAGGGTTTGTTACTTCTCCCCGACAATGGCATATTTTATGAGTTTATCCCTGCTGATGCATTCTACGACGAAGATCCTCCGCGCTTTTCCCTGGAAGGGGTGGAGCCGGGTGTGAACTATGTTGTGATCCTCAACACAAATGCCGGCCTGTGGGGGTATAACCTTGGGGATACGATACGCTTTTTATCGACACGACCCTATCGTTTTGAGTCAACCGGCCGCCTGAGTCAATATACATCAGCATTTGGGGAGCACATCATTGTGCAGGAAGCCGAGGATGCCCTTACGGAAGCGGCCAGGGNAAGCGGCTCGGTGATCACGGAGTTTACCCTTGCGCCACTGGTTAATAACCCGGACGGATTGCCTTGCCACCAGTGGTTTGTGGAGTTCAGCAAGGAACCAGGGGACATGCGACAGTTTGCCATGATGGTTGACAAAGCCCTGCAAAAGAGAAATCCGTATTACAGGGATCTGGTAACGGGCCATATTCTGCAACCTGCCCTTGTTGAAAAGGTACCACCAGGCACTTTCAAAAAATACATGAAGGCCATGGGCAAGCTGGGTGGTCAAAACAAAGTGCCTCACCTGTCAAACGACCGGAAGATTGCCGATTGGATCACAGGGAATATTTTAAAAAGATCATCCGGATAAAGCAGCCTTGATATGACACCGGGGACGCTATTGAATAATCTCACTCTCCGGAAGGCCAAACTCTTCTTGCATGCGGATATCCATTCTTTCCAGCGCATCCAGGATGGGGTTATAGATCTCCGGGATCACAGGTATATGGACACCTTTTTCTGCAATCTGCCCATCCAAAACCATTTCCACACCCACTGCAGCGGGCAATGCCACGGTACGGGCTATGGCTGTATCGGTTTCCTGGCTGCCAAAGTCCAGCATGGATGATTTGATTACTTCTTTTTTTCCATCGGGGTAAGCAGCCAGGAAAATATGCTGCATGGCTACCATGTCGCGTTCTTTTTTACCAATCATCATTTTTTCGATCATCAGATCCGACACAATCTCAAATGCTGAGTCCTGGCGGCGTCCCATGCGCTCATCACTGAATAGCCCGAGCCATTCTATTGCCTTTATGGCATAGGCATCCTTTGGAATATTCAAAAAACGGGCCGCTTTCTCCGTGATGTTATTTGCATTCTCCTCACCAATGAGCATGGCCACCATTTCGGCGTAAGATTTGCCCGTGAAATCATGGGTGTCATTTGTGATCAGCTTTAACGCCTTCATGGCATCCATGCTTTCGCACCAGCCTTCGTAGCGAAAAGTGCCGCGCATCATGGTTTTTGTTTCCGGAATGCCATATAAATCGATATAGGGCATGCTGTCGCGATTTGGATAAATGTCCAGTTTTCCCACCCTGGGAAAGTCTATGGAAAGCGGATTTTTGAAAAGATCCTCCGTTGGGATGTACACTTCTTTTCCGTGACGAAGAAAACGCCCGTCGTTGTTGCCAGCCAGAACCACACCCTTCGGGCTCCAGGAAAATTTATAACGGAAAGGATTGTCGCCGGCTATTTCCGGGGCTGGAAGTGCTCCGCAAATGCTGTAAAACTCTTCTATGTTGCCCCCCTTATCGTGCACATGGTCGATGATGCGCATGGCCGACATGTGGTCGATCCCCGGATCCAGGCCAAGTTCGTTCAGTATGATAATCCCTGCATCTTTGGCTTCCTGGTCAAGGGCTTTCATTTCCGGTTTTACATAGGAGGTGGTGACCATGTTTTTTTTGTGTTTGATACAATGTTTGGCCACCATGATATGGTGGATCCATGGTAGCAAACTAACTGTCAGGTCATTTTCCCTGATCATTATATCCAGACGTTCTGTATCGTCTACGGTCCATTCCAGGGCTGTGCCATTGGGATGGCCATCAATCATGGCATCGGCTTTCGACCTGGTCCGGCTTGCAACGGTAACAAGAACTTCTTTTTCTAACAAATAGGTAACAATGGGTTTAACCACCATTCCTGCTCCAAGGATCAAAACTTTTTTCATAAACTGGACTTTTTAAGGGTAAATATTGTGGGTTGACTTAAAGATATTGATTGATGTATTCGTATCCTGGTGTCAGTTTCCCCATATGCAATATCAGTGCTTTTTTGATGGCTGCCGGGAGGTTTAACGTTTCATACGGGGCTGAATAATCCGTTTCGGCAATGGCTTTTATGAAAGGAAACAGGGCGTCTGCAAAGGTGATGGAAGCATCCCTCGGCAATTCACTTGGCAGGATGTCGACTGCCATTACCAATATGCCGTGTCCCTTGAAGCCCATAGTGGGGTTGCCGGTAATGGGGTCGTACACGAATACCGGGTCTTCAATGGCCGTGCCTTTATGCGTGCACTCGACAGACCCATCCGGATCGCATGTTACATCCCCGATGACCGTAAGCTTTGGCCTCCCTTTGCCATAAAGGTCTTTCAGATATTCTTTTGTAACGATACGGGGGTACCGGGTGTCCCAATACATGCAATTCATTAAAATGGACAAATGTGGAATGTATTGTTCAAAGTCGTTTTCGTAGAGGTCCGGGTTGGCATAATAATCTGGCAATTCAAAATCACTGCCATCCCTGCGTTTTGAAAGATGCTCTTCTTTGAAAATGACTTTATAAATCAGGTTGTTGGGTAATTGTTTGCGGTCTTTCAGTTTGAGTAATTGTTCCGGGGTGATCTCCTTGGATGGCAACAGGTTGGCAATCTCCTGGGCGCCGGCCGACACATTCCCGTAACCGGTAAATCCTATGGTGAGCGGAAGCAGGTCCTGCGGAAGCCCGTTTTCAGCAATATGACGGCCTGCAGTTGAAACAGCATCCTTTGCTTCCATCAGCGAGGCATAATGCTGTGCCTGTTTGATCTGCAGGAAAGCATTGTCGTGATACCCATACTCTTTCAGGCGTTGGCCCATGCTCCATAGCGAGTTGATCATCCCCGCAAGGCCTGCATATTTGCCAAAAAAGATCAGGCGTTTGTCCTGGTCGTCCACAATGCATTCATAATCGATCAGGTTGCAGGCCTTCTCCATCATCTTCTTCAGCATCGGCATGTTGTAAGGCTGCCCCTTGATCACGTGGCTGAAAAACACATAGGTTTTGCCTTCTTCAAATGCTTCTGCGGGGATCTCTTTTACACCAAAGATCACATCACAAGCCTTCAGGTCTTTTTCAATCAATGCCCCTGCTTTCAGGTACTCAGTGTCGGGAAACACCCTTTTGGGTGACGTTTGGGCTACAATTTTAAGTCCCTCATTTTCTATCAGTTGTTTTGCATGGGCGGGGGTGATGGGTGTTCGTCGTTCCATCAGGTATTTGTCCTCATGCCTGATACCGATTGCTGCACACATAATCTGCATAATTATAGGAATAATAGTGTTTGCGGGGCAAACATACAAAAAATAAGTGTGAAACTGTCAGCCTGAAACCTATAACTCTTCCAGGAAACGCAGGCAATTGTCTTCGATACGCTGGCGGATGTTTCCGGCGGGTGTTTTGATGAACTTTTCACCTGTAATTTTTTCAAACAGCTCAATGTATCGGTCGGAAACCTGCTGTATAAAGTGGTCGTGCATGGTGGGTGCTGTTTGCCCTTCTCCTCCGTTAAATCCATGATCCATCAGCCATTCCCTCACAAACTCCTTGGAAAGCTGTTTTTGGGGTTTGCCGGCCTGCAGTCTTTCATTGTATCCGTCGAGGTAAAAATACCGGGAAGAGTCCGGGGTGTGAATTTCATCGATCAGGTATATTGTATCGTCTGATTTCCCAAATTCGTATTTTGTATCCACCAGAATCAGGCCCCTCTCCCTGGCCATTTCACTGCCCCGCTTAAAAAGGGCGCGGGTATAAGATTCAAGTGCTTCGTAGTCTGATCGATTTACCAGGCCTTGTTTCAGGATCTCTGCTTTGGATATGTCCTCATCGTGACCAATGGTGGCTTTGGTGGTAGGGGTGATGATGGGCTCCGGGAAGGCCTCGTTTTCTTTCATGCCCTCAGGCAAGGGTACCTCACACAAACTGCGCCTGCCTTTTTTGTATTCACGCCATGCATGCCCGCACAGATAACCCCTGATGACCATTTCGACCTTGAATGGTTCACAATATATGCCGGCGGTCACCATGGGATCTGGCGTGGCGGTTTTCCAGTTGGGAACTATGTCGGCGGTGGCATCCAGGAATTTGGCTGCAATCTGATTCAGAACCTGTCCCTTGTAAGGAATGCCTTTGGGCAACACCACGTCGAATGCAGAGATCCTGTCGGTAACCACCATCAGCATCAGCTTCCTGTTGATGGTATAAACGTCCCTGATCTTGCCTTTGTACACGCCGGTTTGGCCCGGAAATTGAAAATCCGTATCAACAATCGCAACATCCCTCATAGAATTAATGTTTTTATGACTAATTAATAAATACTACCCACCAATTACTAATTACTAATTACTAATTACTAACTACTTGTCTCCGCTTCCCACCTCTTCCTCTCCGCTTCCCACCTCTTCCTCCCCCTTCCGTCCCTCATACGCCTCAATGATCCGTGTCACCAGTTCATGACGTATTACATCTTTTTCATTCAGGAAAATAAATTCGATCCCTTTGATGTGATTCAGGATTTTTACTGCATTTAACAACCCGCATACCTGGTGGCGCGGCAAATCGATCTGGGTAATGTCGCCGGTAATGATGAAACGGGCAGATTTTCCCATGCGCGTCAGGAACATTTTCAGCTGACTTTCGGTGGCGTTTTGTGCTTCGTCAAGAATGGCGAATGCATGATCAAGTGTCCTTCCCCTCATAAATGCTAGTGGGGCAATCTCAATGGTGCCATCTTCAAGATAAGTGGCCAGCCTTGCCGGTGGAATCATATCGCGCAGGGCATCGTAGAGGGGTCTCAGATATGGATCCAGTTTGTCTTTAAGGTCACCCGGTAAAAAGCCCAGGTTTTCACCAGCCTCCACAGCGGGACGGGCAAGGATTATTCGCTTTACTTCCTTATTTTTTAAAGCCCTTACGGCCAGTGCGACAGCTGTATATGTTTTCCCTGTACCTGCAGGACCAATGGCAAAAAGCATGTCATGTTTTTTGGAACTGGCCACCATGCGCTTTTGGTTTGGGGAACGGGCCTTGATGGCCATCCCATTTCGACCGTATAGCAACAATTCTCCATTTTTCTCATCTGCAGAGAGTGCAACGGCATATCCGTTGTCGTGGGCCATGATTTCCAAAATGTTTTCTTCGGTCAGTTTTCCAAAACGTTCAAAATGCGCCAGCATCAATTCAAATTTGCCTTCAAAAAAATCAGTTTCACCCTGATCGCCTATTATAATCAGTTCTTCACCACGGGAAACCATCTTAAGTTTTGGAAATATGTTCTTGAGCAGTTGTAGTTTCTCCTCGCGCAACCCGAAAATATCCGGCGGGTGTATTCCCCCCATTTTGATTATTTTTTCGCCCATTAATTCATTACTTTTGAACAGAATGCAAAATAACAATATTTTTGTCATATAAAGCGGGATCTGAACAAATAACCTATGACAATCATTACCCTTACCAGCGACTGGGGCAGCGGGAACCATTATGCGGGATCTGTCAAGGGGGCATTGCTCAAACAAATGCCCGAAGCAAAAATCATCGATATAACCCATCAGATTCCTTGTTTTGATATCATGCAGGCCAGTTTTGTGTTAAAAAACACCTTTCAAAACTTCCCCGAAAACACCATTCACCTGATCGGAGTCCAAACAGAGGGCGGTATCGACAGCCCTCACATTGCCGTCAAGTATAGGAAGCAGTATTTCATTGGTGCCGATAACGGCATCTTTTCACTCCTGTTTGATGACAATCCTTTTGATGCAGTTGAACTGGATGTCATACAAGATTCCGACTTTTTTACGTTTTCTACCCGTGATGTATTTGTAAAGGCTGCGGCGATGATAGCTTCCGGCAAGACATTACAGGATATAGGACAAGGGTATTCTTCCCTGAATGAACGCTTTATGTTCAAACCGGTGGTATATCCCGGAAGGATCGTTGCAAAAGTGATCTTTGTTGACAACTATGGCAATGTGTTTGTAAACATCGATCAGGAAATGTTCAGAGAGGTTGGAAAAGGGAAAGATTTTCTGATCAGTTTCCGTGCCCCGGGAGATGGCATATCAAGGTTGCACCAATCCTATTCCGACGTGACGCCGGGTGAAAAAGTGGCATTGTTTGGCTCCACAGGTTTTCTGGAGATCGCCATCAACCAGGGTAAGGCTTCCTCATTGCTCGGTCTGCAGATGAACGATGCCATCACGGTTGAATTTTTGAATGAATAGCAGGTTATGTGGACCTTATTCAAAAGAGAACTGAATGGTTTTTTCAACAGCCTGATTGCTTACGTCGTCGTGGCGGTTTTCCTGTTGATCACGGCTTTGTTTTTATGGGTTTTTCCTGCCGGGTTTAATATCATAGAATCGGGATTTGCCAACCTGGATGGTCTTTTTGTGCTGGGTCCTTTTGTTTTTTTGTTCCTGGTGCCAGCCATTACCATGCGCTTTTTTGCAGAGGAAAAACGCTCAGGCACGCTTGAGATCCTGATGACCAAACCTGTTACTGATGTTCAGGTGGTCTTGGCCAAATACCTCGCAGGAGTAAGCCTGGTTCTGGTCTCACTCCTGCCAACCTTGTTATACCTGCTTACGGTTTACTTATTTGCCGACGCAGCAGGGGTCGACATGGGCGGTGTCTGGGGTTCGTACCTCGGATTGTTTTTCCTGGGAATGGTTTTTGTGGCCATCGGACTTTTTGCTTCCTCTCTTACAGAAAATCAAATTATTGCATTTATTATTGCCTTGTTTCTTTGTGGCTTTTTGTTCGTTGGTTTTGAGATGCTCCATTCGCTCCATTATTTCGGACAGATGGAGTTTTTTGTCAGGGAGCTTGGCTTATACTCACATTATTCGTCGATGGGCCGTGGTGTGGTTGACAGTCGCGATGTTTTGTACTTTCTGGGTCTGATTGTCCTGTTTCTGGCACTGGCCCGGTTGCGGATCGGCCAAAGATATACCCGGCGATCGGCAGGTGTCAGCATCCTGGTTGTGTTGATATTTGTCCTGGTCATCAATGCCCTGGGAACAAAACATTTTATCCGGCTTGACCTTACCAGTGATCAGCGGTATACACTTACCCGGGCCACACGCAACATGCTTGGTGAAACAGATGATATCATATACTTCAGGGTATACCTGGAAGGCAACCTGCCTGCGGAATTTCGCCGCTTGCGCAATGATGTCCGTGAGATGCTTGATGAATTCAGTGCCTGGTCTGATCATATTCAATTTGATTTTGTCAGTCCGTCGCAGGAAGCGGGTGACCGGCCGGAAGATCTTGAACGCCTGTATCGCATGCTTGCCGGGAAAGGGCTCCAACCGACCCAGATCCAGATGCGGGATGGCGACGGCACTTCCCAGCGGGTCATATTTCCCGGTGCTTTGGTTTCGTACAAAGACAGGGAAGTCTCCGTACACTTTCTGGATGACCATCTTGGGCTATCCATTTCCGAGGTTATGCACAATTCATCCGTTGCGCTTGAATATAAACTGGCTTCGGCCATCCGTCGATTGACTGTTGAAAAAAAGCAACGGATTGCATTTCTGGAAGGCCATGGCGAGTTGCCTCCCCCTTATGTGGCATCCATCAAGGAAACCCTCAGGGACTATTATGAAGTGGAACGGGTGAAGATTGGCAACAGCTATGAAAACATAGGTCGCTTCCGGACGCTTATTTCGGCCAAGCCCCAAAAAGCATTCTCTGAAGAGGAAAAATTTTTACTGGACCAATTCCTGATGCGCGGGGGGTCTGTTTTATGGCTGGTAGACCCTGTGCATGCCGAAATGGACAGCCTGGCCCGGGCCCCGCAAACAATAGGCCTGGCCCGGGATATCAATATGGATGATTTCTTCTTTAATTATGGGGTGCGCTTAAACCCCGTCCTGCTAAAAGATTTGAATGCAGCCCCACACCCTTTTACCACAGGTTTTGTGGGTGGGAGGCCACAGATCAATTTGCTTCCATGGGCTTTTTTCCCGTTGATCACGCCATTGTCAGACCATGAAATTGTAAAAAACCTCAACCTGATCAGGACAGAATTTGTCAGCAGCATTGATACGGTCGATGTGCCGGATATTAGAAAACATATCCTGCTGGAAACGTCGCGGTATACACGGGTGATGCCTGTGCCGGTGCATATCAGCCTTGATATTTTGCAGCATCCCCCGGATGAATCCATGTATGCCGGCCCGCCTCAAACAGTGGCTGTTTTGCTTGAGGGACCTTTTGAGTCCCTGTTCAAAAACCGGATGATGCCTGAGGTAAATCTGCCCGAAAATTTCAAGAGAAAAGACAAGGGCTCGACGGCTGCCATGATCGTCATGGCTGACGGTGATGTCATCAAAAACCAGTTTGATGGCGATGGCAGGCCACTTCCACTGGGATACGACAGGTATACCGGCCATACTTTCGGCAATGCGGACTTTATAATCAATGCAGTGAATTACCTGAGTGATGATTCAGGCATTATTCAGGCCAGGGCGCGCGATCTGCGTCTGCGCTTGCTGGATAACCAACGGGTTGATGCCCACCAAATTAAAATACAGGTCTTCAATACCATATTTCCAGTTTTGCTGATCATTGCCTTTGGCGCCCTCAGATTGGCCTGGAGAAGAAGGCATTACTCAATATAAGCCGGTTTATGCAAAAGGTAAAAAACGGGTTGCTTTTGGTGTTATCGCTCCTTGTGCTGATTGTTGTTCTGCGGGTCTTTTTTACGCAAAGCACAAGCCGGCCGGGGCATCAGGAATTATTTCGTATCGGGTCAGATGAAAATGTGAGCAGGGTCAGGTTGCAGGATCAGCAAGGCAATATGGTATTGATTGAAAAATCAAATGACGGGTCATGGATCCTTAACGGAGAATACCCTGTAAATATGCCTGTCGTCAGGGATCTTTTATTTACCCTGCATCGCATGGATGTGCGCCGGCCCGTGTCGTTCGAAAAGAGCACCCTGGTAAACCACTATCTTGACTCAGCAGGCATCCGGGTTGAAGTGTATGCAATCCGCCACAGAATCCGGTTGCCCGGGAATGTTGGGTGGCTGCCGCGTGACAGGAAAATTCGTGATTTTCTTGTGGGTGCAGACCTGGATGCCGGCGAAGGAACTTTTATGCGGGGGAGGAGTGATCGTATGGTTTTTGAAGTGTATTTGCCCGGTGTACGCAGTGGTATAAGGGAAGTTTTTATCCCGAAAGACCATATTTGGAAAAAGCCACAGGCACTCTCTTTGGCCCCCGGGCAGATAAAGTCCATTGCAATCCGTTACCGGAACAGGCCCGGGGAATCTTTCCGCCTGTGTGTTGACCCGGTAGAAGGTGTACGTTTGTATGATCATTCCGGACTGTTGCCTGAGAAGATGGCAATCAGCAATGAACGGATTGAACAATATCTTAAATCCTTTCGCCGGCTGCATTATGAACGTTTGTATCCATCATCCAGACATGAACCTCCTTTGGATCTGCTTTCTAATAAGGCTTTTATGGAAGTGGAAATCCAGGATGTGGACGAAAAAGTAACCTTGCTGACATTTTATAAACGGGTTCCTCCGGAAGATGGCTCGCTTGTTTCAGACAAGCATTCGTTTGACCCAAACCGGTTTTATCTGCGGATCAATGAAGGTGATTATGCCCTGGCCCTGTATTATGTATTTCATCCTGTGATGCGCCCCTTATCATGGTTCGCGGAATGATGGCCGGCCAGGGAAATTGGTTTTTTTGCCAAATAAGCAAATTTCTGTTGTAAATTGGGATTCTTTTTTAATAAAAAGCTATATTTGCTATTCATTTCAAAATCAGGAGAACTATGAAGTTTATTGTATCCAGCTCATTATTGTTAAAGCAACTTCAGGCAATTAGCGGGGTGCTTAGCGCCAACAATACATTGCCCATTCTGGACAATTTCTTGTTTGATATGTCTGATTCAGAAATACAAATATCTGCTTCCGATCTGGAAACCACCATGACAGCCCGCATCAATGTTGACATGGCCGAAGGGGAGGGCAGTGTGGCCATTCCCGCCAAAATGTTGCTTGATACCCTGAAGACGTTTTCTGACATACCTGTGACCCTGGATATCGACCCCGAAAACTTTGGGGTGACCCTGACCGCCGGGGAAGGAAAATATCGTTTGGCGGGACACAACGGAGAAGAGTACCCCCAGGTACCACCCATAGAAAAAGCGGTCACTGTTTCGATTGAGTCGGATATACTTTACCAGGCCATTTCAAAAACCATTTTTGCCGCCAGCAACGATGATTTACGTCCGGTAATGGCCGGTGTGTTTTGTGAACTGGCAAAAGAGGGGATCACCTTTGTTGCCACCGATGCGCATAAACTGGTACGTTACCGCCGAACCGATGTAAAGGCGAGCAAGACAGCGAGCTTAATTCTGCCCAAAAAACCTCTGAACCAGCTGCGACAGATCCTTGCGCATGACAATATGCCGGTGGAGATTGAATACGGCGACACAAATGCACGGTTTACTTTCAAGAACATCATCATGACTTGCCGTCTAATAGAAGGAAAATACCCCAATTATTCAGCAGTAATTCCTTCAAATAACCCAAACAAAATGACTGTAGACCGGCAACCATTCATGAATGCCATCCGGCGTGTGTCTATTTTCTCCAACCAAACCACCTACCAGGTCAAGTTCAAAATAGCGGGAAGCGAGCTTTTGTTGTCGGCCGAAGACCTTGATTACAGCAATGAAGCCCATGAACGCCTTTCATGCCATTATGATGGCTCCGACCTTGAAATAGGTTTCAACAGCAAATTTATGGTGGAGATGCTTAACAACCTTGGCACCGACCAGGTAATGCTTGAGATGTCGGAACCCAACCGTGCCGGACTGATCATTCCGGTTGACAACGACAACAAGGATGAAGACATTTTGATGCTTGTAATGCCGGTCATGCTGGGAAATTAATCGGTGGGCTATTTACAGTCTTTTTTCAGGCCAGTTCAGAAAGCTCCAGCCAACGGTCTGATTTGGTTTCAAGCAATTTTTCTATTTCCCGGTAACGCTCAGATGCCCTGATCAACTCATCGGAGTTGAGTTTGCCGGCACTCATTTTTTCAAGTAAGACTTCTTTCTCGATCTCGAGGTTCCGGATTTCCTGCTCCAGGGCTTCAAATTCTTTTTGTTCCCTGTAAGTGCGCTTTGTTTTTTGTTTTGAACGGGGTTTTCTCTCCTCTTTTTTTTGTTGTTTTCGTACCGGAGGTGTTTTTTGTTCCTGTTGCTGCCGGTATTCGGAATAGTTGCCCGGAAAGTCTTTAATGTCTCCTACGTCCCGGAATATAAAAAGGTGTTCTGACAGGCGATCCAGAAAATAGCGGTCGTGCGAAACAATGATCAAACAGCCCGGGAAAGTCAGCAGAAAGTCTTCAAGAATATTCAAAGTATCAATATCGAGGTCGTTGGTGGGCTCGTCGAGTATCAGAAAGTTTGGGGTTTTCATCAGGATCGTAAGAAGGTACAAGCGACGCTTTTCACCCCCACTTAACTTTTCCACCCGGTCGTGATGCATGTGGTTTGGAAAATTGAAATGGCGCAAAAATTGTGCTGCACTCATCGACTGATCTTTTCTGAATCGTATCCGTTCAGCCACTTCGGTAATGACTTCAATGACCTTTTTCTGGTTGTCGAGCCGGATGCCTTCCTGCCGGAAGTATCCAAATCGTATGGTTTCTCCTGTGATGACTTTCCCGGCATCGGGAGGCAGGCCCTGTGTAATGATATTCAGCAAGGTACTTTTACCGGTACCATTGGGTCCTGCAATACCAACCCTTTCCCCCCGTTTGAATATATACGAAAAGTCGTTGATTACCCTTATTGGGCCATAGGATTTGCGGACATTCTGAAGCTCCAGGATCTTTTTGCCCAGGCGGGCCATGTCCATGCGTATTTCACCTGCTGTTTTTTCCTGTGTTGATTTTGCGTCGTCTTTTAATTCGTGGTATGCTTGTATCCTTGCCTTTGACTTGGTTGTGCGGGCCGGTGGACTGCGCCGCATCCAGTCTGTTTCTTTTCGCAACAAATTCATAGCCTTTTCCTGCCTCACCTGACCGGCCAGTATTCGAGCCTGTTTCTTTTCCAGGAAATAAGCATAATTGCCTTTGTAGGAATATACCTGTCCTTGTTCAATTTCTATGATCTCGTTGCACACTGCATCCAGAAAATAACGGTCGTGTGTCACCATCAGCAGGGTGATTTTTTGACGGGAAAAAAAGGTCTCCAACCATTCGATCATGTCAATGTCGAGGTGGTTGGTGGGTTCGTCCAGCAACAAAAAGTCAGGTTCTTCGATCAAAACTTTTGCCAGCGCCAGCCTTTTTGCCTGACCACCTGACAGGCTGCTCACCCTGGCTTTCAGATCGCCGATTTTTAGCATGGTGAGTATTTGTTTGACCCGTTGTTCATAATCCCATGCCTGGAGGGCATCCATGCGTTCAATCAGCGCCTGCAGTTTGCCTGCTTTTCCCGGATTGTCTGCATTATTCCCATCCGCAATAAACTCCTCATAGGCCCTGATTGTACGTGTTTGTTCGTTGTCGGCCGATAAAAGGGTTTCTGAGATGGTCAGCCCGCCATCAAAAACGGGCTCCTGTGGCAGGTAAGCTATGCGAAGCCCGGTTCTGTAAGTACAATAACCCTGATCAGGCTGATCCAGTCCTGCCAGAATATTCATCAGGGTTGTTTTGCCTGTACCATTTCGGGCAATCAGGGCTACTTTCTGCCCCTGGGCAATGCTGATGGAAACCCCCCTGAAGAGTTCCTTTTCGCCATAGGACTTGCTGATATCCCTTGCCTGAATGTAATTTACCGGTTCCATTGTGGGGCAAAGGTAGGAAGAAAGTCAAAGAGGTTTCTACTCTTTATACTTTACGTAGCGGTTGAACCACTCCAGCCATTCCCAGTGCATATGCAGCACCGACTCCCGTGCACGGTAGCCATGGCTTTCGTGGGGAAGCATGACCAGGCGTACCGTGGCGCCGTGGCCCCGGAGTGCATCATAATAACGCTCGCTCTGCATGGGGAAAGTTCCCGAATTGTTATCATCCGCACCATGTATCAACAGCATCGGAACTTCCATTTTATCAGCATGCATAAATGGTGACATGGTATGATACACTTCAGGTGCTTGCCAGTAGGTTCTTTCTTCAGCCTGGAACCCAAAAGGGGTCAGTGTTCTGTTAAAGGCACCGCTCCGGGCTACCCCGGCAGCAAAAACATCACTGTGCGTTAACAGGTTGGCTGTCATAAAAGCACCATAGGAATGACCGGACACGCCAACCTTACCGGGGTCTGCAACACCCATTTCCACCAGGGTGTTGATGGCTGCTTCGGCGTTGGCCACCAACTGCTCCACAAAACTGTCGTTGGGTTCACCCCCTTCTTCAGCCACCACCGGGAAAGAAGCATTGTTGAGGATGGCATACCCCTGGGTTGCCAGCATGACTATGGAGGTGGCTCCAAGCCTTGTGTATGTATATGGGGATCCGGTTACCTGCCCGGCTCCGTCAGCGGTAAGAAACTCACGGGGATATGCCCAGAGGATGGCAGGCAATGGTTCATCCTGCCCGGGCACATAACCGGCCGGCAAGAAAAGTTCGCCCGACAATGGAACACCATCCGCCCTATCATAATGTATCATCTCTTTATGCAGTTGACGCAATTGGGGGAATGGCTCTGGGAAGTCGGTGATCGGACTGATGCTGTTTTGAAGCAGGTCGCGGATATAGAAATTGGGGTGTTCCTCGACAGCTTCTCTGCGGGTGATCAATAATTGCCGGGCGACATCAATGATCCTGACAGGTACTTCGTAATATGTCGCTTCACTGCGCCAGAGCCTTTCTGTTTCATTGGTGCGGATATTGTATTTGTCAACAAAAGGACGGTTCCCTTCGGGTGAAGCCCCTTGTCCGATCAAAAAGAGCTGTTCTCCGGTGTCATCAAATAGCAGGATCCCCCGACCATATTCGTTAATGGTGGTTTGCAGGCTTCCGGGATCCCCGTAGCGGTCTTCTATCGAACGCTCCCTGATCATTGTCAGGCCGGCAGCAGGATCGGCCGGATTGAATGAACTTAGTTTGGCCATCCTTGTGGGGCGCCAAAATTCATTGACCAGGGCGAGATCGTCTTTCCCCCAGTTGATCCCTGAATACCTGTATTCTGTTTTAAATCCCGCCAATGGATCCCCGGTAAAAGGGGTTTCCATGAAAAA